>JAEEGG010027615.1_pt1 | contig 10740 bp, 4 predicted proteins | sample 9134161 | NCBI WGS metagenome assembly JAEEGG01 (sample SAMN16246543, study PRJNA631951) | gut metagenome | biome: gut microbiome; feature: rumen; material: CR-attached | host: Bos | place: Iran: Karaj | collected 2018-10
GGACGCTTCTATTTTGCGGGCCTCACGGTCAACCGCCGCCGGGTGGAGCTGCAGCTGGATTTCCTGCCCGAAGGCGAATGGCGGATGGAGGTCTTTGCGGACGACCCCACACGAACACCAGACGACCCCAAGGCGATCCGTCTTGCGGAAAGCCGTGTTTCGCGCGGGCAATCCATCTCATTCGACATGGTTGACGAAGGCGGCGCTGTCGCGATCTTCACTCGCGCATAACCGAAAAAGGCAGAAAAACCAAAAAACCGTCAATATCTTGCCGGAGCGGAAACTGCGCTCGGCGGATCATTGACGGCAGGGCGGCAATTAAAAAATCCATGAACCCGATTGGCGGCAATCGGGTATTTTCTTAATACATGGATATTGTCGAGGAAATCAGAAACGATCCTGAAAAAGGGGCGCGTAGCCTAGAGGCGGAATACCGGGCGGGGTTGCTGACTCTTGCCCGCCGGCTTTGCCGCAACGACTGCGACGCCGAGGAGTTGGTCAACCGCACCTTTGCCGAGGTGATTGCCAATATCGACAGCTATGCGGAACAGTCCGCCTTTTTCGGCTGGATGAGCAAGATACTGGTGAATCTCAACGCCAAAGACATCCGGCGCAAGTCGAACGAGCGGGTCGTCTATCCCGGTGAGCTTCCAGAGCTGGTCGATGAAAACGCGGAGAACCAAATCTTCCACGATGTAGATGCGTCGCTCCTACGCGACGCCATCGACAAGCTCCCCAAGGAGGACAAGGACGTCCTACTGCTCCACTACTTTTTAGACATGCCGGTTACGCAAATGGCGAAGATACTTCTTGTGCCATGTGGAACAATCAAGAGCCGTCTCCACCACGCGCGCAAGGCGCTTGCGGCCAAACTTGGCGTGGCGGCGAGGAAGCCCGGCGGCAAGGCCGTGATTCTTGCGCTGCTGCTCTGCGGACTGACCGCGCTTGGCGCGGGGATAGCCGGCATGTCGCGTGTCGCAAGTCGCGTGTCGTCGCCCGCCGCAACGGAGACTTCCGTACAGGCAACAAGCGACTCGCGACAAGCGGAGGCTTCCAACCTTTCAACCTTTCAATCTTTCAACTTTTCAACCTCCTCCAACTTGCCGCAATCCCCTTCAGGGGTTGCGGGTTCCCCCCAGCGGGGGGCGGAGGGGGGCTCCGATTTTACCCAAGGAGAAACTATGAACCTAAGCATAACAGCAAGAACCACAGCCGCCCTTGCGACTGCGCTCGCCGTGCAGGCAAGCGCCCCCACCGCCACCTTCTGCGACACCACCCCGCGCCGCCCGATGGCGCTGATGATCATGATCGACGGCCTCCGCGCCGACGCCGTCGAGACGGCCTACATGCCGAACCTCGCCAAACTGCGCAACGGCGAATGGCAGACCGGCTACGGAGCGGCCTGGTCGCTGGACGCCCAGATTGTCTCCGGCACCGTCCCGGCGGCCGGCCCGAACTATGTCTCCATCGCGACGGGCGTCGGGCCCGCGAAGCATGGCGTCACAAGCAACGCAAACATGGCCAGCGGCGACTACGCGACCTACCCGACGTGGCTCGCGCGTGTCGTCGGCGCTGACCCCACGAGGAGTGCCCTCTTCCTCTCCACATGGGCCAACAACGCCTCCATCGGGCCGACGAACACCGTGACGACGACTATTAACGCGAACGACGCGGAGAATGCCGCTAACCTCGCCACGATGCTCGCCTCCGCTTCCGCGCCGGATGCCACCATGTATTTCATCGAGGCGCCGGACATTGCCGCCAAGTCGAGCGGCTACTACCCGATGGGCGATTCCTTCCGCGCCGCCCTTCTGGCGGCGGACGGCTACATCGGCGGTTGCCTCGACGCCATCGCGAACCGCCCGACCTTCGCCGACGAGGACTGGCTCATCCTCCTCACCTCGGGCTACGGCGGATACGCCAAGACACACACCGACATCGTCAACGGCCGACACGCCCACACGGTGCCGCTCATCATCGCCGGACGCAACGTGACTTCGGGTCGCATCCCCGGCCAGCCCTACAACATGGATGTCGCCGCCTCGGCCCTCGCACATTTCGGCGTCGCGACCTCCGGCCTAGATGCAGTCGCGCGCGACAACACGGCGGCGGCGGAGCCTTCGCGCTCGCTTTCCGACGGCCTCGCCGCATATCTCCCGTTTGATTCCTCCGCCACGGAAAACGCTGTCTCAGGATCCTCCGTCGCCCCCGCGTCGAATGGTTCCGTCGCCCTCATCGCGAACGGCATGTTCGGCAGTTGCCTAGACTTCCCCTCCGGCACCGGCGCCAACAACTATGTAAAGCTCGTCGGCTCGGATTCCGACTCCATCGCCTACGAGAACGGCAACACATGCTTCGCGGCGACCATCTGGGTGAAGATGTCGCCTCCGGCCTACGATCCCCCGATCTTCGCCAACAAAAACTGGTCGGGCAACGCCAAGGGCTTTCTGCTTTTTGCCGGATCCAGCAGCCAGGTCAAATACACCAGCATCAATGGAGTCAACCCCTGTCTCGGCGGCTTCTTGAACGCAGGAAGCGGATCAGGCCGTATCGACATGGGATGCATGGACTTCGAGGGAACCAACGACTGGACGTTCTACGCCGTCACGCGCGACGCCGCCGGCATCATCACCCTCTACCAGGGGCGGAGCGACGGGACGCTCGACTGGGTCAGCGGCGAACTCTCCGGCTCCACGATGGTTTCGGGACAACCATTCTACATTGGAAACGATGCCACTGGGAACTACTACAACGGGCAAGCCGTGCGCGCGTTTGTCGGCGAAGTTGATGACTTCGGCCTCTGGACCCGCGCCCTCTCGCACGGCGAAATCCGCCGCATCTTCTCGGCGGGCCGCGCCGGCGTCGCGCTCGGCTCTCTTGCCTCCGTTCCCGCCGGCCCCGCGACAGCGACCTGGACGGGCACGGTGTCATCCGACCCGACTGTCGCCGGCAACTGGTCCGGCAACGCGGTTCCATCCTTCGACACGGCTGTGACCGTGCCCAGCACGGCAGCCAACCCCATAGCGATGGGCGCGGCGCTGCCGTGCAAGTCGATCTTCTTCGACAACGCGACGCTCTGTGCGGACATCGGCGAACCCGGCCTCGACGCGGCGAAGATCGTGCCCGGATCGTCCATTGACCTGGACGGCCATGTCCTCCGCCTCCGCGCCGGAAGCGCCTATCTGCCACTTACCGTCACCGACACCTCGGCGGACATTGCCAATCCAGGAGAACTGCACCTCGACGACACCGGGCACAACATCACCAACACGACGATGGCGCTCTCGTGCAACCTCCGCTTCTTCAAGTCCGGCGCGGGCAAGTTCACAGCCAGCGCCTCCGAGTCCTACACCGGCGGCATCGCCGTGGAGGAGGGGACGTTCGTTATGGCGCGGATCGTTTCCGGCCCCATCCGCGTGGAACCGGGTGCGACGCTTGACCAATATGGCTTCAGCCTCTCCGCCAACCCTGTCACGCTCGCCGGCGGGACCATCACCAGTACGAAGCTGAATGCGGGGGCAACGCTCCCATCCGCCATGGCGCTTACGTCTGACTCGTCCATTGTCCACGACAACAATGGCTCCAACCATGACTTCGGCGTTCCGGCGAACGCCATCTGGAACCTCGGCGGCCAGACGCTGACCGTTTTCGTCGAGGGCAACGACGGCGATTTCAACATGGAAGGAGGTTCGACAATCACCAACGGCACGCTCCGGTTCTCGGTCGAGACCACCACTTACAATCCGCAGGGCAAGGCCTGGGTGGGAATCGTCAACCTGAACGGCAGGGACGGCCTCAACCTTGACCTTGGGGCTTCCTACCTTCGTCTTAAATATGGGAGTGGTTTCAGCACGGTCAACTCCACCGTCCACGACTTCACCTGCGACCCCTTGCCGGATTCTAACGTTTACAGCGCACATCTTCTTGAGGTTTACGGCACCTACACGCCTCCTTCGACATCAATGGGCTTCAACACCAAGCTCATGGATGGCGCAACGCTGAACCTCGCGTCTGCAAGCGTCCCGTGGGACTGCGCCTACGCCAACGTCGGCGGTTACTCTAGCGGCAGCGACAAGGGCTGTGCCCTCTCCTTCGCCGATGGCGCGGTAATCACGGTCAACCTCGCCGGACGGACAGATATCGAAACCATTGCCAACAATCGAGGTCTTGTCGCCACGTGGGCCACGACTGCCATCCCTGCCGCATCCACAACTTTTGTCCTAGACGAAGCCACGGCATCCAGCTCCAAGGGCTACTATCTGCGCAAGACGGACGACGGGCTTCAGCTCCGCAAGAAGGACGCTTTTACAATTGTCATTCGATAGATATGGGAACATGCGCAGAACTTTGTGTCATTTGCGTCCTTTGTGGCTTTTCCGCCATTGCCCTTTCCGGGCAAATGGAGCCTGACTACGACACCCTAATCGCGCACAAGGGCGAATGCATCGACGCCCCCGAAAACACTCTCCCCGCCTACCAAATGGCGGTGGAGCGGGGCTTCGGGTTCGAGTGCGACATCTACTACTCGAAGGACGGGCGCGTCTTCACGTCGCACGACCACGACATGGCGCGCCTGACAGACGGCGCGGACACGCGGAAATGGGCCGATGTGGACTGGGGGGAAATCTCCCGCCTGAACGTCGGCGGCTACGGCCAGTGGAAGGGGTCGCGATTTGACGGCACCCGCCCCGCGCTTCTCGAAGAGGTGCTGGCGCTTGCCCGCGACAATCGCATGATCTACATCGACGTGAAAACCGGCCCGGAAATCGTGCCGCATATCAAGGCCGTCTTCGCCGCCCAGGAGAAGGCAACGCCGAAGAACGCTCTTTTCATTTCGTTTGAAAAGGAGACATGCAAGGCCATCAAGGAGCAGATGGGGGAATACCGCGTCCTCTGGATTTCCAACAGCAAGCACTGGGAGACCCCCGGCTTCCCGCCCGTCACGGCGGCGGAGGTCATCGCCGCCTTGCGCGAAACGGGCGCCGACGGCGTGGACTTCCACTACTTGCCCGATGTCGTCACTGCGGAAATGGTCTCCTCCGTGTGCGATGCCGGATATGAATTCCATGTCTGGACGATAGACAACCTCGCCGACGCCAAGGAGGCCTTCCGGCGCGGAGTCCAGTCCGTCACGACCAACTACGCAGAAAAGATGCTAAAGGCCTACAAGGCCAGCAAGGAGAAACAATGAACAAAACGGCAACCGCAATCGCTATCGCCCTCGCCTGCGCATTCGCCGCGCAGGCGGAGAACCCCACCACCGCCCGCGCGCCGAAGGCGCTCGTCATCATGCTTGACGGCCAGCGGGGCGACACCCTCGACAACGGCCTGGCCCCGAACCTGCGGCGCCTCGCCGACGGCCAGTGGCAACCCGGCTACAATTGCGCCTGGTCGCTCTGGGCGGGCACCATCCGCGACGGGACGACCGAAAGCTCACCGAACCACGTCGCGATCGCGACGGGCATGACCGTCGCGAAGTCCGGCATAGACTGGAATCCCGACCTGATTGCCCACCCCACCGACGAGGCCAAGTTGCCGACGTGGCTGACGCGCCTTGTCAGGAAGCGCGCCGGGACGAAAGCCCTCTTCATCACCGCCTGGAAGACCGATCTCCACATCAGTCCCTCCTACGACGTCAAGATCATCATGGACCGTGAGGGGGAGTGCCCGAAGGACCTCGTGAAGATTCTCTCGGAACCAGGCGCCCCCGACGCCATAATGTGGTATTGCGGCATCCCTGACGAAGCAGGCCACGCCCACGGCTACTACCCTTATTCTCCAGAATACCGAGAAACAGTGCGCGAAGCCGACGGCTGGGTCGGCGAAGTGCTGTCAGCCATCGCGGCGCGCCCGACGTTCGACCAGGAAGACTGGCTCATCGCCGTCACGGCGGACCACGGCGGCTGGGAGCGGAGCCACGGCCAGAGCAGCACTGCGTGCTACACGATTCCGCTGCTCTTTGCCGGACGCCATGTCGCGCAGGGCCGGATGCCGGGCGTCCCGCGCAACTACGACATAGCGCCAACCGTGCTGACGCATTTCGGCGTGGACATTTCAGGCATCGATTTCGACGGCCGCGTTCGCGGCAACGACGCGCCCGTCACGTGGCCGAGCCGCCCGCTTTCCGACGGCCTCGCCGTTTCTTTGGCCTTCAACGGCGACGCTGCCAACAAGGGCGCTTCCGACGTGACGGCGGAACTGCGCGGCGCGGCGGTGCTGATCCCAGACGGCGTCTCCGGCGGCGCTTTGCGCGTCTCGCCCTCGGCGGACGCGGCGGGAAGCGCCTTTTTGAAAGGTTCGGAAAATCTGAAGTTCGACAACGGGAACGAGTTCACCTTCGCCGCCTGGGTGCGCGTCCCCGGCCCGCAGATTGGCAACCCTGTCGTCTTCGCGAACAAGGACTGGCGCGATGGCGCCAACCCGGGTGTCGCCTTCGCCGCCTCGCAGGGCGTTGACATGTCGCGGGTCTATCCGGGCCACTACGACTATAAGAAGCGCGGAAACCACAAGGACTTCATGTTCAACTGCGGCCGCGACGGCGGAAAACGCGAGGACCTTGGCGTTTACAAACCGGTCCACGGGCAGTGGGCATTCTACGCCGCGACGTGCGGATCCGACGGCGTGGCGCGCTTCTACCAGGGAACCCCCGACGGCACCCTCTATTGCATTGCCGATGACCTCTCCGACATCGTCTTACAGACGGGACTGCCCTTCTCCATCGGCCAGGACGGAACCGGGGCCTTCCCCGACGCCTTCGTCGGCGACATCGACGAGTTCGCCATCTGGACGCGCACCCTCTCACATGAGGATGTCCGCCGCTTCTTTGAGGATGGCCTTCGGACGGCGCGATGAGGGCCGCTCCGCTTCTAGCCGCCCGCTCGCTCGCCGCCTGCTTGCTCACCGCCTGTGCGCTCGCCACCCGTGCGCCGGCCGCCTGTGCGCTCGCCGTGCAAACGGCGAGTTCTGCCGCCGCGCTGGACGCGACCCTTTCCGCCGGTGGCGTGGTTCACCTTGACGTCGGCGGCCGCGAATACCGCCTGGAACCCTTGGCGCTTCTGGAGGACTGGACGGCGGCTAATCCGCTGGGCGGCCATGAGGTTGCGCCAACCGGAACAGTTGAAATGGTAATGACCTCCGGCGGCCGCCCCATTCTGGACGTTGCCGTCACGCTTCATCAGTTAGCAGAAGGCAAAGTGAAACTCGGCTGTCGTTTCACGCCCCGCGAGGACTTCGCGACGCAGGCGCTCGGCTGGTTGCTGAAGCTCGACGCCGCCGAAGCAGAGGGCCGCGAGTGGCGTATCGGCGAAACGCGCGGCTTTTTCGCCCACGCCGCCGCCGATGGCGTCCACCTCGCGGAGGGGGGCGCTGCCTCGTTTGCCTTCGACCTTGGCGCCTCCGGCGAAACGCTGCGACTGGAATCGTGGGGCGTCGGACAAGAACAGCAAGCGGACAACAGCGGGGGGGCCATCGACTGCCTCGTGCAGGACAATCAAAACTGGAGCGATGAATACCATGTCCGCCTCGGCGCGCTGAGCGCGCGTCGCCTCGCGAAAGGCGAGACCGTAGCGTTTTCGCTCATACTTTCGCTCGCCTCGGGCGAACCGCTCGCCGCACGGAACGCGGAGCCGTTCGTGATCGAAGCCGGCGAGGACTGGATCCCGCTCGACAACCGCCGCGACATCGTGGCCGGCTCGGCCCTCGACTTCTCCGCCATTGTTCCGCACCATAGTCCAGCGGGAAAGTTCGGCTGGCTGCGGAACGTTGGAGGGCATTTCGAGTTCGAGAGTCTTCCCGGCAAGCAGCAGCGCTTCTACGGCGTGAACCTCTGCCTCACGGCCAACTACCCCGACCACGCCACAGCCGACGCCCTTGTCACGCGCCTTCGCCGTCTCGGCTACAACGCCGTCCGCATCCACCACCACGACGGACAGTGGAGCCATGCGTTTGCGCGGCGAAACGCCGGAGGGGCGCGGGGGGAGGATTCCCCACGTCCTTTGCCAGTCGCCGTCGGCTCCACCGCCGACGAAACTCTCGACGGCCTCGACTACCTTCTCGCCAAGTGTTTCGAGAACGGCATCTACGCCACGACCGACCTCTACGTCTCGCGCCCCGTCGCGTGGCGCGACATCGGCGTCGAACAGGACGGCGACGTTGACATACACGTCTTCAAGATGCTGTGCGCCATTTACGAGCCGGCTTTTGAGAACTGGGCGAAGTTCGCCGATGACTTTCTGCTCCACGAAAACCCCTACACAGGCCGCCGCTACATCGACGAGCCGGCGATGCCGCTTATCTCGCTCGTGAACGAAGGCGGGTTCTTCGTAGGCTGGAACAGCGGCGGGCGCGACGACCCTCGCGTTGCCGCCGCCTGGCGCGAGTGGATGTCCGCCCGCCGCGTCGCCAACCCGTCATTCGCGCAAGACCTCACAACCAACCAGACGCCCCGCGTCTTCTGGTGGCTCGACGTCCACCCGGCAATTGCGCAGTGGACGGGTGAACTCGAGGCGAAGATGGTCGCGCGCATGAAGGCGCGTCTTCGCTCGCTCGGATGCAAGGCGCTCCTCTCCAACGACAACTGCGGGCCGCACTACGCCGCGCTGCAGCGCGCAACGGCAGACCTCGACTATATCGACGACCATTTCTACATCGACCACCCGCGCTTCCCAGAAACGCCATGGAAGTTGCCATCGACCTGTCAGAACAACAACCCGCTCCTCGGCGACGGGCATCTTGCGCCCAGTGAACAGGCTTTCACGCGGATGATGGACAAGCCCTTCACCGTCAGCGAGTGGAACTTCGCCGCGCCCTCGCGCTTTCGTAGCATGGGCGGATTCCTTGCCGGCGCGATGGCCGCCCTGCAGGGCTGGGACGGTCTCTGGCGCTTTGACTACTCCTACCTTGACTCGGAACTCGGCGACCGGGGGATGCGCGGCCCGCACTACTTCGACCTCGCCACCGACCCCATAGGCCAGGCGTCTGAGCGCGCCGCGATCTGCCTCTTCCGGCGCGGGGACCTTGCGCCGCTCACGAACGGCGTGGCGCTGTGGTGCACGCCAGAAAGCGCCTTTATGCCCGACAAGACTTTTTTCGGATACCCACCGTGGTGCGATGACGCCTGGACGATGCGCGTTGGCTCCTGCCTATCGCCGGATGGGGCAGGGGGGCTTGTGGTGTTGCGCCGCGAGGAGGCGGAGTCTGGTTTTGCCCCCGGCGTGTCGGCGCCGGGTCTTGTAAACTTGCGCAAAACGCAGATTTCTATTGATCGCGAGCGCGGGACGCTCGCGGTCGTCACGTCACACACCTGCGGCGGCTTCACGCCATCGGGCCGCCTCGACGCCGGTCCGCTGAGCTTTGAAATTTTGAGCGCGGTAAGCCGAAGTTTCGATTCATCTAAACCTGTCGCGGGGAGAGCTGTCCCCGCGACAGTCTGGATTTCCTCCCTTGACGGCGCCCCAATCGAGCGTTCCTCGCGCCTTCTTCTCACACACCTAACAGACGTGCAGGGAGAAGGGGCGAAGTTCGCCGACAACTCCATGACGAAACTCCTTGCGCTTGGCGGACGACCTCTCGTCCGTGTTGGTGCCGCCGATGTGGCGTTGCGCTTGGTTCCTCGCGCCGGAGGGGTGCGGGGAGAGGATTCCCCCTGTCCTTTCCCCGCAGAATGGCGGGTGTGGGCCCTCGACACAGCTGGCCGCCGCATTTGCGAAGTTCCGGCCACTTTCAGCGACGGGGCGCTCAGATTCCGTGTCAGCACCAATGGCCCCGAAGGCGGCCGCATCTACTACGAGATTTTCCCTGCGTCCGCACCATAGGCGCTCGGCCCCGCCGGCGCCCGTTTGCGCTACAATTTTAACACCAACTATCCTTTGCCTGTCCATCCGCTATTATTATTGTAGGGAGTTTTTAGATTCTCCCTCATAAACGATGGACATTGTTGAAGAACTAAGGCAAAACCGTGAAAGCGGCGCAAGGAGGCTTGAGACCGAGTACAAGGCCGGGCTGATGACCCTTGCCCGCCGCTTCTGCCAAGATTCCGGCGATGCCGAAGAACTTGTGAACCGCACCTTCGCCGCCGTGGTGGAGGGCATTGACGACTATCTTGAGCAGTCTGCCTTCTTCGCGTGGATGTGCCAGATTTTGACGAACATCCACTCAATGGATGTCAGGCGCAAGTCGAATCAGAACATCATCTATCCCGGCATTGTGCCCGACACCCCCGATGAGGAGGCGAACGAGGAAATCTACCGCAATCTCGACCATTCCCTTCTCCGCGATGCGATCCAGTCGCTTCCCAAGGAGATGAAGGAAGTGATCGTTATGCACTACTTGATGGAGGAGCCGGTCCCGCAGGTCGCGAAGTTTCTCTGCCAGCCGGTGACAACCGTCAAGTGGCGGCTCCACTGCGCCCGCAAGGCGCTTGCGGCCAAGATGGGCGTAAAAATGCACGAAATGGCGGAGAAGCCCGGCGGCAAGGCCGTGATTCTGGCACTGCTGCTCTGCGGCATCACGGCGCTTGGCGCGGGGATAGGGCTTGCTGTTGCCCACTTGCTGCCATCGCCTTCGGTCGCCGTGGAACAGCAAGCGGACAACAGCAAGGACGCAGGACAGGCGGAAACGGGCACCCTTAGTTTTTCAACCTCCTCCAACTTGCCGCAATCCCCTTCAGCCGCCACCCCATCGGCAACCGATTGCTACCGGCCACCGGCAACCGAAAACTCTTCTTTAACAACTCAAGGAGAA
>JAEEGG010027616.1_pt1 | contig 10740 bp, 6 predicted proteins | sample 9134161 | NCBI WGS metagenome assembly JAEEGG01 (sample SAMN16246543, study PRJNA631951) | gut metagenome | biome: gut microbiome; feature: rumen; material: CR-attached | host: Bos | place: Iran: Karaj | collected 2018-10
TTTCGACTTCTTCTCGCTGGCATGTTCCACTAAGCGGATGAGTTTTGACACGGTGCTCTCACCGAAAGGTTTGGTGGGGCGGACTTTCACCATTCCGGTCAGGGTGACGCACCCAGAGATGATCTCGTCGCCCACGGCTACCTCGCGCGGCATGCTCTCACCTGTCAGTGCCACCGTGTTGAGGCTGGTGCTGCCTTCCATGATGACGCCGTCGAGCGGTACTTTCTCGCCTGGAAGGATGAGGATCGTCTCTCCGACCGTCACGTCTTCAGGTCTTACCTCTTCTTCTTTTTCATCACGCACCACATGGGCGCTGTCGGGACGGATGTCCATCAGGTGGGCGATGCTGTCACGGCTCTTTCCCTCTGCGTAGCCTTCAAACAATTCACCTATCTGGAAAAAGAGCATGACGAATACCGCTTCGGCATATTCTGTCTCCGCTTCTGGCAGGAAACCGATGCAGAGCGCACCGATAGTGGCGACAGCCATCAGAAAATGCTCGTTGAATAGTTCACCATGAGCAATACCTTCTGCCGCTTCTTTTAAAGTCTCATGACCCGCCAGCAAATAGGGTACAAGATAGACCAACAGGAGTTGCCACTTGCTCAGGTCACACGTGTGTTCGATGATGATGGCCAATGCCAGCAACACGGCTGTCATTAGGATGATGATGATGGAGTGTTTCAGATCACCGTCATGATGGTGCTCATGTTCGTGATGATGCTCATGCGAACAGCATTCCTCGTGATGATCGTGTGGTTGATTGATGGTCTTGTCGTGGGGATGATGATGTGCCATAATGCCTCTATAATTGGTTTTCGGATGCAAAGGTAGGACATATCTTTTGCAACCTGGTTGCAAACAAGGCATCATGGTGCCTATAATGTCAAAAAGAACGGAAAATAGAGCGAAATCCTTTTTTTATGAAAGGAAAAAACAGAATAACGCCTTGAAAATTGCACAATTTGAATAAATATCATATCTTTGTGATAAATTTGTTAAATATATATATGCGCTTATGAAAAAAGCTACCTTATTATTATTAACGCTGCTGGCACTGATAGGCTATACAAGTGCACGGGCTGGTGAGACAGTTAATAATTATGCTGTTGATTTCAATCAAGTAATCAAGACATCAGACCATCAGTTTGCTGTCGCCAAAGACTGGAAACACATTGCTGACTATTATGATGACGATGGTGATTTCAGGTACATGAGCTATTCTTATTCTTCTACTACCGGTGTAGGAGAAAGCGGAGCTCTGCTTGCCTACCGGCAATATGCATCAGGGGGCAGTTACGGTTCTGATGGCAAAGTCGTTTATGACATGTTGGTGACTCCCAAGGTATCAGGTAAAGTGACCATACAAGTCAAAGGCAGCATCAGTGCAACCACCTCTAATCCTTCTTACATTGAATTCTATCAAGTGAATGAGAAAGGAACAGAATACGGGGAGAAAATCACTGCACAGCTACTTGATGCGGACCAACATGAAGCTGAGATCAATTTAAACGGTTATGTGACCGCCCAGATTGAGTTGTCTGCTGCCACACGAATCGGTATCCGTGCACAATACGTCTATCTGGACAACTTCACAGCAGAAAGTGCTGTCATAGAGAAAGAGCGCAAGCTGGCCATCACTTCTGCTGTACCGACAGCCACCTCGGGTACCATTTATTGGGATCAGCAGGCAAATGGCAACGTGCTTGTAAAATACATGGTAAAGGTGCAGAACGTTGGTGAGGTGCCATTTGCTCCTGAAGATGATGGCTACAGTGTTTCTATTTTCAACAGAAAGACCAATGATGTTTACGTTACGACGCTTATATCACAGGCTTTGGATCCTCAAGCGACATCGGATGAGTTTGAGGTATCTGTAGAGTTGGATCCCACCACATGGCCCAATACCTACACTTACATCAACATGGACTTGAAAGAGAACGTATCAGGCAGTGTGGTGCAACGTGCACAGTCCAATTATAATCGATACGAACCTAAGTTCGTATTCCGTGAGGGTGGGTCTACCAGTACCTCCAATCTCTATGGCGACATTGCCTTTGGCATGGTGACAGAGGAGGTTTCTAAGACTTACGAGATTTACAATGACGGTATCGCTCCACTTCAGGTAAAATCCATCACCGTGCCAGATGGATACACAGCAAACCTCTCCGGTGAATTCACGGTGGACTCCAAAGCGTTCAAATCATTTACAATCACGCTTCCTGCCACAACACAAGGTGTTTTCTCTGGAGACCTAGTAGTGGTCTATGTAGATAAGAATGGTGATGAAGCGACTTATTCAAAAGCCGTTACAGGAAATGTGCTTGATCCATCAAAGAATCTGATCACCTTTGACGACGGTGCAGGCAATAACGCCTATCCGGCAGGATCTGTGAGGGGCCATGTCTATATCAGCACGGAAGGCTCTGGAGCCGCCAAAAATAGTTATCTGCAAGTTGGAACTGGCTCCAATCCTTTGTTTATCACGCCTCTGATGACAGCCACCGCTGGAGAGAAAATCACATTCGACGCTGAAAATACTGCCTACAGCGGTAGCATAGTGGAAGTGATGATTTCCAAAGACAGACAAAACTGGACGCCCATTCAGACAATCTCTGAGATCTCATCCAGCTCCAAGTGGACGACCTATACGGCAGAAATTCCTGAAGCAGGCGACTGGTTCCTCGGTTTCAAATTGACCAAAGCCAAGATTGACAATATCTATGGTCTGGTGTATGCTGAAGGATTTGCACACAACCTGTTGATTGTCAAATCCGACATTCCTGCCAAGGGCACACAAAACGCCGAATATACCGCCACTGTCTCTGTTGGCAATATCGGTCCTAATGTGGAAACCGCAGGCAACTATACCGCTACGCTTTATGTAGATGGTGAGGCTGTTGCCACGAACAATGATGTTGAGCTGCCTGTGGCTAACATCAATGGCAATTACAATAACTTTGAAGAGAACAACTACACCACCCTCTCCTTCACCTTCAAGCCTCACACTATTGGCACATTGCCAGCATATATTGAAGTGAAGAGCGGAGATGCCGTGGTGAAGACTGAAAAGGTGGATGTGACCATCGATGAGGAGAAAGTAGAAAGCGACATTGCTGTCCTTGGTTCGAATCCTTCTACATCGAACACTAATCTGCTTCACATGAACTGGAACAACAGTGAGAGCGTGTCTCTCTACACCAAAGAGGTATTGGAAGCTGCTGGTCTGCAAGCCGGTGATGTCATTGAATCGATTACCTTCAAAGGTTATCGTTCGGCTGATCCATATACAACGACTTTGAGTGTTTGGTACGAGAAGACCACCGATGTTGAACAGCCGGCTCCTGCTAACGGCATCTATGACACCAAAGGCATGACTCAAGCCATCACCGAAGAGCATCAATGGAAGAAAGAAGGATCCAGTACTGAACTGGCAGACCTGATTGTGATCAACCTCGCAGAGCCGATCACTTATGATGGCAAATCATCCCTCCGCTTTGTCGTGAGATCGGAAGCCAACTCCTTCAAGCAGGCATACTTCGAAGTCACCAACATCTTGGGCAACAGTTATTATCACAGGCAAGACAATGCTGACAATTTCAAGAAAGATGCTTGGTCGGCCAACTACTACCTGCCCGCTATCCACTTCGGTCTGAAGGTTGAGCCGAAGATTTTCGAAGGTACTGTTTCCGACATGGAATATTATGCACCCATTGAAGGTGCTACCGTCATGCTGCGCAACGAAGCAGAGGATGTGGAGTACACCGGTACCACAGATGCTTCTGGTGCTTTCAAGATCAATGTGATCCAGGATGATCTGACCTATACGCTTTCCATCACTGCTGATGGCTATGAGCCAATGGAAAACGGCGGCCCCCTTACTTTCGAAGAAAACTATGCTGATTTCTTGTTCTATCTGAGAGCATTGCCAAAACCAACCATCACCCACAACATCTCCGAGTCTCAGTACGCAACCTTGTTCTATGAGACAAAGAGTCTGGAGATTCCAGAAGGAGTGACAGCTTACACCGTGGCTCGCGACGGCAACAAGATCAACCTCACAGAGGTGGAGGACGTGATTCCTGCCGGTACTGCTGTAGTCATCAATGGCGAGGCTGGTGAGTATGAGTTCAACGTCAGCGATGAGATCCAGACCGCAACGCTCGACTTCACCACCAACGAATGGCAATTGCCTGAGGGAAGTAAAAATAAGAAAGTTGATGCGGCTGATTTCAGCAATGGTGAATACACCATCACATTAGCTGGTAGTACTGGCCAAGGTTATTACTGGAACAACACCCAGTACTATCTGATGCTCGGTAAGAAGGGTGCTACCCTCACTCTCCCCGCCTTCGACTTCGAAGTAGCGAAGATTGTCGTCTTTGGCAAGGGTAGTGCTTCACCCAGTGTGGAGCAGAATATCTACGTCGGTGATGCAGAAGTCAGCGAAAAGACCGTAGGTGCTACAGGTGTGAATGAGTATCTCATTGATGAGAACTACCAAGCTAAGAACACCATCTATACCCTGAAAGTCAGCAGCGCTCACAACACTCAGATCTCCAAGATCGTGGTGATTGCCAAGAGCGACATCGAGGCACTTGAGAGCGACCTGATCGGTAGCGACTACGCCACCACCGTTTCTTCTGAAACCGACAACTTCTATGTACTCTCCTGGAAAGATGAGAACAAGAACCCAGAGCAGTTGGGCTTCTACTTCATGACAGATGATGGTCACAGTGCAACCATTGGCGCTCACCAGGCATACCTGAAGTATCCTGCATCTGAGAGCAATGGCGCTGGCTTCACACTCCTGTTCGACGCCGACGGCATCAACACCATCGAGCGCGCTGCCATCAGCGAGAACGACGCCATCTACACCATTTCTGGTGTCCGTGTGAATGCAACCAACCTGCAGAGAGGTCTTTACATTGTCAATGGCAAGAAAATTGTCATTAAGTAATCATTAAAACAGCTGAATTATGAAGAAATATATTCAACCGCGCATCAAACAATTGATGGTGAAGACTTCCGACCTGATGCTCGTCATCAGCAACTCGAAAGGTTATGGTGGTCCTATGGCCAATGAAGGTACATTTGACGATGTGGAGGCAACATTGCCAAAATCAAAAGACATCTGGGAATAATCTGTTCCGACATCCATAAAGAAGGGGGAAGCATCCGTGCTTCCTCCTTTTTTTGTGGATAATGAGGACATGAAGACATAAAAACATCCGTCATCATGAGCAGATCCAATTTTTTTTCTTACTTTTGCACTGCAACTGGTTCACGATAAGTGATGAAAAGGGAATAGGGTGAGAATCCCTGACAGTCCCGCTGCTGTGAGTTGTCCTTCACTGTCGAGGAAAAAAGCCACTGGCACGCTGCCGGGAAGGTATCTGAGACACGACAACAAAGTCAGAAGACCTGCCGTCGCATTTTTTTCTCTCACCGTCACGATGTATGGCGGTGTAGATCATCATCATCATGAGCATCAAAAAAAAGGTGTTTCTTCTTGTCGGAGGACTGGGCTGTGCCCTGTCGCTGCACGCTCAAGAGCATCCTGCGGAACACAACGACACGATCCATCATCTCGACGAGGTGGTGGTGACCTCGAAACTGACCTTCCGCGAGGTGATGCCCTCACAGACCCTTAGTGGCAAAGAACTGGAACGCCTCAACACCCATTCCGTGGCCGATGCACTACGTTACTTCTCAGGATTGCAACTCAAGGACTATGGTGGTGTCGGCGGCATCAAGACCGTCAACATCCGTAGCATGGGCACCAATCATTTGGGCATCTATTACGATGGTGTGGAACTGGGCAATGCCCAGAACGGACAGATTGACCTCGGACAATTCTCACTCGACAACGTGGATGAGGTGACGCTCTACAATGGTCAGAAAAGTGCCATCTTCCAGACAGCAAGCGACTTCGGCCATGCCGGGTCGGTCTATATCCGCACCCGACGACCCTGGTTTTCCTATGGCGAACACGAACATCTGAAAGCCAGCGTGACCTATGCCTCCAGCGACAAGGTGGCGGTGGCTGGCCTCTACGAACGCCGACTCAGCGAAAGGCTCAGCGCGTCAGCCAGTGCCAGTTTCCTCAATGCCAGCGGGAAATACAAATTCCGTTACCACCGTGTCAACATCGACGGCAGCACGGCATGGGACACTACCGCTGTGCGACAAAACGGCGACATCCATGCCGAACGGTTGGAGATGAACCTCCACGGCACCCTCGACAACGGCTACTGGATGGTGAAAGGCTACCTCTACAATTCTGAGCGAGGCATCCCGGGAGCCATCGTCAACAATGTGTGGCACCGCGGCGAACGGCAGTGGGACCTCAACAACTTCTATCAGGCTCAGTGGCAGAAAAGTTTCTCCAACCGATTCAGCAGCCGTGCCATGGTGAAATATGCGTTCTACCGCACTCATTACCTGAACAACGACTCCACACAGTTGCCCATCGACAACACCTACTACCAACAGGAGACCTACCTCACCACCTCGCATGTTTACGAGATCCTGCCCTCCTGGAGCGCCTCACTGAGTTACGACTTCCGCTGGAACAAGCTCAATGCCAACAGTTACCGTTTCGCCTTCCCCACCCGGCAGTCACATCTCATCGCCCTCGCCACCGCCATCGACGCTACCCATGTGAAGGCCCAAGCCAGTCTGCTGGCCTCCGTCATCAGCGACCGCACCCGCACCGACGGCCGTCAGCCCACCCTGGTGAGATGGACACCCGCCGTGTTTGTCAATGTATATCCCCTCCACGGCAAACAGCTCTCGCTGAGAGCCTTCGTGAAACGCAGTTTCCGCATGCCCACCTTCAACGACCTCTATTACACCAATATGGGCAATGCCGCCCTCCGGCCAGAGAGCGCCACCCAATATGACCTGGGCATCGTCTACAGCAAGAGTTGGGAGCACGGTCTGCTCCGCCATGTCGCATTGCATGCCGACGCATACTACAACACCATCCACGACAAGATCGTCGCCTACCCCAAAGGACAGCAGTTCCGCTGGACAATGCTCAACCTGGGACGCGTCCACATCACCGGTACCGACATCGAGGCGGAAGGTGCCGTCGAGGCGGGCCGTGACCTCACCCTCACCGGACGGCTGCAATATACCTATCAGGATGCCCGCGACGTCACCGACCCCACCACGCCTTACTACCGCGACCAGATACCCTACATCCCCTGGCACAGCGGTTCCGCCATCATCAACGTCTCCTACCGCGGTTTCGACCTGAGTTACAGTTTCATCTATGCCGGCGAACGCTACAACGAACAAGAGAACATCGTCTATAACCACATACAACCCTGGTATACCAACGATGTGAGTCTGATGTACCGTTGGAAGCACCGACACCTTATATATAAAATAACACTGGAGGTCAACAACCTGCTCGATCAGGACTACGACGTCATCATCAACTACCCCATGCCCAAGCGCAACTACGCCCTCACCCTCCATCTCGAAATGTAATTCCGCCATGCGATATCTTATCTTTCCCCTCCTCCTGCTCCTCCTGTTGGCCACCGCCTGCCGCGACGACCAGATCGTGGTCTATCCCACCGAAGCGCAAACCGGCCATCAGACGGTGACCGAATACATCGGCATGTATGTGCTCAACGAGGGCAACATGGGCTCCAACAAATGCACCCTCGATTACCTCGACCTGGCCACTGGCGTCTATACCCGCAACATCTATCCCTCGCGCAACCCCAACCAGGTGATGGAACTTGGCGACGTGGGCAACGACATCAAAATCTACGGCTCGAAACTCTGGATGGTCATCAACCTGTCCAACAAGGTGGAAGTGGCCGATGCCATGACCGCCGTGAGCCGCGGACATGTCGATATCCCCAACTGCCGTTTCCTGGCCTTCGACGGTCCTTACGCCTATGTGAGCGCCTACGTGGGTGAGATCAACAAGGAATCCGTGGCGGGCGGTGTCTACCGTGTCGACACCACGACCTTGAAAGTCGTCGACAAGGTGACCGTAGGCTACCAGCCCGAGGAACTCGCCGTGGTCAACGGCAAACTCTACGTGGCCAACAGCGGTGGATACGAAGCCCTCCAAGGGCGCGGCTATGACCGACGGATCACCGTCATCGACCTCGCCACCTTCACTGTCGAACGGCATATCGACGTGGCACCCAATCTCTCGCTGCTGCGCGCCGACCGCCACGGACGGCTATGGGTGACCTCACGGGGAGACTATGGCTCGCACCCCGCACGACTCTACCTGCTGCAACCCAATGCCAAGAAAGAGATGGCGCTGACCGACTCCCTCGACCTCGCTGTCGCCGGCATGTGCCTTCAGGGCGACTCCCTCTATTTCTATGCGACGACCTACGACGCACAATGGCAACCCGTGAGCACGTTCGGCATCATCGACACCAACAGCCGACAGATTGTCAACAACCATCTGATCACCCCACCCGCAGACAACCCCATCAAGACCGCCTACAACCTGCTGGTGCATCCCATCTCCCACGACATCTATGTGCTCGATGCCACCAACTACGTGTCGAGCGGCAAATGCTACTGTTTCGACCGCGACGGACATTTCAAATGGGTGACATGGACCGGTGACATACCGGGCCACGCCACCTTCCTCACCCGATAAACCCTCATATCCCTCATGACACATACCACACTCATGACTCATACCACACTGATGGTCCACCGATGGACGGTCCTTACCACCATCCTCCTGCTGGCCCTCACCGCCAGTGCCCAGCACATGGACAACAGCACCCAGCACAGTCCTTACATCCAAGCCGTCGATGAGTACCTCCCTGCTCCTGGACAGTTTGTCAACACCATTCCCGAGAGTACCGACGACGACACCCCTGCCACCATGGCCGCGAAATGCACCGCGTACATCGCCGGCAACAAGGGCGACATCATCACCCTCGGCGCCTACGGAGGCTATATCACCTTTCATTTCGACCACAGCATCGCCAACATCCCTGGCCAGCGCGACCTCTACATCAAAGGCAACTGCCATAACGGCAACAGCGAACCGGGCATCATCATGGTATCAAAAGACGTCAACGGCAACCGCCTCCCCGATGACCCATGGTATGAGATCGCTGGCAGTGCCGACACCGACAGTGCCGGTCTCGTGGACTACCACTATGAGATCACCTATCAGCCCAACCCCCTCGGCGACATCCGTTGGACCGACAGCCAAGGCGAGAGCGGCACCATCCCCCGCAATACTTACCATACCCAAGAATATTTCCCCTTGTGGCATGAGGGCGCTCTTACCTTCCGAGGTACGCTGCTGCCCCCCAATGGTGTGAACACCAGCAAGGGAACACCCGAATACTGGATTCTCTCCGCCTACCGCTACGGCTATGCCGACAACGCCCCCAACAGCGATATCGAGGCCTGCAGCATCGACCTCGGGTGGGCTGTCGATGAGCAACGCCAACCCGTCAACCTCGACTTCATCGACTTCGTGCGCATCTACAATGGTGTCAACCAGCAATGCGGTTGGATCGGAGAGACATCGACAGAGGTGGCTGGCGCCGAAGACCTACACCTCGAAGCCTCGCTGAAAGCCATCACCGATGGCATCCATACCCCAGCATCCGCCCGGCGGATCGTCAGCCGGCACACCATCGACGGCACCAGCGTCGGCAACCGTCACCATGGGCTCACCATCCTGCGCTACGAGGACGGCACCGTGGAAAAGCGCTGGCTGCCTTAAGACCATTCCCCAAAATCCACAATTTTTCACCAACATAAACGAATATGAAAAAATTTTACTTCATGATGCTTACCGCATGGCTACTCACGATTCCCTGCCATGCCAACGACGTGGTAACCTTTGAAGACATTGCTGTCAATGCCGACGGTTACCAGAATGACTTTGGTGATGACGGTTACTTCGAGGCCGGCGGTTTCACCTTCTACTGCAACTACTTCCCAGAGTTCTACTATTGGTCGGGATTTGCCGTTTCCAACCATACAGCGACCGATTTCGCCTCCTATGTCCTCGACCAGTTCAACAGTTGCGTGGGACATGGTGTCAACGGTTCCGAGAAATTCTGCGTCGCCTATCCGCAAGGCGAACTCATCGAGGTCGATGACCCGAAAGGGGCTGTCGTCTCCGGATTCTATGTCACCAACGATGCATGGGCGGTCGATGCCATCCTTCATGGCGATGGCATGACACCTGGCCCGTTCACCACCGGCGATTTCCTCGAGTTGTGGATCATCGGCAACCACCCCGACGAGACAGCCGACACGCTGAAGTTTTACCTGGCTGACTACCGTTCGGAAAACGAGGCCGAGCACTACTATCTCAACGACTGGACTTGGGTGGACCTGAGCAGTCTGGGACAGGTGGAGTCACTCACCTTCCGCATGGACGGTTCACGTAAGAACGACTGGGGCCTGACGACGCCAGCCTATTTCTGTTTTGATGACTTCAACGGTGTGGCGCCCGAACCCGTCACCACCGGTCCCGCCACCTTTGAGGAGATAGCACTGGATGCCGAGAGTGCCTACAATGGCGCTGGCGTGAGCGGCGAGACCATTACGGATGCCTATGGCTCTGAGTGCGTGAAGAGCCAGTTTGTGAGTGGCGGCTATCGCTTCACCACCGTCTACAACCCGGCCTGGGGATCATGGTCTGGTTTCGCCGTGTCGAATGAGACCAGCACGACTTATGCCTCCTACACCGACCAGTACCGCAGTTGCGTGGGT
>JAEEGG010027618.1_pt1 | contig 10739 bp, 13 predicted proteins | sample 9134161 | NCBI WGS metagenome assembly JAEEGG01 (sample SAMN16246543, study PRJNA631951) | gut metagenome | biome: gut microbiome; feature: rumen; material: CR-attached | host: Bos | place: Iran: Karaj | collected 2018-10
CCACTCACAACGAGATTTGGGACACTAAAAACCTTAAACGGTCGTTGTTAATGTCAAAAAGCACCGACTTGCTGAATCAAAAACGCGACATCTACGAATTCAACAACATCTATTGAATGGCAACACAATTTATCTTTGGTAGCGACCATTACAACAAGGTTTTAAGTAGGGTAGCATCAGTCAAGCGCAGCCTATGGATTGGTACTGCCGACATTAAAGACCTTTACGTTGAGGTTGGCAAAGAAAAAAAACCTTTCCTAGCTCTTATAGCCCAACTCATTCGAAAAGGTGTGGAGGTAAGGCTCATTCATGCTAAAGAACCAGGTCCGAACTTCAGAGAGGATTTTGACACCTGCCTTGTTTGAAGGCTTGGAGAGGGCACTTTGTCCAAGGGTGCATTTCAAGATTTTGATCTTCGACGGTCAAGTGGCTTATATCGGCAGCGCCAACCTCACCGGTGCAGGCATCGGCATGAAAGGCGATGGTACGCGCAACTTCGAGGCCGGCATCCTCACCGACAATCCCGAGCTGGTTGAACAAGCCATGAACCAATTCGATGATGTTTGGTTAGGGAAGCACTGCAAGAATTGTAAAAGGAAGGAGTTTTGTGGCGATCCAATAGTACTTCAATCATGAGCAACATTTATCTCGCTGAAATTGTCAATCTTCACGAGCCAAGCCATAGTGATGGTTATCCGTTCAATATTCCAGCCATTAAAAGCATCAAATCGTTGAAATTTACCACTGAGGTAACTTATTTTATTGGGGAGAATGGTAGCGGCAAGTCAACCTTATTGGAGGCCATTGCCATCAAGATGGGGATGAATGCCGAAGGTGGTGGACGAAACTTCAATTTCAGCACCAACGCAACTCATTCCATCTTGGAGGAGGAGTTGAAATGCGTCAAGACTCCGTATCGACTTTACGATAATTTCTTCTATAGGGCTGAAAGTTTCTATAACGCCATTACCTATCTTGAGAGCCTCAAAGATGGTGGCAACCCGTTTTTTGCATACGGTGCTGAGAACCTTCACCATTGTAGTCACGGTGAGGGGATGGTCCGCCTGATTGAAAACCGGTTGGAATGTGGCTTTTACATTTTCGACGAACCTGAAGCGGCTTTGTCGTATCAAAACCAATTAAGGTTCTTGTTGTGGATGAAAAGGGCGGTCGATGCTGGTAGTCAGTTGATTGTCAGCACCCATTCGCCAGTTATTCTTGCCTATCCGGGAGCAGCGATTTACTTGTTAAACCAAGATGGCATCCAGAAGACATCATACGAGGAAAGTTATATCTATAACGATATGCGGTCGTTTGTCAATAATGTCCCTTTGATTCAAAACGAGCTTGGCCTCTTGGATTGAAAGGAACGATGTCTTCTCTGATTGTGCTTCAATTTGGTATCACTATTCTTTTATTTTTGTACTGAAAAATGTATTTTTGCAACGACTAATACGAGGTATGCTTTATGGAAAACCATGACATTGATGAAATTCAAAGCCAATTGGAAGGGCTTTCGATTCAAGAAAAGTTAAACCGTTTGGAAGAAATCAAATCCGAAGTGGATGACGAGTTGGATGAACTGGAAACCTTCTCCAATGAATTAGACTCACTGCTTTCGGATTTGGAAGACCAAATCGAATCGGATTATAAACAAGAGATAATAGCTGCGCTCAATGAAACTATCAGCTCATATCCCAAAGGAGTTTTCACGATTGTTTCTGATACTGTGATAGATATAGAGGGGCTCCGTTTTTATTTCCGCCATCCCTTTTGGAATAACCACCAACTTGAGATTGGACTGAACACACGGAAATCCGTGGTCCGTGTCCGCGATTTCCGAGAGGATTTCAAAAAACTGTTACAAGAAGCTCTTCCTGAAGCTTTTTATAACAATACAGACATTATTGTGCCATTGTCTGGTGAAAAAGGCACCTGTGATGTAATTAAGGATATGGTTGAGTCGCTTGTATCCCTTTCTCCACAGTTTGTAGAGTTGGCGAAAGAATATAATTATGTGTAGATAGTCCATTCGTTTTACGAAAATGGTATTATGAGGAACAAAAGTTGTCGAGCTTTTGATATAATTGTTGCAAATTCGGATGATACCAACTTGATTTGGCAAAAGTTGTTTAAAACAATAGTTTTGTAAGCCTGTGCTTCAATTTGGCACAGGCTTTCGTTTTCTTTGCAGCGTAATTTTAAAACAAAACATTATGAGTAAAGTATTCAGAGTATGGCCCAAGAGGGTCAAAAGATCAAATGGAACAGTCCTAACCCCTGAAATGGTCATCGTGGTGACCACCAAATACCATGTCTCCAGCCCATTTGGCAACGGAGCCCAGGAAATCAAGGAAACCTACATGCGCCTCTACCAGTTTGACTACAAGAAAGCCAATTGCTGTCAGTCGGATTTTAATTATGAGGCGTTGGATTGAAGAACAGCTAAAAACATGAAGACCGTTCTGAATTTAGGCACAGGCTGTCTTTTTCTTTTGCATCAAACAAAGCAAATTGATTTTTGACTATTTTTGCATCTAATATCGAAATGTACTTTTTGGAGTAAAACAAAAGCATAGATCTATGTTGTTTATATATGATTATTTGGTAGACCTAATACGGGAGCATCTTAAAGAAAGACAGATAGATGCAGATGTAAAACCTCATATTGGAAGAGCCTGGCATTGTTATAGGTTCATACAGGTTCATCCCAAGGACATTACTGACAATGTTCATTACGAGTATATCAATGGTCGTTGGGAACTTCATTTTGAGAATTCATCTGAAGATGAACAGGTAGAAATACTGCGCAGTAAAGTGATGTCACTGATTCAATTAGATGGCTATCTGGATTGGCAAAGGCGAGATGGGTATAAAAAAGGATGCTTGAGTGTTGATGAAGTGGTTGAAGATCAGGAATCATTCATATCCATTTTTGATTTTTTTTGGGATTCAACGTCAGTCATTTTATTGAATGATGTGGAAGAAAAAGGATCAACTGTGCTTGAACAGGATATTTTGACTGAAAATGAAGATGTTCCCGACACTTGTGGGTTTATGGAGAGCGTCATTAATAATGCTTCCTATCAAGAACCTGTTGTTAGATTGTCTACGATTGAGGATTTGCCGTTTGAACGGTTTGTCATCCCGCCATATCAAAGGCCGTATAAATGGGGTGTAACGAATGTAAATCAATTGATAACAGATGTGCTTGCATTTTGTGAAAAAGGAACGAATGAATATCGGTTAGGGACGTTGGTATTACATGAACAAGCAGACAAGCTAAATATTGTTGACGGACAGCAGCGCACTATTACTTTGATACTGCTTATAAATGAGTTGGGAAATGAAGCGGAATTTCAGAAATTGTTGGAGGATATTCCCATTTCCTCTTTTCTAGCAAGGCCACAGTTTCATGAGCTTACTTCACGAAAGCATATTCAAGAAAACATAAATGCAATTCGTTTTCGATTAACAGAGTTCAAAGAAAAGCATGTCCGTTTCCTGATTAAAAGTTGCAAGTTTGTCATTGTTACTCTTTATGATATTTCGGAAGCTTTCCAATTCTTTGATTCCCAAAATGCTCGTGGCAAAGAACTGGAGCCACACGATTTGTTGAAGGCTTTCCATTTGCGTGAAATACCTCGGATGACTGATGCGGATAAAAGTAATATCACCGAATGGGAAAATCTTGATACGCCCAGGCTTGCCAACCTATTCTTGCTGTTATTCCGAATTAAGCGATGGATTGAGGGGGATGATGGACGGGAATTCACGAGTAATAATGTTGATACATTTAAGGGTCCAAAAACAGGTAAAGTCATTCTTCCATACCAAAGAATATATGCGATGGCAGAATGTTACACTGAACTTTATAATGCAGATTTGTCGAGAAGGATTGACGGACAACACATGGATTATCCGCATCAGATAGATCAAGTTACTATAAATGGCACCCTTTTCTTTGATATGATTCGTTATTATTCAAGAAAAGAAGCCGTTGTAAAAGAAATGCTACAGAAGCATTGTCCTGATATTGATTATGCTATCAATCATTATGCGGAACGTTATAGGAAAGGTGACCTGTATACACGAAATCTTTTTACAGCTGCTTTGATGTTCTATTACGATAAGTTTTCAGAGGACGGCTTTGAAAAGGCAATGCCAAAAATCTTCGCATGGGCATATAGTATGCGTATTAAACATTATTCGGTACAGTTAGCTACAATGGATAATTTGGCACGTGAACACAACAGCTTCTTTAGAATGCTTCATAGGGCTATATCACCCCTGGATATTCAGAATTGGGTTGTTGAACCGATAAAGAAAAGTGAGATACAGCAGCAGGGTAAAATGACCGAAGTGTTCGAAATTTTCAATAAATACAAATACATAGAATCATGAGAGCATCTAATAATAAACCTGAAATGTTGACGGTTCAGTCACTACTAAGTAAAGACGAGTATCTTATTCCTATGTATCAGCGCAATTATGCATGGGAAGAGCCGCATTTGAACCAGTTGATCCAAGATGTCTGGGATTATCATGCGCTCGGTAAAAACTATTATATCGGCACATTGGTGGTCTATGATAGAAAGGATGGCACATATGAAACTGTTGACGGGCAACAGCGACTTACCACATTAAACATCATACTTTGTGCTTTGCGTAATGAGATTGAAGTTGAAGATGTGGATTTGGATTGGTATAAAGGCGTGAATATCTCATACGAATTTAGAGAACGCTCGACACGAACCTTGATGGCATTATACAGCTATGCCAATGATGAGGATTTGGATGATGTTGCCATCAAAAACATGTACTATAGTGTGCGTAGGAACATCGAAAGTATTGTTCCTAAGGACAATCTTTCGGAGTTTCTTGACTACTTCTTTAATAAGGTAATGGTTACAAGGGTCATCTTACCTGTCGATACGGACTTGAATCACTACTTTGAGATAATGAACAGCCGGGGTGAGCAGTTGGAGAAACATGAAATCCTAAAGGCTTTAATCATGCGTTCATCGTCAATGAATTTGCATAAAAGCTGGTTGATTGGGCAAATCTGGGATGCATGTGCTGATATGGACAGGTATGTTCCGTTAAACTTTACAACAAAGTTAAGGAATATAATGTTTGGAGAGCAATGGGACGATTTCAATTGGGATAATCTTGACAATTTGGTAGACCAAACAAAGGGTATTCAAATAGATGCGAGGAACGAGCAGTTTTCGATAGAGGATGTTTTGGGACAAAACTTTTCGGGTATAGCAAATGAGGAAGAAAAAGAAGGCGATCGATTTGAATCGGTGCTGAAGTTTCCTGGCTTTTTACTTCAAGTCTTGCGAGTTATCACAAAAGAGGATGTCGCATTAGATGATAAAAGGCTTTTATCGACATTTGACCAATATCTGAAAAAGGATGATTTTGCGGATGTGTTTATCCTGAAAATGTTAGAACTGAGATTCTTATATGATAGATTTGTTATTAGACGTGATTATAAGGATGATACAGTCAATGGTAAGATGAATCTTCTAACGCTTACAAAGCAAAAAGAAAGCTTTAGTTATAATAATACATTTGGTGACATTGATGAAAATCATAGAGCTATAATGATAGAATCAATGTTTCATGTTTCTTTGCCCAGCCAAAACTATAAACATTGGCTTTGCGCCGTGTTGAATTATGTAAATGAACACAAAGACGGGAAGGGATTAGCTGATTATCTTGAAGACTTGGCTAAAACATATATGTTTGGCCGATTCCTTTCAAATGGTGATTCAAATGATGGGTTTTATTATAAAGCTATATTTAAGTCGGAAGAAATTGCTGTTAGCAAGCCAATAAAGCTTGATTTCCCGACGTTTGAAGAGCATATTGATTTCTTCATTTTCAACTATATAGACTACTGCATTTGGCATAGAGATAAGAATGCTTATTATGATTTTGAGTTTACTTCAAGAAGCTCAGTGGAACATTTTTATCCGCAACATCCTCTTAATGGTCCAGAAATGGAAGTGAAATACTTACATGACATTGGCAATTTGTGTTTGATAAGCAGTTCAAAAAACTCTAAACTTAGTAATAATCCGCCATTGGCCAAAACAGATTATTATGGTAAGGCTAAATATGACAGTTTGAAACAGAAGTTGATGATGGATGTTGTCAAGACGAATAAGAGAAAGGCTTCTGATACACAACAGGTTTGGTGGAATGAAGAGGTAAAAGAACATCATAAATATATTGAAGACATTGTTCTTTCTAGTTTTGACGAATTAGGTACGGGGCAATAATAAATATTTGATAATAAGTTTTTTCACTGAACATGCCTGTGCCTCAATCCAGCACAGGCTTTCTTTTTCTTTGCGGCAGATTTCAACACAAAACACCATGAACATCAAAGACCTATTACAAGACGATGCCTTAAAGGCACTTGAAGACCAAATCATTATGTCGTTTGAAGGGCTTTGGAGCAAAGACCACGACTACACCGACGAGCGTAGCCTTATCGAAGTCAGGAAAACCATCATCAACCATCGTGTGTTGCAACATCAGGATTTGTTGCTGCCCGACATCATAGCCTTCAACGACGCGATGCGGGAAGCCTTGCGCGAAATGTTCGACAAAGCCCACGCCGTGTATGAAGCTAACAAAAGCTTCGGTAAAGATGTGGAGGTCGAGGCTTGCTGCTATCTTAGCAATGACTATCCGGCATCGCATCCCGTGCAAGGCGAGGACCGTCAGGAGCTTTGGAATGCTTTGCAGGATTCAGGATGGAATCTGCTGTATGAAGGCGGCGTGGCTTTCCCTCTCCAATTGAAAGGGAACGACGATCCTGATTCCAACGACTTTGACGAATTCATCGGGATGAATTGTCCCCCGCCCAACTGGAACGAAGGCCTCGACCAGGAACTGACCAAAGACCTGCATCTGATTAATGCTTTTCACAACCTTTTCGACTACACCGACTTCGCAATCACTGACTTCATCTATTGTCGTGATTTTTACTACGAAATCAAAGTTGAAATTTGATTATTCACCTTGTGCAACAATTTAGCACAGGCTTTTTATATCTTTGCATCATCAAACCATATTATCATGTCAAAAAACCTCCTAAACAAATACGTCTGGCTCGTGGAAACCATTTACAACGCGAAGTACATCTCGTTTGAAGAGATCAACCGCCGTTGGCTTGACAACGATATCAGCGAAGGATCGGAAATTCCCAAGCGGACTTTCCACACTTGGATTAACGAGGCAGAAGAACTCTTCGGAATCAGCATTCTATGTGAGCATTGGGGTGATTTCCGTTACTATATCGAGAATCCCGAAGAAATCAAGAAAGGCGGCCTGCGTAACTGGCTGCTCAATACTATTTCTACCAGCAATCTGCTCATGGGAAACAAGTCGCTCAACGACCGTATTTTGTTGGAAATCATTCCTTCGGGACAGGACTTCCTCGCCGTCGTCTTGGAGGCAATGAAGAAAAGCAAGGCGCTGGAAGTAACCTACAAAGGCTATCGGAGTGAACATGAACACACGTTCCCTGTGGCGCCTTATTGTGTGAAGCTGTTCCGTCAACGGTGGTACGTGGTGGGTAATAGTATGTTGGAGGATACGATTCGAATCTATGCCTTGGATCGCATCATGGATCTCCAACTAACGGATGAAACCTTCAAATATCCCAAGAAATTCAGCCCGGAGAACTATTTCACAGGCTGTTTCGGTATTATCCACGACGATGAGACAGAAGTCGAGACGGTGAAACTGAAAGTGAACGCCGACCAATCCAACTATCTTCGCTCCCTGCCTTTGCATCACTCACAAGAGGAAATTGAAACCAACGACGACTATAGCATCTTTACCCTTCGCGTACGTCCTACATTCGATTTCCAACAGGAACTCCTCAAGCATGGCGACACCCTTGAAGTGTTGGAACCGCAATGGCTGCGAAAGGAAATGACTGCGACAATTAAACGGATGTTTAACAAATACAAAAAGTGACAATCTCATTGATTATGAAAAAACACTATACCTTCAGCACAGGTGAAACCATCGAGGCCGACCTTGATGACCTGCATCGACTTTTGGCTGAGAACCAACAATACTTGGAAAATTACGAAATAGTCTTCAGTTCCCTTGAGGACGATGACTACATCGCCCGCGGCAACGGATTTTGCGACCGCAAGTACAGTGACGACTTCATTGAGGGGCAAATTGAGAAGTATGAGAAAAAGGTGAAGGAAATCGAGAAGTGGATTGAAAAAGACGAAAAAAATCTTGCCGGTATCGGCAAAAATTGATACCTTTGTGGCGAAAAATGAATAATTCTTGCCGATAAATGGAATATATCTCAGTCAGTCAGTTTGCCAAGAAATACGGTATTAGTGAACGTACTGCCCGTAATTATTGCGCTACGGGAAAGATAGAGGGAGCGTTCCTCACAGGAAAGACATGGAACATTCCCGCCGAGGCGGTTTTGCCTAAACGGAACACAAAAAAAAGTGTCACCGTTGCTGGCTGCTTTGCGCGAACAAAAGGAGACCAAATTGAAAGGTGGTATTTACCATCGTGTTCAAATTGATTTGACCTACAACTCCAACCATATTGAAGGCAGCCGTCTGACTAAGGAACAGACACGCTATATCTTTGAGACCAATACTTTGGGCATTACCTCGGAAAACACGCGAATTGATGATATTTTAGAGACCATCAACCATTTCCGCTGCATCGATTATGTGATTGACCACGCCACCGACAAAATTACCGAGTCTCATATCAAGCAGCTACACCTGATCCTGAAAACCAATACTTCCGATAGCCGAAAGGCTTGGTTTGCCATAGGAGATTACAAGCGACTGGCTAATTCAGTGGGAGAGGAGGAAACCACACAACCTCAGGCAGTTCATGGTCAAATGAAATTGCTACTTGCTGATTACCACGCCTTAAATAATGTCGATTTTGACAATTTGTTGGATTTTCATGTCCGCTTTGAGCGCATCCATCCTTTTCAAGATGGTAACGGGCGCGTCGGGAGGCTTTTGCTGTTTTGGCAATGCTTGCAAGTTGGCATAGCGCCTTTTATTATCACGGAGGACTTGTGTCTGTTCTATTACCGTGGCATCCAGAATTGGGGGAAGATTAACGGCTATTTAAAAGACACCTGCCTCACAGCGCAGGATAACTTTAAGGCCATTTTGGATTATTACAAAATCAAGTATCAATGAATTCCTTCGCCGCCATCGATTTTGAGACCGCCAACAACGAGCGCACCAGCGTGTGCAGCGTTGGCGTGGTCATTGTGAGGGAAGGGGAGTTTGTGGATTCGTTCTACTCACTTATCCAGCCGGAACCCAACTACTACCTCTATTGGAATACCTTGGTCCACGGCATCACCCAAGCGGATACCGAGGATGCGCCTGTGTTTCCTGAGGTCTGGCGGCAGATTGAGCCGTTGATTGAAGGCCTGCCATTGGTAGCACATAACAGCCCTTTCGACGAGGGTTGCCTCAAAGCGGTGATGCGCTGTTATCAGATGGATTATCCGGATTACCAATTCTTCTGCACCTGCAGGGCGTCAAGAAGGCATTTTGGCAATCGGCTTCCCAACCACCAACTTCATACGGTTGCAGAGGCTTGTGGCTATAATCTGATTAATCATCACCACGCTCTCGCCGATGCCGAAGCTTGCGCCTGGATTGCTAGAGTATTGCTGTGATTTATCCAAAATCCCGCTGGAGTTGCGCTATGATGCGTAATTTACACTTAATAAATAATTAATAATCAATGCTTTATAAAAATTAACAAAATAAAGTGTAAATTTTACACATTTATTATTGCGAGTTTAAAAAATAGTTGTATTTTTGCGTCAAATTTACACAATATGGAAACGCAGAAATATACTTACGACTAATCCACGACCGGCAGTGACGACTGACTGTGTGGTTTTTCCCTTATAGAGTTGAGAAAGGAGAAATAGACAAATGATTTCAATAAGAAAAAAATATAAAGATTATGAAAGCCATTCATTTCGCCATCATTATGGCAACATTAGCGCTGGTCGGCTGCGGGGAAAGACCGACACCAAAAGAGAACAACTCTAAGTCAAAAGGAAACGAACCGAAGTACTATGCCTACAATCCCAAGGATACCATTGGTAATAAGCCTTACCAACAAATGCTGGGGATTGATAGCGTAAGGGCGGAGTATCTGTTTGGCGAATCAAGGGAACCAGTATCCATTGAAGGTATGGATGTCAGCAACGACAGCATCGAGCAGGTATATGCTGATGCCGAAAAGGCATGGTATAAGATGCTGGAAATGTGTTCCAAGAAGCAGTATGAGGACATGCTGAGTTACTATAATAAAAACGAAGTCACGATTTGCTTAGGTCTAGGTACATCAAGTAACAAATTCGATTTGGATTACTTTGTTCTTGGCAGATTGCTGTTAGACCAACATGACAGCATGGAAGCAGCGGAACAGCTTGCCAAATGGTTGGAACTTGACAAACTGTTAGCGGATGCAGTGGTGGAATATAACTTGTCGGAAGGCGGTAGTGGCTACATCCCGCCGCAATACGCATTCCAGATAGAAAAGCTATGTCAAGCCTATACCATATTGGAAGAGAAAGAGAAAGCGGAGGACCTAATAGAACCTTATGCAAGAGCCGTAAATCTGCTTTCTGATGATATTTATATAAATGAAGGCAGTATTGCCCAATTAAAATTTGACATCTA
>JAEEGG010027625.1_pt1 | contig 10737 bp, 14 predicted proteins | sample 9134161 | NCBI WGS metagenome assembly JAEEGG01 (sample SAMN16246543, study PRJNA631951) | gut metagenome | biome: gut microbiome; feature: rumen; material: CR-attached | host: Bos | place: Iran: Karaj | collected 2018-10
AACAGTATTAAATGGAATTATGATTGAAAAGCCACATAAGTTTTTAACTGCTATGACTATAGCTACTCAAATAATACTTGTAGTTACAGGATCTCAATATGGAGGATGTACAATATCTCTTACTCATTTAGCTCCATTTGTTAGATTAAGTTATAAAAAATATTTAAAGAAATATAAAGATAGAGGATTATCTAAAGAAGATGCTGAAAAGTTTGCTAAAGAAGATACTAAAAAAGAAATTGCTGACGGAGTACAAACTTTCCAATATCAAGTTAACTCTATGGATAATATAAATGGTCAAATACCATTCCTTAGTGTAAATATGTACTTAGGAGAAACTGATGAATATAAAGAAGAACTTGCTATGATAATAGAAGAATTCTTAAATCAAAGATTACTAGGTATGAAAAATGAACAAGGTGTTTATATTACTCCTGCTTTCCCAAAACTATTATATGTTTTAGAAGAAGATAATATTAATCCAAAGAGTAAATATTATTATTTAACTAAATTAGCAGCTAAATGTACTGCTAAAAGAATGGTACCAGATTATATATCTGAAAAAGTTATGAAAGAACTTAAGAAGAATGAATATGGTGATGGTGATTGTTATCCATGTATGGGATGTAGATCATTTCTTACACCTGATAGATCTATTAGTTTAGGTAATATTGCTAAAGCTAAGAATTATAAAGAAGGTGAAGGCAGATATTACGGTAGATTTAACCAAGGTGTAGTAACTCTTAATCTACCAGATATTGCATTATCTTCAGGAAAAGATATGGATGAGTTCTGGAAAATATTTGATGAAAGACTAGAACTATGCCATAGAGCGCTTCAAATAAGACATAAAAGATTATCTAGAGCTACATCTGATGTAGCACCAATTTTATGGCAACATGGAGCTCTTGCAAGACTTGAAAAGGGTGAGAGTATACATGAACTATTACATCATGGATATTCAACTATTTCACTTGGTTATGCTGGTTTATATGAATGTGTTAAATATATGACAGGACATTCTCATACTGATAATGGTGAAGGTAAAGAGTTTGGTTTAAAAGTAATGAGGCATATGAATGATGTATGTAAGAAATGGAAAGAGGAAGAAGATATAGATTATTCTGTATATGGAACTCCTATTGAATCTACTACATACAAATTTGCTAAATGTTTAAGAGAAAGATTTGGTAAGATTAAAGGTATTACTGATAGAGATTATGTAACTAATTCATATCATGTACCTGTATTTGAAGAAATAGATGCATTTACTAAATTAAAACTTGAAAGTGAATTTCAAGCATTATCTCCAGGAGGAGCTATTTCATATATTGAAACTCCTAATCTAGAAAATAATTTAGATACAGTAATGGAAATTATTAAGTTTATATATGATAATATTATGTATGCTGAACTTAATACTAAATCTGATTACTGTGGAAATTGTGGATATACTGGAGAAATATTATTAAATGAAGATCTTGAATGGTATTGTCCAAAATGTGGTAATAAAGATCATAATACACTAAATGTTGCTAGAAGAACTTGTGGTTATATAGGAAACAACTTTTGGAATAAAGGAAGAACTCAAGAAATAAAAGATAGAGTAATGCACATAGATAATAAAGAAGCATGAGATATAATTTAATTAGAAAAATGGATATATCTAATGGACCTGGTATTAGAGTATCTATATTTGTTCAAGGTTGTGAATTTCATTGCAAAGGATGTTTTAATCCAGAAACATGGGATTTTAATTGTGGTAATGAATTTACTGATGAAACTATTGATAAAGTATTAGAACTATGTGATTATAATCATATAACAGTGTTAACAATACTCGGTGGTGAACCAATGCATCCTAAAAACATTGATGGAACTACTAAATTAGCAGCTTTATTTAAAGAAAAGTATCCTGATAAAAATTTATGGGTTTGGACTGGATTTCAATATGAAGAAATCAAAGATAAAGAAATATTTAAATATATAGATGTTCTTGTAGATGGACAATTTAAAATGGATTTATTTTCGCCTAAATTAAGATGGAGAGGTTCATCTAATCAAAGAGTGATAGATATTAATAAGACTCTTAAAAAAGGTGAAATCGTAATGTATAAAGATGAGGAATACTAATCGTATTCCTTTTTTGTATATAAAGTGTATTTAAAATTGAATTTGAATTAATACTTTGATAAAATATAAGAAAGGAGATATGGTATGGAACAAGATATTTATACAAATCAAGATCCTCTAGAAATAGAGATGGAATCTGTTGATGGAGAAAAAGTAAAAGTAAGAATAACTAGATTATTTGAAGATAATGGTAAAAACTATGTAGTAGCTGATAATATGGATGAAGATGAATCATATATTTTTCAAATAATACCTCATGATGATGGAGATGAATTAATTAGTATTGATTCTGATGAAGAATTTGATAGACTAGTAGATGTTTTAGAAAAGCAATTAGAAGCGGAAGAAGAATAAAGGTAATACCTTTATTTTTTTTATAAAATTGTTGACATATAAAAAAGTGTTATGTTATAATTTATTTGCTTATTTGAAATGGGCCCTTAGCTCAGCTGGTAGAGCATCTCGCTTGCACCGAGAAGGTCAGGAGTTCGAACCCCCTAGGGTCCACCATTTGAAATTTAAAGAACCATAATGGTTCTTTTTTTGTTATAATAATATTGGAGGGTAGAAAATGAAATTATTAAAGAAATATGGTTTATATTTAATTAGATGGCAATTAAGTACTCCAATACTTGCAGTAGTACTTAAATTACTTTCTAATATGAGTACTTTATATGCAACTATAATAGCTAATTTAATTGGAGGTCTAATATTCTTTTGGGTAGATAAATTTATATTTAAAAAGAAATCAGATGTTCCATTATGGGAAATTAAAGATGAAGTAGAATGTTTTGACTGTCATAAAAAGACTAAAGGATATAGAATAGTTGAATGGGGTAATTATGATAGAACTGGAGATAAACATCCTCAATATAGATGTAAAGATTGTAGTATAGAAAAAATGAAGACAATTAAAAAGTAATTGAAAACAATATAGATTTTTAGTATAATTTATTTAGGTGATAAATATGGGTCAATATTGGATTCAATATATAGTAATAGGTCTAATATTATTATTTATATTATTAATAGTATTAAAAGCTACTAAAAAAGATTTCCATGTAGAAGCTAATAAATTAGTAGATTACCTAGGAGGTAAAGATAATATTATTAGTATGGAAGTAAATATGTCTAGATTTAAAGTAACTTTAAGAGATGTATCTATAGTTAATAAAGAAGGTATTCAAAAAATGGGTGCTAAAGGTATAGTAGAAATAGATAATCAATTAAAGATAATACTTGGACCTAATGCTAAAACATTGGAAAAATATATAGATGATTTAAAAAAATAAAAATACATCAAATGATGTATTTTTTATTTTATTAATTTATCTATTAATAAATATACAAATGAGTATCCATATGAAAAACCATTTAATAATAATGATAATTTATATGGAGATATAATACTTTTATTTAATTTTTTAAAATATGTGCCTTCTATTAAAAATACAAATATTTCTAATATAGGTACTATTAAATAAAATACTAATTTATAATTTAATACTAAATATAATAAACAAACTATTATATTTAATGTAACATTAGTTAATATATTAATAAATGTAATTCTAAGAAGATCTTTACCTTTAATACCAAGTACTAATGCTATTGTTAATTCTATTAATAGAGTAAGTATTAAACTAAGTATTATTTTACTTAGCATTTTTCTTTTTTAATAATACAGTGCTAATAATACCAACTGTTAAAACAATTACTATAGATATAGATACTATAATAATAGCAGGTATATTATTTACTGCTGGTTCAATTGGAGCTACGTCTAATATCATTTTTTACCTCCTTTTTTAATTAATAATGTTATTAAAACTGCAACAGCTGTTACTATAACAGCAGATATAATAATTGCTATTATTGCAGTACTACTTAATCCTCCTCCTGGATTCTCTGTAAAATATCCTACAGGCTCATCTAAAAAATAAATCATAAATACCTCCTAAGACTCTATATTTACTAATATTATTGTACACAAAATTGTCAAAATAGTAAACATTATACCATTTATAAGTAGTGAATCAATTGTAAAGAAAAAGGCTGGAAAAGACCCTATAAATAATCCTATAGTAGTAAATCCAAATGCTATTCCGGGATTCTTTTTTAATCTAGAAACTAATAATGCAAGTGTAACAGGCATAGTCATACTAAATAGCATTACACCTATTAAAGAAATATACATATTATGATTACCAAATAATAAGAATGGTAATGATAATAGGGTGCTAATAAGAGATGTTATCTTTATATTAGTTTTATCTATTAATAGACCTCCAAGTGCTTTACCTATACCCATGAATGAGAATAATAATATACTTTGAAGTATTGTTTTATTCCATGCAGTAGGTATTCCATAACTAGTATATGATCTTACTGCTACTACAAATACTGATAATATAATAAGTGTCCACATATTAATTTTTTTGTTATCATAGTTATATTCTTTTAATTCATTATCTTCATTATTTCTATATTTAGATACTATTAATGCAAGTATTAAACTTATTATATTAATTAATATAATATATAAAATATTTATATTAAATTGATATAATAATCTACCAGTTATAATTCCAAAAGCTCCACCAGATACAAATAAACTACTAGGAAACATTTTTCCTCTAGATGTTCTAAGAGTTGCTTCAGCTCCCTCTACATGAATAATTGCATTTCCTATAGTTAAGAAAGCAAATATAACTATTACTGGTAAATTAAATTTAAAACATATAAGAGATATAGTAGTTAATATAATACCTATAGCTCCTAAATTAACTTTTCTAAATTTATCACTAAATGCACCAAATAATCCTTGAGGTACAAATGCAATTAAATCATATGCTAATGCAATTATTGCAAACATACTACTATTTGTATATGCTGCAAGTGTATAAAAGCATGTTACTTCTAATATAAAATGTATTAGAAAGAATATAAAACCAATTAGATATTTATTTTTCATATTATCACCTAATATGATTATATCAAAAAAATACATCAATTTGATGTATTTTTAATTTTATATACATTAATAGATGGAATACTATTAATTCTAAATTTAAAGTTATCACATCCAATACCATTAGATATATATAAATCAGTATCATTTATTCTATAATAAGAAGAATAATATGTAGTAGATCCTTTTTTTAATAAAAGTTTTTCTACAAAAGGAATATTAATTTGATTATTTAATGAATGACCTGCAAATACATAATTATATTTTAAATGATCTATTTTATCCATAGTATCCGGAGTATGCATTATATGCATTTTAAAACCATTATATTCAATGTCATCTAAAAATTTTAAATTTGAATTATATTTAGTTCCACTAATTAATAAAGATGCACCATCTTTATTATAAAGTATTTTATAATCATCATTTAATGATTGAAATCCTGCATTTTCCATTAGAGTACTATAACTTTCAAATCTTTTATCATTATCACCAGATATATAATATTTACCATATTTAGTATCAATACTATTAAACTTAACTTCTAATTCATTTATTTGATCTTCTGTTAATACTGCTTCTTTATATAATAAATCTCCAGTATAAATAACTATATCAGGATTCTTATCATTTACTATTCCTATTACTTTATCTACCATTTTCATATCAGTAGTACTACCATATAATAAATCACTTAAATGAACTATTTTAAGTGTTTTAAATGTTTTATCTAGATTAGAGTCCTCTATATTATATTCATTTACTAATAATAAATTAGGTTCTACAAATCTACCATATATTATTATTAATACTATCAAAAGTAAAATAATAAATAATATTATTCTTATTATAGGAACTCTTTTCTCTTCTATTTCTTTTTCTTCTTTTTTCATATTAACCTCTTATTTAATTAATATTTGTAAAATAAATAATATTGCATTATGCATTAAATGAAACTCTAAAGTAGCAAATAAATTATCAGTTTTAACATAAATATATGCAAATGAAAGACCTGCTATCATATATGGAATTCCCATAAGTAAGTCATTAAATGTTGCATCTAATGTAACAACATGCATAAGTCCAAATGCTATAGCACTAATTAATATATATGCTATTTTAATAATTCTATCATCACCAGATACTATTTTTCTAATACCTTTTCTAAATAATAATTCCTCCATAAAAGGTGCATACACTATAGATGATAATCCCATATATACAGGAAATAATTTAATATATTTTCTAACTAATTCTTCATTTTGACTTGTATCCATATTAGTTATTTTAGACATTATTATATTAGCTATTCCCATTAATATTATAGATCCTATAAATATAAGTAAGTATTTAAAAAACCATTTTCCTTTATTTGCAATAAATAGTTTAAAGTCATTTATTACTTCTTTTCTATAAATTAAAAATAATATACTAAATATTATTAAATCAGATACTATTAGTATTATATTCAATTTAAAGTTACTTAGACTATGTAAATCTATATTTAACCATGAAAATATTGCATTAACTAAAATGTTATAACTAAAATATATAAGAAATGCTAATAATGCTATGAATAATTCTTTATGTTTTCTCATACTTTTACCTCTATATCATTATATCATTTTTCCTTATATTTTTAAACAAAAAGTGTTTACATTATATATAATCTTTGCTATAATCTATGTTAACAACGAAGAAGAGTGAGGTGATCCTCACTCTTTAATATTTGTATGGAGGAAATATGCTAGAAAAGGTTAAAAGTCTAATTGAAGAACCATTATCTAAAGAAATGATAGAAGTAGTATCTGTTTCTTATGAAGATATAGATGGTGCTATGAATTTAGTTATAGTAATTGATACTAAACCATATGTTGATTTAAATACTTGTGTTAAAGCAACTCATATTATTAATCCTATTCTTGATGAAGCGGATTTAATTAGTGAAAGTTACATACTTAATGTATGTTCGAAGGGAGAAGATGAATAATGAATGGTAAAGAATTATTAAAGGCATTAGCTGTTCTATCTGAAGAAAGAGGAATTAGTGAAGATGAATTACTTTCTTATGTAGAAAGTGCTTTAAATGCTGCTTATAAAAGAGAATATAATGCTACTAATAGTAAAGTAGTAATTGATAAAGATACTGGAGATATAAGAGTATTTGCTTATAAGAAGGTAGTTGAAGAAATTAATCCAGAAGAAGATGAAGATTCACAAGTATTATTAGAAGAATTAGGAGACAACAAAGAAGGATTAAAAGTAGGAGACGAAATAGAAGAAGAAGTTACTCCTAAAGATTTTGGAAGAGTAGCTGCTGGAGCTGCTAAACAAGTATTAGTTCAAAAAGTTAGAGAAGCTGAAAGAGAAAGTATCATGGAAGAATTCAAAGATAAAGAAGGAGAATTACTTGTTGGTACTTTATCTAGAGAAGATGTTTCTAATTATTATGTAGATTTAGGTAAAGCTCATGGAATACTTCCAAAGAAAGAAATTATCCCAGGAGAAGAACTTACAATGGGTTCATCTATAAAAGTATATGTTACTAAGATTGAAGAAGGTAACAAGGGAGGTCCTGTTATATTCTTATCTAGAACTCATTATGGTTTTGTTAAGAGATTATTAGAAGTAGAAATACCAGAATTATCAGATGGTATAGTTATGCTTTATTCTATTGCTAGAGATCCAGGATCAAGAAGTAAGATAGCAGTTTATTCAGAAAATGATAAAGTAGATGCTATTGGAGCTTGTATAGGTGAAAAAGGTATAAGAATAAATAATATTTCTAAAGAATTAAATGGTGAAAAAATAGACGTTGTTAAATATGATACAGACCTTGTTCAATTTATAAAGAATGCATTAAGTCCTGCAAAAGAAGTTGAAGTATATATAGTAGATAAAAAAGATAAAAGAGCTATAGCAGTTGCTGAAGGAGATAATTTATCTTTAGCAATTGGTAAAAAAGGACAAAATGTTAAATTAGCAGCTAGACTTACTAAATGTAAGATTGATGTTATGACTAAAGAACAAGTAGAAGAAGAAGGAATTAACCTTTATAAATACTACGAAGTAGAGGAAGAAGAATCTACTGAAGAATAAGGAGGTAACAATGAAGAAAGTACCACTTAGAACATGTGTAATAACTAGAGAAAAATTAGAGAAAAAAGATCTAGTTAGGGTTGTTAGAAATAATGAAGGGGAAGTTTTCGTTGATGAGACTGGAAGAGCAAATGGTAGAGGAGCTTATATCAAAAGAGATTTAGAAGTACTTGATAAGGCAATTAAAACTAATGCTCTTGAAAGACATTTAGAATGTAAAATACCTAACGAGATATATGAAGAATTAAAAAATATTATAGAAGGGTAGTGATTATTATGATGAGCGTAAAAGAATATGCTTTAGATATTAATAGATCAGTTGAAGAAATAATTAAGAAAGCAAATGAACTTGGATACACTGTTAGTAATGAGGATGATATCTTAAGTGAAGATGCTGTTATAGACTTAGATACTGTTTTAACTATGAATAATACTGAAGAAGTAGAACCTGAAGAAGAAAAAGTATACATGGAAGAAAACAGTGAAGAAAAAGACTATGAACTTGAAGATGAATTAGATGATAAAGCTGAAGTATTAGCAAGCGCTTCAAATCTTAAATTTAAAGATGAAGGAAAAGTTCAAAAAGTTAAAAAGAAAGCTGTTGAACAAGAAGATATTAGTGCTAAGAAAAAAGCAATGTATAAAAATAAAACTAAACTTCAAGAAAATGTTGGATCAGCTGATGATAACACTATAGTTTATGAAGAAAATATGACTGTTAGTACTCTAGCTGAAAAGTTAAATGTTCCAGCTGTAGAAATCATTAAGAAATTAATGAGTCTTGGAGTAATGGCAAGTTTAAATAATACAGTTAGTTTTGATGATGCAGAACTTGTTTGTATAGATTATGATAAAACACTTAAGAGTTTTGAATCACAAGATATAACTAACTTTGAAAAATTAGAAATAACTGATGATGAAAAAGATCTAGAATTAAGAGCTCCTGTAATAACTATTATGGGACACGTTGACCATGGTAAAACTTCACTTTTAGACTATATTAGAAATAGTTCTATTATTGAAGGAGAATTTGGTGGAATCACTCAACATATTGGTGCTTACCAAATAGATCATAATGGTAAAAAATTAACATTTATAGATACTCCTGGACATGCTGCATTTACAGAAATGAGAGCAAGAGGAGCTTCTATTACAGATATAGTTATTATTATAGTAGCTGCAGATGATGGTGTTATGCCTCAAACAATTGAAGCTATAGACCATGCTAAAGCTGCTAATGTTCCTATAGTAGTAGCAGTTAATAAAATTGATAAACCTGATGCTAATCCAGAAAGAGTAATTGAAGAAGTATCTAAACAAGGTTTAATTCCAGAAGCTTGGGGCGGAGATACTGTTTATGTTCCTATTTCTGCTAAAACAGGTGAAGGTATAGATAAATTACTAGAAAATATTGAATTAATCGCAGAAGTAAGAGAATTAAAAGCTAATCCAAATAGATATGCTTTAGGTACAGTACTTGAATCTAGACTAGATAAAAACTATGGACCAACTGCTACATTACTAGTACAAAATGGAACTCTTAGAATAGGTGATCCAGTTGTTGTTGGTACATCATTTGGTAGAGTTAGAACTTTAAAAAATGATTTAGGTAATGAAATAGTTGAAGCTTTACCTTCTACTCCAGTAGAGGTAACAGGACTATCTGAAGTTCCTACAGCAGGTGATAGATTTATGGCTTATTCAAATGAAAAAGAAGCTAAAGCTATCGCAGAAAACAGAAAAGAAAAAGAAAAACTTAAGAAAGATAAAGCTGGTTCTGCAGTTTCTTTAGATGATATCTTTAATAGAATTAAAGAAGGTGCTAAAGAAATTAATGTAGTACTTAAAACAGATGTTAATGGTACTGAAGAGGCAGTTAAGAATGCTTTAACTAAAGTTAGAGTAGAAGATGTTTCAGTTAATGTAATTAGAAGTGGTGTTGGAGCAATCACTGAAAGTGATATAGTTTTAGCTAGTGCTTCTGATGCAATAGTAATTGGTTTCAATGTTAGACCTGATTCTAAAGTAACTGAAATAGCTAAATCTTATGGTGTTGATATTAGATTATATAATGTAATTTATAAACTAGTAGAAGAATTAGAAGATGCTATGAAAGGTATGCTTGATCCTGAATACGAAGAAATAGTTATTGGATCAGCAAAAGTAATTCAATTATTTAAGTTCTCTAAAGTTGGAACTATTGCAGGTTCTAAAGTAGATAATGGTGTTATCAAGAGTAATTCTAAAGCTAGACTTATTCGTGATGGCGTAGTTGTTTACGATGGAGAAATAAATAGTTTACAAAGAGAAAAAGATAATGTTAAAGAAGTTAAAAAAGGTTTCGAATGTGGTATTACACTTGAAAACTTTAGTGATATTAAAGTTAATGATGTAATTGAAGCATATGAAATGCAAGAGGTAAAAAGATAATGAGTATACATACTAAAAGATTAGAGGGTATGCTTGTTAGAGAAAGAAGTGACATTCTTATGACTAGAGCTAAAGACGAAGAGGTTAAGTTTGTTACGATTATT
>JAEEGG010027627.1_pt1 | contig 10736 bp, 8 predicted proteins | sample 9134161 | NCBI WGS metagenome assembly JAEEGG01 (sample SAMN16246543, study PRJNA631951) | gut metagenome | biome: gut microbiome; feature: rumen; material: CR-attached | host: Bos | place: Iran: Karaj | collected 2018-10
AGCATCGACGCACAGGCAAAGCCCTCCTGGCCATCGACCCCGACCAGCCCACGCGCATCCTCTCCACCGACAAGAAGGCGCTGAAGGCCGGCGGCCTCTGCCTCGCCCTCATGGGCGTGCCGGTGAAGCCCACCGACGACGTGGACGTGGACAAGGAGTACCGGCTCATCCCCCTCGACAGTCTATAAACATCATTTTTTATATTAACATTATTAACCAATTAAAAACAATTAAATTATGAGGAGAATTTTAACTTTTCTCTTTGCCGCGCTCATGAGCGTAGGCATGTGGGCCGCTCCCATCGTTGTCGAAAGAGTCCAAATCGGCGATTTGTACTACAATCTGAACAACAAAAACAAAACGGCAGAGGTAACATACAAAAGTTATACAAATTGGAAATATAATGAAGGTTGGGATATTACAACTGCCAATATCCCTGCTTCGGTGGAATACTATTCCGTGACCTATAGTGTCACCAGCATTGGAGAGAGTGCTTTCCAAAGTTGCTCCGATCTGACAAGTGTGACCATTCCAAACAGCGTCACCAGCATTGGAGTTAATGCTTTCTATAAATGCTCCGATCTGACAAGCATTGAGATTCCCAGCGGCGTGACGAGCGTCGGAAATTATGCTTTCTCTAATTGCACCGGTTTGACCTCTGTCACTATTCCCAACGGCGTGACGAGCATTGGCACTGGGGCTTTCATGAGATGCTCCAATCTGGAGTCGGTTACTATCCCCAACGGCGTCACAAGCATTGAAGCGGCGGTTTTCGGGGAATGCACCGCTCTGACAAGCATCGAGATTCCCAATAGCGTCGAATACATTGATGAGCAGGCTTTCGCTGGTTGCACCGGTCTGACGAGTGTTACAATTGGCAACAGCGTCGAAAGCATTGGAGGGATGGCTTTCGCTATGTGTACCGGTCTGACGAGCATTGAGATTCCCAACAGCGTCGAATACATTGGAGAGGGTGCTTTCTGGGGTTGCACCGGTTTGACGAGTGTAACGATTGGCAACAGCGTCACAAGTATTGGAGAAATGGCTTTTGCTGGTTGCACCGGTCTGGAGACGGTTACTAATTATGCCACTACACCGCAGAATATTGAAAGCAAAGATGTATTTGGCGAAGTAGATCTTTCTTCATGTACACTCTATGTGCCTGAGGAGTCTGAAAGTGCGTACAGTACTGCGTCGGTATGGCAAGACTTCGGAACCAAAAGCGCCATCCCCGCCGCCGCTGATGTCACCCTGACCGACGGTGATGGTATCACTGCCCTATCGTCACATACCGGGCAGACGATTACCGTAGCCTACACCCGCTCGTTCACTGCTGGCACGACCTCTACGGTGTGCCTGCCCTTCGCCTACACCAAGAAGGCGGGTGACGGCTCGTTCTATGCCTTCACGAACATTGAGAAGGAGGGCAGCGAGTACGTAGCCACGATGACCGAACCCGCTGCAACGACGCTGACGGCCAACACCCCGTATCTGTATATGCCGATTGCAACGGGTAACGTGGACTTCGGCGGTGCCTACACTATCCCCACCACGCTGACGGCTGGCTCTACCACGAGCAACGGCTGGACCTTCAAGGGCACATTCACGACTATTGAGTGGACGACGGCCCCGACAGGCACCTACGGCTTCTCGGCACAGAGCCAAGACGGCATCAGCCAGGGTCAGTTCGTGAAGGTGGGCGACTACGTGAAGATCAAGCCCATGCGCTGCTACCTGGAGAACGAGAGCTTCGCCGGTGCCCGTGGCGCGAACCGCGCTGCTGAGCAGCTGCCTGAGACCATCAAGGTGCGCCTGATCGGTGCCAACGGCGAGGTGACCGGCATCGGCACTATCTCAACCAAGACGGGTGAGGGAACGATAGACAACGGTGCCTGGTACTCGCTGGACGGTCGCCGCATCGTAGGCAAACCCAGCGTGAAGGGTGTGTATGTCAAGAACGGTCAAAAGATAGTAATTAAGTAATAGGAGGTAAAAACTATGAAAAAGAAAGTATATCAGAAAGCCACGATGAAGGTCGTGAATGTTGAGAGTGAGCAGCACCTGTTGTCGGCCAGCGCTGTCGAAGGCCCCACAATGATGAGCGGCACAAGCAGCAACTGGAGCGAGATACAGTAAATCATCAATCATCAGTCATGGGGACAGGTTTTGGGGGTGAATCAGCCATTCACATCAAACAGCCTGTCCCCATATATCAGTAATATGCACCATCATAGCAACGAACAGTTTTTCTCACTACTCAGATATGCGCTTGGAGCCGCATCGTCGTTCGATGCCTGTCCCACCGAGGCAGAGTGGCGCTATATCTACGAACAGGGTGTGAGACAGTCGGTCATAGCCCTGCTCTTCACGGCTGTCAACCGCTTGCGCGACGAACAGGAGCCGCCACTGGAGCTGACCATGAAGTGGGCCACGGAAGCCGAGGACGTACGTGCGCTCAATGCCTTGCTCAACAGCGAGTCAAAGCGGCTCACCGACCTGTTCGAGGCTGAGGGCTACCATACCGCCATCCTCAAGGGACAGGCCAACGCACGGCTCTACCCCGACCCCATGAGCCGGCAGCCCGGCGACATCGACATCTTTGTGGATGGAGGCATGGAGCGGGTGGGTGCGCTGCTGACGCGGTTGGGGCTGATTGAGGAAGGGGAGAAGCCCCAGGGGCACCACTGGCATCTGCCTGAGGGTTTCTCAGAGGTGATCGTCGAGGTACACCACCGGCCGCTGCCACGGACGGACAGCGACACCAGGCACACAGACCGTATCATGGCCTATCTGCAGGGTGAGTTTGAGACAGCCACTACGTTCTGCCCCGAAGGATTCAGGGTGCCCTCTATAGCCTACGCGCTCGTCATGCAGCTCTCCCACATGCGCAGGCACGCTGTTATGAATGGTGGCATAGGGCTCCGTCAGGTCATCGACTACTACGTGCTGCTCAACCATGCCACCGACGCAGAGCTGCAACAGCTGCGCATCCAGGTGAAACACTTCGGCATGAAGCAGTTTGCCGCCGCGCTAATGTGGGTGCTGCAGCAGACGCTCCATCTGCCTGCCAACAAGATGATAGCCAAGCCCAACCGTTTCCGCGGACAATGGCTGTTGCGATTCATCATGGAGGGCGGAAACTTCGGTTTCTACAAGCCCAAGGACGAGTCTGACAAGTCTGATAGCATTTTGCGGAGCGTATGGAAAGGACGCGTCAATGCCTTCAAGACCATATTGGTATGGCCCGAGATGGCAAGGCCGATATGGCGGAGCGAGTGGGATTTTCTGTCCTACCTTATAAGCAGTATACCCAAGCGCATCAGGCAGCGCACGCTCTTCTTCAGCAAATACCACAACAATCAGAATAATCCGCCCATCAAACAATGAAACAGAAACAGGGATACACACTAAGACACGTTTGCGGAAAGCCCGTGGTGATGTACTCCGGCAAGGCCGAGGGGCAACGCAAGGTTTACCAACTGAGTGACGCCGCAGCATGGCTGTGGCATAAGGCAGCTGAACAGGGCGACTTTACCGTAGAGAGTCTGGCCCATGCACTCTGCGAGGAATACGACATCACGCGCGAGGATGCGCTGTCGGATGTTGCTGAGCTCACGGCACAGTGGCAGCAAGAGGGCATGGTGGAGTAGACTGGGTCTCGGGGCTTTTGTGTGATATTCCATTTTATTCTCTTTTTTCTCTCCTGCTTTTTTCGTTTTTCTCTCTTACTGGTGTGATTTTAGACCAAAAATTATACTTTGAGGGCTGAAAGCACTATTTTTACTATAATTTTCTGAAAAAACATTTGCTAGAGCAAAGAATATTGTGTATCTTTGCACCATAAAAAATTTACGCTATGGCAATAACAGTATTGAGTGCAAAGAAATACGCAACAACTCTGAAGGTGACCATCCAGAAATCTGGAAGGTTAGGCTTCACAGACGACACATCGAAAGCCCTGAATTTATCAACGGAGAAGTATGCAAAGTTTGCACAAGACGACGAAAATAACATCTTATACCTTATTATATTAGATAAGAGCGACGAGGATGCTTTTGATATAAAAATCTCGAGTGGATACTATTATGTGTCCACCAAGGTGATGTTCGACGCGCTGGGATTCAAGTACGAAGATGGCAACATCATGTTCGATCTGATCCGGCAGCCCTCTCTTGACGACGTCCTTTCAGGACAGGTATATTACATGAAACAACGTCCAACTAAAAATAAGGAAAGGAAGAATGATATAACCGAACCATGAAAAAAGGCCCCGAATATTAGAGAATATCGCGGGGCGCACGCTGACGGTCCTCTGACAGTTTCCGAGGCTAAAAGAGGCCGTTTGCACTTCACTCCCAAAGAAACTTTGGTCATAAAGCGGCTGCAAAGTTACAGTTTTTTTTGTTATCCGCCAAATAATGACCTTATTCCAAGGGTAATATTTATAAATATTTGTATAATATAGATTTTATATACAAGAAAGGGTAACAATAATATGTACATAGACCTAGTGAACCAGATTTTAAAAGAGACCAACAACGGTCTTGACATCATCACCGACCTGATTCCAGATCTCGATGATGCAGTGATTAACCACAAAAAGGCGTTCCGCCTGCGTACTGACGACCGCACACCGTCGGCTCACCTCTATCCTCCCAAGGATGGTGACGACAGCTGGCACGTAAAGGACTACGGCATGGGCGAGAGCGGCGGCTATTTCTCGGCAGTCGACCTCTACATGTGGTTCCGCGGCTACAGCCAGGACAAGTTCCGCATAGCACTGGAGGAGCTGGCTGAGCGGTATGGCGTTGAGAAGTCGCTGTCGTACACAACCAACAAGCCCGTAATTGAGAAGCGCGATGCCCGTCCCGACGAGATTGGGGCAGCGCCGCGTGTCACGCTAAAGCCAGGACTGGACGGCATTGACCTGAGTTGCTGGGGTGGCAGGGTGAAGGCTGAACACCTGACGACCTACGGCTGGAAGGCCGTCAGCGAGGTGGCCATCACCAGTGGTGACAAGGTCATCATGCGCAAGCCTACGCCCACGTACCCCATCTTTGCCCAGAAGTGCGACTACGTTGACAGCCAGGGACTGACGAAGTGCTTCTACAAGGTCTATGAGCCGTATAACCCTGACAAGGCCCGCCGCTTCCTGATAGCAGGCAAGAAGCCGCAGCAGAACTACATCTACGGACTGCAAGCCCTCCGCAAGTGCTTTCAGGACCGGGGTGACGAAAAGCTGCCGGTGCTGCTGCTTGTCAGTGGCGGCAGCGATGCCGTCTGTGCCCTGAGCTATGGCTACCTGGCCGTATGGCTCGACAGCGAGACCAAGGGACTCAGCGATGCCGACTACAGTATGCTGATGAAGTACACCCACCGTCTGGTCAATATTCCCGACATCGACTCCACCGGCATCACGGCAGGCCGCCGTCTGGCTCGCAACATCCTGAGCATCCACACGGCATGGCTGTCGGACGGCGACATGGGTGGACTGCACGACAACCGTGGCCGCCGCTGCAAGGACTTGCGCGACTACTGCCGTCTGAACCCGTCGCAGCAGGCAATGGAGAGGCTTATAGCGCGTGCCATTAGTGCTAAGTTCTGGACGACGAGCACCAACAACATGGGCAGGAAGGAGTACGTTTTGAGCCGTACGTCGCTGGACTATTTCCTCGAGTTGTACGGTTTCTACACGCTGAAGGACGAGACCCGCAAGGAACCCGTTTACATCCACATCGAGGGCATCGTCGTAGAACACGTCACCGCCAAGAGAATTGTCGGTTTCCTGAAACAGTGGATGACACAGCAGGGACTGCCCAAGGCACTGCAGGACAAGGTGCTGCGCAGTCGCGACCTGCCTACCAACAATGTCAGCACGCTGCGCGAGCGCGACGACTTGGACTTCAGCCGTGCCACGGCTACAACGCAGCGCTTCTACTTCCGCAACTGCTGGGTAGAGGTCTCTGCCGAGCGCATCACCACCCACAATTACACAGAGTCGGACGGCCACTACGTATGGAAGGACAGCATCATCCCCCACGACTACCGCACAATGAACGACCAGTTCACCGTCACCACTGACGAGGACGGCCAGTACATCGTCACGCTATCGGAAGACGAAAAGGATTTGAGCAACCTGCTGAAGTTTATGGTCAACAGTTCTCGTCTATACTGGCGCAAGACCGACGAGTACGGAGAGCCGCTGACCCCCGAGGAAGAGTTCGACCAACACCGCTGCCTGGCAAGTCGTCTGGCCAACCTGGGCTACCAGCTCCACAGCCACAAGTCGGAGTCGGAGGCATGGGCCACCATCTGCATGGACAGCACCATGGCCGAGAGCGTCGATCAATGCAACGGCCGCAGCGGCAAGTCGTTCTACGTCAACGCCATATCCAAGACCGCCAAGACCTTCACCATCGATGCCGGCACCACATCGTTCAAGGACCCGCGCTTCCTGTTCGACGGTGTCACCAACGACACGTCGCGGGTGTTCATCGACGAGTGTCCCAAGACATTCGACTACAACTTTATCTACGGTATGGTAACGGGCGACTTCCGCGTGGAGGAGAAAAACCATCACGCCTATGTCATCCCCTTTGCCGAAAGTCCGAAGTTTGTACTGGCCACCAACTTCACCCTACAGCGTCACGACCCATCGACAGAAGGACGCATCTGGCCACAGCCGTTCTCGGACTACTACCACGTGAAGACCCCGCAGAACGACTACCGGGAGACGCGCACCATCCGCGATGACTTCGGCAAGAACCTGATGGGCTCTGAATACAGCGAACACGAGTGGCAGCTCGACTATGCCTGTATGATCCAGTGCGTGCGTTTCTTCCTGTCACTCAAGCCTGGTGAGCGTCGCATCATGCCACCTATGAGCCGCATTGAGCGTCGCGAGCAGATGGCTGCCGTGGGTAAGGACTTCCACCAGTGGGCCGACGACTACTTTGCCCCCGATAGCGGCAACCTGGACTGCGACCTGAAGGCAGAACAGGTGCTGAACGACTTCAACGCGGAGACCAAGTTCGGTTGGTCGCCCAAGAAGATGACGCAGCACCTCAACGACTATTGCAAGCTGGCCGACCACATCCAGTGTCTGAACCCTGCTACAGTCACCCATAAGCAGAAAGACGGCGAACGCTGGGTAAAACGCGACAGCAACGGCCAGCAAAAGAGCTACTATTACGTACAGTCTGTCACAACTGCCGAGGAAGCCATCGGCACCGAACCGATTCAGGCAAACCTACAGTTTGAGGCCGACCCGACATCAGCCATGTCGAGTGACCAGCCGTTCTAATTTCGAAATATCCATTCTCTTTCAAAGCCCGTCACAGAGCATGTTTCCAAAACTCTGGACGGGCTTGCTTTGTGATGTTACAGATACAGATGCTACACATGCAATCACTTCTTCCCCACTATATTTTCTTTTAAGTTCTAGCAACATAATTATTTGCATTCTAAGTGTACAAGTGTAACAGCTAACAAAGAGAGGACAGTAACCTGCTGACTGACAATCTATTCACATCGAAACAAGTGTGCTACACATGACGATACAAATTAGACACACATCACCTACAATGCCAATCTGTAACACAAGGACCATGTAACAAAAGATACTTTCCTGCTTTACATGGAGCGATTTCTTCGGTGTGAGGGAGCGGCTTCTTTTATGGGAAGGAGGCGCTCGGAGATAGGGAAGATGCCGCTCGGAGATAGTTGCATTTTTCTTTAAAAAAATCCGCTGAAACATTTGGTGGTTTGGAAATAATTTCGTACCTTTGTAACTGAAACTAAGATAGTTCAGTGGAGCTATTCTTGGACAACCAATTTTTTATTAACCTTTTAAAATCTTTTACAATTATGGCAAACAAGTATGCACTTCAGAAAAACACAAACTCGAAGTCGTTGGCCTTTGGCAAGTATTATGGTCGTCCGCTGTATGACGACAAGTTCGTTGAGCTGGACGAGTTGGCTGACTTTATCCAGGCTCAGGCCTCGGTGAAGCGCTCGGACTGCAAGGCGGTTATCGACGAGCTGGGCAACGCCATCCAGCACTACCTTGGTCAGGGCCGCAAAGTGAAGGTGAACGGTCTGGGCATCTTCAAGCCTGGATTCAGCTCTGCCGGTGTCAACGACATCACCCAGTGGAACCAGGACCGCGACCTGAAGAAGACGCACCTGCTGTTCACTCCCGAGACGGAGAAGGCCGACAAGAAGCGTGTGACGCTGGCCACGAAGAAGGTGACGTGGGAGATGGCCGAGGTGGCTGTTGACAGCGAGGGCAACGAGCTCTTTGGTCGCAAGAAGATTCGCGAGGCCAAGGGCGAGGAGCAGGAGTCTGGAGACTAAGCCCTCTGCCCTGCGGGGACTCCAGTTGTGTGTGTTGAGAGAGAGAGGGAAACTCGTATGATGTACGGGCTTCTCTCTCTTTATTTAACCAGCATAATCGCTCGATGCCGGCTCAAGGGCTTTTTCCCGGAGATACTTCAGGCGCTCCATGGCACGATGACGGGCTTGGAAGAACTGGAAACGATAGACACAAAGTGTCAGAATAAAATAGCATCCAGCCTGAATCCATAGGATACGATATTCAAACAGCACATCCTGGAAGGAAGCCCCCATTGAGTTCAAACGGATGTAGGCACGCGCTCCAAAGGTACTGGGGAAGAGCCAACTGACACCCTGCCAATAGCTTGGGATATTCGACTGCGGCCATGACACACCCGTCATGAACAACAGTGGTACTGATACAAACACGACCAGCAACATGACATTCTCGCGATATTTGACAGTACACGACACCATCATCCCGAAGAAAATGCTGGCAAGAATGTAGGGAAGCATCAATTTGACGAGTGAATCCCATGTGGCCAGCTGAGGGAAGTGGAATAGACGTGGGACAACGACAGTCAGCCAAGTAGCCATAATGAGGAATATCATCAAATAGCATAATGCCTTGCCTGTCACGATGGGCAGGGTATGCTGGTATCGGGAGTCACCCACAGGGAGGAGGTTGCGATACGGATTCTCATCACGGGCAGTACCTGCTGACAGTCCGATGCCAAGGACGAGGGTTTGTTGCAATATCAGCATCAGCACGGCAGGAAGAACCGACGAACCATAGCCTGCTGACGGATTGAAGATGGGGACATCCTCATAGTCCAAGGGACGAGCTGCGATGGCCTCTTCACGGGCGGTGTAGTGACCGCCAAGTTTTTTCTGCAACTCAGTTCCCATCTCCATGACAACAGCCTGTGCCGCCTGGAAAATCGCCTTGTATGTCAGCATCAGACTCATATCACAATAGACACTGACAGTCCCTTGCTGCATACGATAGACATCGGATTCAAACGAACTTGGTATCAAGTATATGCCCTTCACGATTTGACGACTGACAAGCGACTTGGCTTCGTCCAAATCTTGCGCATAATAAGCTATTCTGACATCAGATGTGGCATCGCACATACGAATGAACTGACGCGAAAGCTGACTATGCGATTCATCGACCACACAGACAGGTACGTCGTGGATGCTCTCATTATTGTATATCCACGAATACAACAACGGATAGACCAACGGCACGATGACAAAGAAGATAAGCACGCCCTCATCTTTGACCACCTGAACCATCTCCTTGCGCCAGATGTAGCAGGCGTCTTGCAATCCTTTATACAGTTTATGGAATATAGACATAGGTGAGCATTGCATTCTTGATTTTCTTCAATACCAACCATGGCAACAGCATGAAGGCTGCCAAAGCGGCAAAATGGAACCACGACTCTATGAGCGGATAGCCGTTGAATACGGCGGTTTGGTAAATCATACAGTAGTGACGCAGTGGAAACAGCCACGATAGTGACTGCAAGGGGCCATCCATGCCCATGACTGGGTATGCCGCACCCGCCATGGAAATGCTGAGCACTGCCCATAAAGAACTGATACTCATTGATATGCGCAATGATGGCATCAGTCCGAAAGCAAAAATACCAAAGCCCTGAGAAGCCAGCACCTGCATCAGTCCTAATAGTATCAGCATCCAAGGGCTGCCAAGATGCGGGAACTGTAAATGGCAGAACACGTAGTATTCGTAGCCGAAGACGATGGCCAACCAAATAAGCGTCTGAGGCAGAAACTTGCCGAGAATGGCAACGAGCATATTATTGTCAGCCCTGGCAAGCCAGTCCTTGCCAGAGTCGAATTTCAACTCAGTACCCACAGAGTAGGCAGAGATGAGAAAGATGAAGAGCATGATGATTCCCGGCACCATGAAAGAACTAAGATAGACATTATAGCTGCTCCAAGGGTTGGCAATCTGATGCACATCCAATTTGATAGGCTGCAAGAATGCTTGTATTTGCCGGGCAGTATATCCCTTGGCGCGCATTGTGGCCTGCCCCACTCCCGCCGAGCCTAAAGTGGAAATCGTCTTCATATCCTTCATCAGCATGGAGCCCGCAGCTAGTGTCGTATTGCTGTAATAATAGGAAATCTTCGGCTGACGGCTGGCTAATAGTTTCTCTGTCGTACCTTTGGGGATATATATGAAACCGTATATTTCGTTTCTCTGGATGGCTTTGCGCGCCGCAGCCACAGTGGGAAAATGCTCTACAACCTCTGACATCTGGAGGGCATCCAACCGTCGTATCAACGAGCGCGACGTGGTGGTATTGTCCATGTCAACCACACCAACAGGCATATCAGTAGGAAGCCCATCGTCCATCATCGAAGTA
>JAEEGG010027631.1_pt1 | contig 10735 bp, 10 predicted proteins | sample 9134161 | NCBI WGS metagenome assembly JAEEGG01 (sample SAMN16246543, study PRJNA631951) | gut metagenome | biome: gut microbiome; feature: rumen; material: CR-attached | host: Bos | place: Iran: Karaj | collected 2018-10
AGCGGATGTTGGCCCCTATCTCATTGACCAGGTAACTGTCCTGGATGGTGCCGTCGGGCCGCATCAGGGGTACCAGGTCGTTACTCCAGAGGCGGGAAGTCCTCCATGTGAGGGTCTGGTCGATGCCGGCGGCCCATTCATGCTCGTATTGGAGTTTGAACTCCCGCACCATGCTCTGGCGGTTCATGAACGAGCGGGCTGCCACGGAGGAGAACATGTTCTGGGCGGTAAACATCCCCTCACCGCTGCCCAGCTGTACGAAGTCCTTCTTGGCCGAAAGGGTGAGCTTGCGGGTCTTGGCCCGGTTGAAAATGAATTCCGTGGCAAAGCTCCACTTGGGCGTCTTGTCCTTGAAACCGTAGGCGAACGTGCCGGAAAAACGCACCTTTTCCGAGAGGTCCCGCATGGTGCGGAAACCAACTTGCAGGCGCAGTCCTTCCGTATCGTTATGAACTATGGTACGGTCCCAGGGGCCGAAGCCCACCCCTATCTCCGGGATCTCGTAATAGCCCACAATCAAGGTGTTGGCCAAAGCGAAGGCCCATTTGTACAAGGGTGTTTCCTGTACCTGTTCCACCATCTGGTAGACACCCCGTTCGCGGTCGCTCAACTCATAGGGGCGAACCTCATCCCAATAGCTGTCCTCCTTGGGTTCCACTTCTGCCAGGATCACCCGGTCTTCGCCCTCCAGCACCTCCGGGTCCGTGATGGGCCCAAACACCGGCGGATCATAGACCTTGTGCCGCCTTCCAAGGAAGGAAACGATACGGGATGAATCACTTACGGCGATGGAGAAGTCTGCGAACAGGTTTTCCTCCTTATAGAACCACTGTCCGTTTTCCAGGCGGTGGTTTTCAATGTCTATGTTGATGTGCCGGATCCAGTTCACGTTGGCCGCCGCAGACAGTTGCACGTGCACGGAACGGATGCCGAAGTCTTCCGCATCAATCTGCATTTCCCCGTCGAATACGGGGGAGGTAACCAGCTTTTTGGGGTGGAAGCGCAGCGTGTAAGTCTTGCGCCCCTCTACCTGGAGGCTGTCCACCAGGAAATAATTGTAAAAGATGTGGGAAGATGCGGCCGACGGGCTGGGAATATCCAGGTTGAAAACGCCGATGTTGTTCTCGTAGAAATTGGTCTTGAGCAGGTAGCTGCCGGTGAACTGGCGCAGGATGTTGTCCTCTTGCAGGCCGGAAATGCGGCTGGCCCGCATCACTTCCCGTTCAAAGGAGGGGTCTGTGGAGTGATACAGGTCCGAAATATTCTCCGATATCATCACGGGGATGAAGGGCTTGCCCGTAATGGCCGATGTATCGGCATAGTCTTTCACGAAGCCCCAGCTGCGTTTTACCGGGCCCAGGGCCAGGATGTCATCCATATTGGTGGCGTCCATCTCTATCTTGGTGTAGAGCCCGGCCTTCCAGGATGCCGCATTGTCCGGGTTGTTCTTCCTGCGGGCCTGGTCGATCTTCCGGAGGATGGACTTGATGTAGCGGTCGTCCGGTTTCACGATGGCGGCGTCCAGGAAATCCGGGTCCGTCTTGAGCCGGAAGTTGAATTCGTTGAAGGAACCGGGCGAAACGGGAATGGACAGGCTTTCGTAGCCGACGATGTGGGCCGTAAGCACGCGGGCGTCCTTGGAGTGCGTCTCCAGGCTGTATCGGCCTTCCAGGTCCGTGGAAATGCCGATGGTGGTGCCGTCGAAGTATACGCTCACAAAGGGGAGGGGTTCTCCGGTGTCAAAGTCCGTCACCTGACCGCGCACACGCGTGGTCTGGGCCAGCGCCGGAAGGGCGGAGACCAAAAGGAGCGTGACTATGAGCCGAAGCTTCACCATTCCTTGCTAATAGAGGAGCTTTATGAGGGCCAGCCTGGACTTTGCCGGGAACAGCCGTACCAGGACCGCCACCAGTTTGTAATCCAGGCGGGGGATAACCCGCATGGCCATTTTCTTCTTTTTCAGTTGTTTAAGGACCGCCTTGGCAATAACATCCGGGGACATGCCGCCCAGTTCGTCCTTCTCCACCTGCTTGAGGTTCTTCTGCATCCACTCTTTGTAGGGGGAGTCTTCCCGGGTAGCCGCCTCATTCAATTTTCGGGCCGATGTGAAGCCCGTGGACACATCTCCGGGCAGGATGCTGCAGCATTGGATGCCCGTGCCCTTGAGTTCCAGGGCCAGGGACTCCGTGAGCGAGAGCAAAGCAGCCTTCACAGAGGAGTAGAAACCCTGGAAGGGGAGTTCCAGGATGGCCATCACGGAAGTAATGGTGATGATGCGGCCGAACTGCTGTTTCCGGAACACCGGCAGACAGGCCTGGATGGTTTTGAGCACTCCGAAATAATTGGTTTCAAACTGGTAACGGGCTTCTTCCTCCGTGGTCCCTTCCACGGGGCCGTAGATGCCGTTCCCGGCATTGCACACCACGGCGTCCAGGCGTCCCTCACGGGAGAGGATTTCCTGCACGGCCGCTTCCAGGGCGGCAGCGTCGTTTACGTCCATCTTCAAGGGAATCACGTCTTTGCGGGCGGGCTCAAAGGTTCCGCGGCGGGAGCCGGCATACACCTTTACGCCGGCATCGGCCAGGAGCCGGGCCGTTGCAGCACCGATTCCGCTGCTGCCTCCAGTGACTAGTGCAACTTTTACTTCCATAGTTCCGATCTTTTTATAAACTGTTCCGGCACGCTCATTCCATATACGCTTTGCCGGAGAAACTGCTTGTATTCCGCTTCCGGGACAGACTCCTGCTGCTCTACGCTGAGAGTGGGGCCGATTCCAACCCGCGGGTGGGTGCCCCGCTTGTTGTACATCTCATGGAACAGGCGCACGAAGCGCACGCGGTAGTCGATGAGCCCCAGGGCGTAGTAGAAGGCCGAATTGTGGTCGAAGAAGCGCACCGGGACCACCGGCACACGCGCCTTTCGGATCAGCTTCACAGCGGCATCCTGCCAGTCCCTTTCACTGAGGATCCAGTGCTGGCGGGGCTTCAGATCGGCCACGGCGCCGGAGGGGAAGAGACACAGGGGTTCCCCGCTTCGCAGCTGCAACAGGGCATTCTTGACACCGTTCACGCTGGTGGCGGTGGCACCCTTCCTCTCCGAGAGGGTAGGGTTCACGGAGATGAAGTTGGGAGCCAACCCGTGGATCCACATTAGGAACTCGTTCACCATCACCTTGCTTTGGGGCCGGACATGGCCGAAGAGATCCACCAGGCAGATGCCGTCCAGGTGGCCGTATATGTGATTGGCTATAACGATGAACGGCCCTTCCGGCAGGCTGGTAAGCCGATCCGGATTCCCCACCAGGAAGTCTACTCCTACATCGTCCAGGATGCCTTTGGCAAAGTCCGGTCCCGGCGGGATGCCGGCTTTCTCCACCCGGTCGTGGGTGAGGTTGATTTTTCCGATACCCGTCACGCGCATGGCCAGGTTATACAGCAGCCTTCCCTTCCTTCCTTCGAAGACAGGGGACAGGGTGGGGGCCTGGTCTGCGGTAATTATCATTCCTCGTCCTGTTTTTTGGGCGGATCCAACTGGGAGAAATAGCGGATGTCCTTGAAGAAACTCACCAGGTAACTGACAAGGATGGCAACAGCGGCCGCCACGGCGATATAATCGAACAGCCCGATCATGAAGTCATTGTGAAAAATGGTGATGGGCTTTTTCCATGTGCTCAACCACGGGACATACATGAACAGGATGTTCACGATGACCAGCATGATGCGGAATTCCGTGGGGCCCAGGCCGCCGTAGGAGAGCCGCATCTCCCCTTTGAGGTGGCAGTCTATATAGACATATACGCTTAGCATAAAATACGCCACCAGGGCCAACATGGCAAAACTCATGTTCACCAGCGGGCTGCAGCCTACGCCCACAAACATGATGGTTTCGTTGATGACATCCACGTTGTGGTCGATGAAGAAACCGTAAGTCTTTCTCTGTGTGTTTCTTACGCGGGCAAGACTGCCGTCCAGCGAATCGCCGAACCAGTTCATGAAAAGGCCGAAGCAGGAGAGCCAGAGCCAGTTTAGGTTAAGATTGGACAGGCAATATCCGGCTGCCATTACAAGGGCGCCCAGAAAGCCTAGGATGGTGAGCATGTCCGATGTGACCCACTCCGGCATTTTGCCCGCCAGGTACACCAGGACCTTTTTTTCATAGGGACTCAGGAAAGATTTCTGAATCCGTCTGGCTTGTTTTTTCCCTTCTGTCATGATTATTCCAAATCAGTCATGCAAAAATAGCAATAATTTTCCGCATTTATCCTAATTTTTGAAGAAAAAGCCGTATCTTCGTAACCATGAAATTCAAGCAGATTGCTATTGGTATAGCTTCTATAGTGGGCGTGGCCCTTCTCCTGTGGTGTTTTTTCTCGGTCCGCAGCTGTGTCCGGGAGCGGCAGTGGCTGGCACTCGGCACCATTGAGAATCATCCTAAACGGATCTATGACGTTAAATTCGCCCGGGAGTTCAATGACCTTAACGACGTGCAGATGAAGGTGGCGCAGGCTATCGGCGTACCTCCCGTGGCAGACCGCGAGGCGGCCCGGCAGCTCACGTCCTCCCTGGTGGAACTGACGGAAACTGAAAGCTATGTGATAGATTCCCTTACGCACTCCATTCCCTTCCTCATCCCATCGGCCAAAGAACTGCTGGACCGGATCGGGGCCAATTTCCTGGACTCCCTTTCGTCCAAGGGCCTTAATCCCAATAAGCTGGTAGTCACTTCCGTGCTCCGGACCGAAGACGATGTGGCCAGGCTCCGCCGGCGCAACCAGAATGCTTCGGAGAATTCCACGCACCGCTACGGAACCACCTTCGACCTTTCTTACTGGCGCTATGTGAAGGTGCCGGATCTCAGGGGCCGTCCCTATGAGGACGTGCCGCCGGAGTGGCTCCGGGCCGTATTAAGCCAGGTGCTCAAAGACCTTCATGACGAAGGGGCGTGTTACGTGAAATACGAGAGACAGCAGAACTGCTTCCACATCACTGTCCGTCGCTAGGCTTCCGCTGGAAACGCTTCAGCAGGGAACGGATCTTCCGCCAGCCCAGTTTCCGGAAACTCTCCGCATGGCGCTCACGCTTTTCCGGATACATCTCGTCGAAGGTGATCATGATGCCGGAGTCCAGCACGTTGCCAAATTCGTCGTTAATGCCCGTTCCGTAATAGACCATGGTGGGGGAGAGGTTCATGTAGGTGTTCACCAGCGGGGGGATGCTCACACCCAGCTTTAGAATCTCTGACTTCAGGATTTTGTAGTCTTCCTTATAATTGTTTCCCTTGAACAGCGAGGCGAACTGGCGCGGGTTGGCCACTTTCACTTCCTGGATTCCCTCGCGCAGGCGCACCCGCTTGGCGCCTTTCCGGAAGTATTTCCACAGGAAATAGAGCACCATGTCGCGTGCCTGTTCCGGATAGCTGGGATAGATGGTCATCTTCCCGAAGAAGTACTTGATGCGGTCTTTGTACAGGATGCCCAGGGCGCCGATGCCGTCAAACAGGTTGTCCAGGGCATAGAGGCCTTTGGCTCCGGCCTTGGAACTCTGGTACTCCAGCGAGATGAAAGACCGGCCCAGTTCCAGGGTTTGGGAGAACTGCTCCTTGAGGTATTTCTGGGAGAACTCGAACATGTGGGTGGAGGTGAGGATGGGCTGGCCGAATCGGTCAAAGACGGCCTCGTCGCAAAGGCAAAAACGGTATCCGCCGATGATTTCCTCCGTTTCCGGGTTCCACAGGATCAGTTGTTTATAGCCGTAGGACGGGTCTGTGTCGAACTTGTCTATATCCAGCGGTTCACCCGTGCCGCCGCCGTCGTTACGGAAGGAGATTTCCCGCAGGCGGCCAATTTCCCGGATAACATTCACAGCCTCCGGGCCAACGATATACAGTTCGTTGGCGGCCCGGTTGGTAGTCCGTAAAAGGCGCTCCTCGTTCAGTTCCGCTTTGAGAAGGGAACGGTCCACGGGTTCGATTATCGGTTTCATCGTCTCCGAAACAGGTTTTAGTCCCGCTAAATTACTCCAATTTTGTGACAATACCAATTATTTTAGTAACTTTGTGGCCACTTATGAAGCAGTCAGGCAAAGAGATTTTCCATAACTTCGTCATGTTTGTGCTCACCAGCAGCGCGGGCACCGTGGTGGATTTGGGTGTCCACTGGCTGTTGGCCCATTTCCTTTTCAATGGAAATTACTGGGGCAGTTACTGGATAGCGCCCACCGTCTCGTTCGAGCTGGCGGCCATGACCAACTTCGTCATTGCGTACTATTTCCTTTGGCATGACCGTGTCACTTACCATGGCGCCCGTTCCTTCTGGCGGCATTTCGGTGCCTACAACGCAACCACCCTGGGAGCCTACGTCATCAAGTTCATCGCCATGCAGGGCATCCACTTCCTCTTTGTGAAACTGGATTGGTTCCAGGATTCTTCCTTCGAGCCGGTTATCTGTAACCTCATCGCCCTGTGCTTCTCTGGCGGCTTCAACTTCGTGATGAACGAATTCGTGATATTCAATAAGAAAAAGTAGAAAAGTCTCTTTTTTTTGCCCGAATGGGTACAAAAAAAAAGAGAGTCGGCCTGTCTCAGGCGGACGCTCTTACTAACCACATAATTAATAACACTAAAACTAATAACCAATAGATTGATTCCGCTGAGAGAACCTCGCTTCCTCAACCCGGATACAAAGGTACGACTATTTTTTGAATTTGCAAATTTTTTTCAAAAGATTTTTTAAATTTTTTTTATGATTTTATTTAATGCATTGACTATCAATGCTATTATAATTAATAAAAATTTTTCCAATTATTCTTTAAAACTTTTAATATGCGATAGGGGCATGCCAGTTAGGGGTTTGGCTATACTTGGTAAAACGATTAAAGACCATAGAAGTTAAAAAATGAAAGCAATTCGAACGGAATTGCTTTCATTTTTTAAGCTATTACAGGCAGGGAGGCTCTTAACCTTAAATTCCCAGCTTGATTTTCAGGTGTTTGATCATGTCCCTTGTCATCTCGTCCAGGCCGTAGGAGGGCTTCCAGTCCCATTCCTCACGGGCGCAGCTGTCGTCCATGCTGTTGGGCCAGCTGTTGGCGATAGCCTGGCGCACCGGATCCACCTCGTAGCGTACGCGCAGGGACGGAATGTACTCCCGGATCTTGGCAAAGAGCTGCTCCGGTTCAAAGCTCATGGCTGCGATATTGAAGGCGTTGCGGTGCCTGAGGCGGGAAGGATCGGCCTGCATGAGGTTTACGGCAGCCTGCAGGGCGTCCGGCATGTACATCATGTCCATATAGGTGCCGGGAGCGATGGGGCACACGAATTCTTCTTCCTTCACGGCCGAATAGTACACCTCCACGGCATAGTCCGTGGTGCCGCCGCCGGGCAGGGTTACATAGGAGATGAGCCCGGGGAAGCGGACGGCGCGGGTATCTACACCATATTTATAGAAATAATAGTCGCTCAGGAGCTCCGTGGAGACCTTGGTGACCCCGTACATGGAACGGGGGCGCTGGATGGTGTCCTGCGGGGTGCCGTCGTGCGGGGTTTCCGGGCCGAAAGAGCCGATGGAAGACGGCGTGAACACGGCCACCCCCTTCTCCCGGGCCACTTCCAGGATGTTGAGCAGGCCATTCATCTGGATGTCCCAGGCCAGGAGGGGCTTGCGCTCCGCCACGGCCGACAGGAGGGCGGCCAGGTTATAGATGGTGTCTATCTTGTACTGCTCCACGATGGCGGCCAGACCGGCGGCGTCCCGTACATCGGCCAGGGCGCTGGGACCGCTTTCCAGCAGTTCACCTTTGGGTTCTGCGCCGGGGATATAGCCGGCGACAACGGTGCTGCCGGGGATTTCCCGACGGATTTTCATGGTTAGCTCGGAACCGATCTGCCCGGTGGAGCCTATGACGAGTACATTTTTCATGCTCTGTAATAAACAATTCAAGTATTGATTTACAAAAATAGCTATTTTTTTATAGATAATCCACAGAAAATCCATAAATTTGAAAGCAGAAACTAACAAAAACCACATATTATGTACGGAAAATTCCAAAAATATCTTCAGGATGAACTGAAAGCCATCGACGAGGCTGGGCTGTACAAGCGGGAACGCAACATCGCATCGGCCCAGAGTGCGGAAATCATGCTGCAGGACGGGAGCAAAGCCCTTAACTTCTGCGCCAACAATTATCTGGGCCTGGCCGATAATCCCCGGCTCATCGAAGCCGCCAAATCGGCCATGGAAACCCGTGGGTACGGCATGTCGTCCGTGCGCTTCATCTGCGGCACGCAGGACATCCACAAGGAGCTGGAGAAGGCCATCTCGGAGTACTTCCACACGGAGGACACCATCCTGTACGCCGCCTGCTTCGATGCCAACGGCGGTGTGTTCGAACCCCTTTTCACGGCGGAGGACGCCATTATCTCGGACTCCCTCAACCACGCCTCCATCATCGACGGCGTGCGCCTGTGCAAGGCCCAGCGCTTCCGCTATGCCAATGCCGACATGGCCGATCTGGAAGAGAAGCTCAAGGAGGCCCAGGCCTGCCGCCACCGCATCATCGTGACGGACGGCGTGTTCTCCATGGACGGCAACGTGGCCCCCATGGACCAGATTTGCACCCTGGCGGAGAAGTACGACGCCCTGGTGATGGTGGATGAAAGCCATAGCGCCGGCGTGGTAGGTCCCACCGGCCACGGCGTGGCGGAACAGTTTGGCTGCTACGGCCGCATAGACATCTTCACCGGCACCCTGGGCAAGGCCTTCGGCGGTGCCGTGGGCGGTTTCACCACCGGCCGGCAGGAAATCATAGATATGCTGCGCCAGCGCTCCCGTCCGTACCTCTTCTCCAACTCCATCCCGCCCATGATTGCCGGCGCCGCCCTGGAAACCTTCAAGATCCTGAAGGAGTCCAACGCGCTGCATGACAAGCTGGTAGAGAACGTGAATTACTTCCGGGACAAGATGATGGCCGCCGGCTTTGACATCAAGCCCACCCAGAGCGCTATCTGCGCCGTAATGCTGTACGACGCCCCGCTTTCCCAGAAATTCGCCGCCAAAATGGCCCAGGAGGGCATTTTTGTGACGGGCTTCTACTATCCGGTGGTGCCCAAGGGCCAGGCCCGCATCCGCGTGCAGCTAAGCGCTGCGCACAGGCAGGAACACCTGGACAAGGCAATAGCCGCCTTCATCAAGGTTGGCAAGGAACTGGGGGTTATTTAACCCCCTTTTTTCTTACCACTCCCACGTAAGTGAGGAGCACAATATTCATCATCAAGGAGTAGAGGATGGCCGGAATGGCCATTTCCTCATTGGCAAAGATGAGCGGGCTGGACGCAATGGCAATGGCCTGCGCGGCATTCTGCATCCCCACTTCGATAACTACCGTCCGGCGCTGCCGGGGACTGTTTTTCACCAGGCGGGACAGCAGGGAAGAGACTGCGATGGCCAGCAGGATGAGCGCGGTGACGCAAATTCCCAGGATGCCGATGTTCTCCAGGATGGTATGCCGGTGCTGGATGTAGAATACGGTGATGAGCACCAGCAGCAGGGGAAAGGCCAGCTTGGAGAGCACCTTGTCCGTCTTATCGGCCCCGGAAGGCCAGGCATAGTGCAGGCCGATTCCCAGCAGCACCGGCAGCAGCATTAGCACCAGGTTCTGCTTGATGAGGTTGCCCACCGGGAGGGTGATGCCTACGCTTTCGCCCACCAGCTGCGTGGCCCAGCTCATGATGAAGGGGATGGTGAAGAGGGTGATGATGCTGCTAAGCGCCGTAAGTGTCACGGACAGGGCTACATCGCCGCCGGCCAGCTTGGAAAACACGTTGGAGGAGCTTCCGCCCGGGCAGCAGGCGATGAGCACCAGGCCGATGAAAAACACCGGCGGCAGGCCGAACAGATAGGCCAGGCCCAGCGCTATGGCGGGCAGCAGGACCAGCTGGCCGAAAAGGGCCACGGCCAGCGGCCAGGGATGGCGGAATACCTTCCCGAAGTCTTCGAACCTCAGCGACAGCCCCAGATCGAACATCAGGAGCGTAAGGATGGGCAGTACAATCCAAATAGTATTCATCGGCCGGTAAGATTATCGGGTATTTTCATCGCCCGTGGGTTTTGCGGGCCAAATATAGGAATTATTTGCTTATCTTTGTCTGTGGAACCTCAAATAGTATACTTCGCAAGATGAACGCCATTCCCATTTCCCTCAATGACTATGTGCTTTCCGGCGGCGGTGCCAACGGAGAGAGCTACGACCACAAGTCGGACCCCGATATCATGCTCAAACTCTATTTCCCGGGCAAGATCCGGCAGCCGCTGGACGAGATGATGCTGGCCCGGAAGGTCTATGACATGGGCATTCCCACGCCGGAACCGGGGGACTATGTGGTTACGGAGGATGGCCGCTACGGTATCCGCTTCCGCCGCATCCCGGGCAAGGTTTCGTATTCCCGTGCTACGGGGGACCATCCGGAAAAGGTGGCCCAGTATGCGGCCGAATTCGCCCGGATGTGCCTGCAGCTCCATTCCACGCACGTGGACACCACCCTTTTCCAGAACGTGAAGGACCGCTACTATGGGCTCCTGGAGGAGAATCCCTTCTTTTCACCGGCTGAAAAGGAGAAACTGGCCAGGTTCATCGCCGATGTCCCGGACGAGGACACGGCCATACATGGGGATCTCCAATACAGCAACGCCATCTTTGTGGGGGACAAGCGCTATTTCATTGACCTTGGGGACTTCTGCTGG
>JAEEGG010027636.1_pt1 | contig 10733 bp, 10 predicted proteins | sample 9134161 | NCBI WGS metagenome assembly JAEEGG01 (sample SAMN16246543, study PRJNA631951) | gut metagenome | biome: gut microbiome; feature: rumen; material: CR-attached | host: Bos | place: Iran: Karaj | collected 2018-10
GAGAGGAACAGGTGGTTCTCCGGATAGAGCATTTCGTCAGCGCAGGAAAAACCGGTCTCCTCCAGGGCGCGCAGGTGCAGTTTCCTTATCGATACCAGCCCCTTGAAGAGGTCGGGATCGGCAATGGGGTCAGGCTGGTGGAGCATACCCTTGTAGCCGGCTCCGGTGGTGCGGGGCTTGTTGGTGTAGATACGGGGCACGATGACTATCTTGTCGGCCACCTTGTCCTGCAGCGGGCGGAGGCGGGTGATATAATCGATGACGGAGTCTTCGCGGTCGGCGGAGCAGGGGCCCACGACCAGCAGCATCTTGTCCGACGTGCCGTCCAGCACATCCCGTATCTTCTTGTCGTTGGCGGCTTTATTCTCAGCGGCGGCTGCGGAGGCGCCGTACATTCTCTTTAGTTCCTGCGGGCTGAAAAGCTCGCGGTTGAATCGCATGTTCATATCTCTCTGTAAATCATTTGTCAAACAAGGCGCGCCGCTCCGTGGAAAGGCGCATCAGGGCCCTTAGTTTTTCGGTGTCTCCATCAGAGACGGCATCGCGTATCGTGCCCATCTGGCCGATGAACAGGTCCAGCTGGGACAGGAGTTCATCCCGGTTGAGCAGGAAGAGCTCGCTCCACATCTCGTCGTTGATACGGGCTATGCGGGTGAGGTCGCGGAAAGAATCGCCCGTGTAGGCAGACATGTGCCCCACGTCCTTGCAGGTCATAAGCCCCACGGCTATGCAGTGCGTGAGCTGGCTGAGGAATCCTATCATCTCGTCGTGCTTCCCCGGAGAAAGCCTGGAGATGCGGGAGAAGCCCAGGATACGGCCCAGTTCTTCTATTTCCTGCACTGCGGACTCGGAATTGTTGGGGGTCGGAGTCACTATGTAGTTGGCACCCACGAATATGGAGCTGTCGGCATTGCGCACGCCATAGACCTCGCGGCCAGCCATAGGATGCGCGCCCACGAACTCCAGGTCGTCGCGCAGCATCTCCTGGACTTTATAGACCACGGCAGATTTCACTCCGGTCACATCTGTCAGCAGAGCTCCGGGTTTGAGGAACTGCTGGTACTTTTCCACCCACTCGAGAAGCACGTGGGGATAGAGGGCGAAGACCACAAGGTCGTAGCGTCCGAGGAAGCCGGGGGTGACTTCCGTCGTGCCGCAATCTATCATGCCATGCTCAAGGGCATAGTCCACGCTGGCCTGCGAACGGGTCACGGCGCCGACTTCGAAGCCCTTGCGCTTCAGCGCCTCGGCATAGCTGCCTCCGATGAGTCCGAGGCCCACAATAAGTATCTTCCTGTCTTTAAGCGGCATATTCAATCAGCTGTGATATTGTGTCCTCTATGGGACCGTTATTGGAAATGCGCAGGTCCGCGGCCTTGGCATATACAGGCAAACGCTTGGCATACAGCGCCATAAGCTCAGCCCTGGAGCGCGACAGCGGGCGGTCGGCAGTGGGCATGAGCAGCTCCGGATCCCTGTCCAGGAAGCACAGCAGACCGTTGTGGCGGAGAAGGCGGCAGTTGAGCCCGGAAAGCACGGCGCCGCCTCCTGTAGCGACAATTAGCCCCTGCTCCGGGGCAATCGACTCTATCGCCGCCGTCTCGCGTTTCCTGAATCCGGCTTCCCCTTCACGGGCGAAGATCTCCGGAATATCCATCCCCGCCTGGAGGGCGACGATTTCATCGGTGTCGACGAAGCGCCTGCCGGTGCGGCGCGACAACTCCGCGCCGACTGTGGATTTGCCGCAGGAGGGCATGCCGCAGAGCACTATATTGCGCTTGAGGCGCAGCAGGCGCAGGAACTCAGCCTCTGCCACGATCTCGGGGAAGAGCTCTCCGGTGAAGCGCTCGCGGGCCCTTACCGCCTGTCCCACAAGCATATAAAGGCCGCCCTCGGCTGGAATGCCACGTGCTCTGGCATCAAGCACCAGGGACGTGCGCAGAGGATTATAGACGCAGTCCAGCACTCCGCGCAGTTTCGGGAAGGCGTCCAGGTCAAGCAACCTGCCCTGCCAGTCAGGATACATACCCACAGGCGTGGCGTTGACCAGAATGTCGCAATCACTGTATGAGGAAATGTCCCGGATCTGCAGCTGGCCGGCTTTCCTGGGGGTGCGGACGGCATTGCTGACGGAAGAAGCTCCCATGGAGCGGGCCGCAGCAGCGACAGCCTTGGCGGCCCCGCCGGCCCCGAGTATGACCACGTCCGCATCCCGGAAATCCACCCCGGCATAGCGCGCGAGCATTACGAAGCCGTCGTAGTCGGTGTTGTAGCCGCAGAGCCGGCCGTCCTTGTTGACTATGGTGTTGACGGCCCCGCTCCGGACAGCGGACTCGTCCAGCACGTCCAGATGCGGCATCACGGCCTGCTTGTACGGGATGGTCACGTTGATGCCCCTGAATGCCCTGTCGCGGAGGAATCCGGGAAGCTGCTCCGGAGAGAGTTCGCACAGTTCATATGGGTCGGAAGAGAGTCTCCCGTGGATTTCGCGGGAGAAACTGTGGCCGAGGCGCTCGCCTATTAGTCCGTACATCATTTCAGGTAGTCCGTTCCGAATCTGAGTGAAAGCTGGTCGCAGAGCACTATCGCCACCAGACTGCTCACGACCACGCAGACACGGCGCACGATGGCAGGGTCGTGGCGCCCCGCGACCTGCAGCGTGGCAGGCTCGAGGCTGTCCAGGTCGATGGTTTCCTGCGGCTTTGATATGGAAGGCGTGGGCTTCACCACTGAATTGAAAATCAACGGCATACCATTGGAGATGCCGCCGTTGATGCCGCCGTTCCGGTTGGTCCTGGTGCGCACTTCCCCGTCCTGCACGAAGAAGGCGTCGTTGGCCTCGGAGCCGCGCATGCCGGCAAGTCCGAAACCGGCCCCGAACTCTATGCCTTTGATGCCGCCGATCGAAAGTACGGCGTTGGCAATGACGCCTTCCAGCGAGCTGAACCACGGCTCACCGACACCGGCAGGCAGGCCGCAGACAGCCGTCTGCACTATGCCTCCCACCGAATCGCCGTCCGCCTTTGCCTCAAGTATGCGCGCTTCCATCCCGGCGCGGCAGTCCGTAAGCACGGGAAAGTCCATTGCGGACACGGCCTCGATCTGCTCCTGCAGGACGCAGGGGTCAAGGTCGTCGAAAGCGGCATCCCGGACGCCCGCGCAGGAAAGTATGTGCGTGCCGACTGTGATGCCCTTGCGCTTCAGGGCCTGAGCGGCAATGGCTCCGGCAGCCACGATTCCGGCCGTGATGCGGCCGCTGAAATGACCGCCGCCGCGCCAGTCTTCGAAGCCCCCGTACCTGACGCGGGCCACGTAGTCGGCGTGGGAAGGGCGGGCAAGCGTGCGGGTGCGCTCATAATCGGCGCTGCGCACGTTTTCATTGGGAATAAGTATACAGACGGGGGCACCCGTGGTGCAGCCCTGGAACACGCCGCTGACTATGCTGAAGCGGTCCGGCTCCCGGCGTGCCGTGTCGGTGGCGCCGGAAGGCCTTCTCAGCGACAGCCGGGCCGCGATGAATTCCTCGCTCACGGGGATGCCGGGCGCAAGGCCGTCGAGCACGGCGCAAATCATCTCTCCGTGCGATTCGCCGGCGAGGGTCAGAATCACGCTTGTGCCTATACTGTTCTTCATTTTCGGGACTGTATTAAAGCTCCGAGGGCGGCCGGATCGGCCCACTCGAAACGGAATTGTCCAATTGTATCCACCCGTACCAGTTTCACTGCTTCCCCGCTGCGCTTTTTGTCACGGAGGGCAAAACGCATCAGCTCCTCAGCGGTAAAGGGATCCTCCACGGGAAGGGTGAACTTGCGCAGAAGCGCCTCAATCCGGGCAGCGGCTTCTCCTTCTGCCGTGTAGAGCATGCCTGCGGCAACGGCTTCGCCGTGGAAAAACGAGCCGGCGGAAGCGGCCTCTATCGCGTGCCCTATCGTGTGGCCGAAATTCAGGACGGCCCTAAGGTCTTTCTCCTCCGGGTCCTGCTCCACCACTGCAATCTTTATACGCAGGGCGGCAGCAATAATCTCCGGGAGCAGGGGCTTCGGGTCATCGCAATTCTCGAGCAGGCGGAAAAGCTCCGCATCGCTGGTGGCGGCCATCTTCACCACTTCGGCCATGCCCTCGGAGAAAAGCCTGGGGCTGAGGGTCAAAAGCGTCCGGGGATCTATCAGCACTCCCGCAGGATGGTGGAAGGCGCCGACTATGTTCTTGATTCCGTGGAAGTTGACGGCAGTTTTGCCGCCGACCGAAGAATCCACCTGGGAAAGTAGCGTGGTCGGGACGTTGTAGTAATCTATGCCCCTCTGATAGCAGGCGGCGGCAAAGCCGCTGATATCGCCCACCACGCCGCCACCCACGGCGACGACGGCATCGCTCCGCGTGAAACCGGCGTCCAGCAAGGCGGAAAGTATGGATTCAAAACTCTCAAGCGTCTTGGATTCCTCGCCCTGCGGAATCACCAGCAGGTGCCCCTCGCCGCAGCGGGAGATGATGGCTCGGGCATATTCCACCGGCACGCCTGAATCGGTGACCACCAGCACCTTGCGCTTGAGGTCAAAGATCCTGTCCGCTTTCGAAAGCAGACCGTTGCCGATTGAAATGTCATATGCAATGCGGCCGGAGCGGAATTCCAGGGTCATAGGGAATCAGATTTTGAGACTCTTGTAGGAGCCGACCATCTTCAGGCGGTCGCAGACGGTCTCGAGCTGGCGAAGGAGATCGCGGCCGTTTTCCGTCTCCACTCCCCCTTCGAGCTCGGCGAAGAAATAGTGGTCCCAAAGCGGCCCGGCCACGGGACGGCTATGAAGGCTGCTCATGTTGAAGCCGTGTGAACCAATGATATTCAATATCTTGGCAAGAGCTCCCGCCTCGTTGCGCACCGTGAACACAAGGATAAAATGCTCCCCGTCGGTCTCCGGGAGGCTGGCCTTGTTGCGGGCCCGGGAGAAGACGGCAAAACGGGTGGTGTTGGCCACGGCGGAATTGATGTTCGGTTCCAGCACCTCCAGCCCGTAGAGGAGCGCAGTCTGCCGGGATGCAATCGCCCCGATGCTCTTGTCGCCTAAACGGACCACTTCCTTTGCGGCTGCCGCCGTGTTGGAAAACTCGCGGGCCTCAAGTCCCCGGTCGGTGATGAAGCGGGCGCACTGGGCCAGGGCCTGGGGGTGGCTAAGGACCGTGCGTATATCCTCCGGACGCGTGCCGGGAAGCCCGAGAAGGTTCTGGGACACGTCCAGTTCGAGCATGAGGTTGATGTAGAGGCTGCCGTGGAAGGTCAGGTCCATGACTCCGCCCACGTCGCCTGCAAAGCTGTTTTCAACCGGCAGCACGGCCGTGTCGGCCTCCCCGGTCTCGCAGGCCTTGTAGGCACTTTCGAAATCGGGATAGGGCACGATGTCCGCCTCGGGGAACACGGTCTGGGCCGCGATGTGGGCAAAAGCGCCCGGCACGCCGCAGTAGGCGATCTTCATCCCGTTCATCAGGCGGCCCTGATAGGCCTTGGATATCTTCATCATGTCCCTGAGAAACAGGACATAGTATTCCTGGATCGAGGGATCGGAGATGTTGTCGGTGTTGTTGGCAATCACCCTGGCCTCCTGTGCCGCATCGAGTATGGGGAGACCGTTGCCCTTCTTGTAGTCGAGCACTTTGCCGGCAAGACGCATCCTCTTCTCGAAGAGGACAGCCATTTCCTTGTCAACTTCGGCTATTCCCTGCCGGGCTTCTTCCAGTTCGTTCATTCTACTGCTCTGGCTCGAACATATCCTTTCCCACTCCGCAGAGAGGGCAGAGCCAGTCTTCGGGAAGTTGATCGAAAGGGGTTCCTTCAGCGGCCTCGTCATAGACATATCCGCAAACGGTGCAAACGTATTTCATATCTTCTTATGTTTATATCCTTGCAAATATAAACAATCTGCTCAACAATTCAAACGGGCTTCGGGGGAGACGCTGACGAAATGTCGCATAATTTGACAAAATGTCTTGATTTTCAGCTATTTACGCCATAATTTCGGACATTTTGTACAAAAAACCCGGATGGTCCCGGTTTTGATATATCTTTAAGCGTTCCGCGATTGGCGCGGGGCCTTGAAACAACAACAAACAAATTTTAAAATATAGGAGGTTTTTATTATGTATCCAGTAGTCAGAAGGAATCAGACTTGGCTTCCAAGCATCTTCAGCGATCTGTTCGACGATGATTTCAACGTAATGCCGGCAAGGCAGTTCGCTTCCCCGGCCGTGAACATCAAAGAGACCGAAAAGGATTTCAAGATTGAGATTGCAGCTCCTGGAATGACCAAGGAAGACTTCAATGTCAGAATCGACAACGACGACGAACTTGTCATCGCCCTCGAGAAGAAGGACAAGAAGGAAGAGAAAGACGAGAAAGGCACCAACTACCTGCGTCGCGAATTCTCCTACACATCCTACCATCAGAGCTACACCCTGCCGGAGAACATCGACCTCGACAACATCGCGGCCGAAATGGTGAACGGCGTGCTCAACATCACCCTTCCCAAAAAGGTGGAGGAGAAAAAAGTCCCCGCTTCCCGTCACATAGAAGTCAAGTAAAATCAACTTTTTACTTCAAGCCGGCAGCCGCAACTGCCGGCTTTTTTTCGTATATTGCACGCTGTTTGGCAAGAAAATTGTTTTTTCGGCCTGTGAAAAACCGAATATTATGAAACGTGTACTTACCACCCTCATCCTTGCCGCAGCCCTCGTCAGCTGCCATAAGGACGTGATCGAGACGACCGACGAGCCGGTGGACACATCAGCGCTTGCCAACGACGACCCTGAAGAGGTCCAGGGCGAAGAAGACCTCATCTCCGGCGTCACTTTCGACAGGACAATTACGATCAGCTGGACCGAATCCGGCGTCAACATCGAGGGCGACGAGACCGGAATCGTCAGCGCTGACGGCACATTCGTGACCGCGGACAACGGGCAGAGCCAGGACATAGTCCGCTACTGCCTCAAGGGGAGCTCCTCCAACGGCCGCTTCAAGCTCTACGGCGTCCGTAAGCAGGCCATTGTGCTTCAGGGACTTAACCTCACCAACAAGACCGGCGCCGCAATCAACAACCAAAGCAAGAAACGCACGTTCGTCGTGCTCGAGGGAGACAACTTCCTCTCCGACGGACCGTCCTACACCGGCACTCCCGAGACCGAGGACGAGAAGGCGGCGTTCTTCTCCGAAGGCCAGCTGGTATTCAGCGGCAGCGGTTCGCTCAGCGTCACCGCCTCCGGCAAGGCCGGCATCACTTCCGACGACTACCTCCGCTTCATGGGCCCCCAAAGCGTCAGCGCCACTTCCAGCGCAGGCCACGCCCTCCGCGGCAAGGACTCCATCACGATAGACGACGGCACCATCGTAGCCGTCTCCTCTGCCGCCGGCAAGAAGGGCCTCAGTTCCGACGGCTCGGTGAGCATCAACGGCGGCACCATAGACATCAAGGTGAGCGGCGGCACCGTTTCCGAACAGGTGATCACCAATGGATCCACCACTACCGAATACACGGGCGCAGCCGGCATCAAGGCCGATTCGACCTTCGTGATGACCGGCGGAGTGCTCACGGTGGCCAGCTCCGGACAGGGCGGCAAAGGCATTTCCGGCGACCAGAAGGCCTTTTTCAAGGGAGGCAGCGTGAAGGTCACCGTGACCGGCAGCAACCTCAGCGACGGCACCAAAGGCCCGGGCGGTCCCGGTGGCGGAGGTCCTGGCGGCGGCGGTCCCGGCGGCGGTCCCGGCGGCAGCACGGGCAACCTCAAGTCGGCCAAAGGCATCAAGTTCGACGGTGACGTTACCGTGAGCGGCGGCAGCATAGAAGTCAGCGCAAGCAGCCACGAGGCCTTCGAGACCAAGGGCAAGCTCACCGTCTCCGGAGGCACGCTGTACGCCTTCTCCTCCTCCGACGACGCCATCAATTCAGCCGGCGACATGACCCTTTCCGGGGGCTATGTGTGCGGCTGGTCCACCGGCAACGATGCCATCGACGCCAACGGCAACCTCTATGTGGACGGCGCCTGCGTGTATGCCGTCACGACGAAGGGATCCCCTGAAGTGGCCCTGGACGCCAACACCGAGGGCGGCAAGAAGCTGTACGTCAAAAGCGGCACTCTCATCGCAGTGGGCGGCCTTGAATCCGGATCCAGCATCACCGGAAGCGCCTACAGCGCAGGCAGTTGGAGCAAAAATTCCTGGCACACCCTCTACGACAGTTCTTCCAAAGCCGTCATTTCCTTCAAGACGCCCGCTTCCGGCAACTCCCTCGTGGTCTATTCCGGCGGCAAGAGCGCAAGCCTCAAATCCGGCACGTCCGTCTCTTCAGAGGGCGCCATCTGGGGCGGCAACGGCTCCACAGACAGTTCCGCGAGCGGCGGCAGCGCCGTGACGCTTTCATCCTACAGTTCCAATTCCCGCTGGTAATGAAAAAGATACTCTCGCTTGCAGCGGCCCTGCTGCTCATTCTTCCCGCACTCCAAGCCCAGGAGGAGCAGAAAATCAACAAGAAGAACCTTGTCATCAAGGAGTGGAACACCAATGCCCGCACCAATGCCCGCACGCTCGACCACCTGACCACCTACAACGCCGACGGCAAGAAGGTGGAAGAAATAGAATACGGAGCCAACAACCGCCAGAAATGGCGCAAGCGCTTTGAGTACGGCGCGGACGGCAAGGTGAGCCGGGAACTGCTGTATGACGAATACAACAAGCTCTTCAGTGTCAAGAAATTCACCTACAACGAATTCGGGCGCAAGAAAACCCAGTACACCTACGACTCTAAGGGCAAACTCCAGACTATAAAGATATTCGAATACATCACCGAAGATGCTTGATCCGGGAATCATAGAAGGCTTCCCCGCCGTCTCGCTGCAGGAAATGGATTCGGTCCGGCTGATGAACCGCATCGACTCCAAATACCTGACGGACGAGGAGACCCTCGCCGGCATCCTTCTCGACGCAAAGGCACTGGGCTACAAGGCCTTGCAGACGGAGGGAGGCAAGACGGCATCCTATGACACCCTCTATTTCGACACCCCGGAACTCAGGATGTTTCTCGACCACCACAACCGCCGCCTCGTGCGACAGAAAGTGCGCACGCGGGTGTATGTAAGTTCCGGACTCACCTTCCTGGAAATCAAGCGTAAAAACAACCACGGCCGCACGAAGAAGAAACGGATGGAGATTCCGGCTTCCGAATTCAAGGGTTTCAATTCAGACGCCGGTGCCTGCGCTTTCCTTGCCGCAAAATCCAAATACACTGCAGAAGGAATATCTCCTTGCCTCGAAACCATTTTCCGCCGCATCACGCTGGTCAATCCGGCAATGACGGAAAGGGTGACAATAGACAGCGGCGTGGCGTTCAGGAACGTACGGACAGGCTGCGAAGCCTCCCTGAAAAACTCCGTCATCATCGAAATCAAGCCGGACGGCCGCACGCAGAGCACCATGCGTGGCATACTCCTGGACCACAGGGTGAAACCCATACGCGTGAGCAAATACTGCCTCGGCGTGACGCTCACCTGCCCGGACATTAAATCCAACCGCTTCAAGCTGAAAGTCAGAAAGATAGAAAAACAGATAAAACAAAAACTGATATGATTATCCCCGACCTACAAGACGGCTTCGACCTCGCCGACGAAAACGTCATCGACGTGCAGACCATAACGGACGCCATGATGACCACATCCCAGAGCCTTACGGAACTCGGCATCAGGTTCCTCCTGAACCTTTTTGTCTGCTGGCTGCTGGTGCAGTTCTTCTACTACCGCAAGAGCCGCAGGCGCGACTACTACTTCACTTTCATGGTGTTCTCATCCGCCATGCTGCTGCTCCTTTATATGATGGGCAACGCAGAGGTGGGAGTGGGACTCACCCTTGGCCTCTTCGCCATTTTCGGGGTGATACGCTACCGCACCGAGACGGTGCCGATCAGGGAGATGACATACCTGTTCATCATCATCGCGGTCGCCGCCGTGAACGGACTGTCGCCCCTCTACAAACTTGTGGGCGTGGCCACGGACGCTCCACACTATGAGCTTTCCGCCGGTTCACTTGCCGTGCTTTCGGTGTCCAACCTGCTGGTGCTCGGCCTTGTGTGCGCCCTCGAATGCGGATCCCGCAGGCAGACGGCAACGCGCCTCGTGCTCTACGACCGCATCGAGCTCATAGTGCCCGACAGGCGTGCCGAGCTCATCGCCGACCTCGAGCAGCGCATAGGAGAAAAGGTGGAATCCGTGGAAATCGGCCACGTGGACTTCCTCCGTGACGCCGCATACATAAAGGTACGCTACATCCTTCAGAAAGGAGAATCATCGACTATAGGAGAATTGACAAAAGCAAGGGATTTCGCACAATGAGACTGACAATCAAACATATAGCCCTTTCTTTAATGCTGATCCCCGCCTGCCTTCCGGCATTGGCCCAGGGCACTGCCAGCGCCCTCGAAAGCGACTTCCGCACCAGGACATCGCTGGACCTGGACTGGAAGCTGGCAAAGGGTCTGCATCTCGAAGCAGGATACGAACTCCGCACCGAGAACAGCTTCGGCAGCCTTGACAGGCACCAGGCTTCAATCGGGGTGAGCTACAAAATTACCGACTGGCTCAAGGCAGGAGCCTCCTACACATACATCTACCACCATAAGAACTCCGGCGAATGGACCCCCAGGCACAGGTTCAGCGCCGATGTGACCCTCGGATGGAAGAGGGGCCAGTGGCGCTTTTCACTC
>JAEEGG010027639.1_pt1 | contig 10732 bp, 3 predicted proteins | sample 9134161 | NCBI WGS metagenome assembly JAEEGG01 (sample SAMN16246543, study PRJNA631951) | gut metagenome | biome: gut microbiome; feature: rumen; material: CR-attached | host: Bos | place: Iran: Karaj | collected 2018-10
ACTTTGTCACGCATGGCTATTCCTTCGGCTATTTCTTCGATTGAAGGTGGTATTATTCCACTGCCCCATTTTGTGTCTACCTTTGGATAATAATAGATGCCTTGTGCAACACGGATTAGAATGTCGTTCTCGCAAAGTCGCACCAAGGCAGATCTGACAGCATCAGATGAGCCAGAGGCGACAAATGTGTCGGGAAAGAACAGGGTCCCTCTTGGGGAACTTTCCACTTGATTTTTAATGTCATTATATGTGCTTTGATTTGCCATACGCATAAATTTTGCCACAAAAATACAACAAATTTGTGGCAAAACCAAATTTGTGCTAAAGAAAATCCAATATTTTCAGTTATTTGGAGATAAAGAGTATAGTTTTATCAATTATGCCTTATATTTTTACCAAAATTACTTTTATCATTATTATTTTTTTCATTTCCTCCTCTCTCCACCTCAATAGCGAAAGAAAATCGGGAAAAGATTTGGAGATATTATCAAAATCCCTTATCTTTGCTGCGTGAATGAAAACAGATTTAGGAATATGAAACTCTACATCGCCAGCAGCTGGAGAAATGAGTATTATCCCGACGTGGTGAAGGCGCTGCGTGAGGCGGGACATAATAAATTAAACAGATATGAGATATAAATGCTGTGATAAAGAGTTTATAGCATATACCCAAAATGAACTGGTATTCAAGGCATCTGAAATATCAGGAGAACCCATCAGTACGACCAGATGTCCTAATTCCAATTATTTTGACATGATTGGTGTTTCGATAGTATCCGACAATCCAGATATTGTCAGGTTCTTGAACTTCCCTTTCAATATACCTACTGACCATAATTTTGCGAATAGGTCAGCCAGGGCCTTTTGTGTTGATCCAAATAAATATTTTCATCCAGAAGACCCTAATTGCATACTTTCTTTTGGAGATTATTTCGTGTGTCTCTTTAGAAGTATCATAGAGCATATCACATCGAATCGGACCTATAGACAATATTTCTATCGATATTTTGAAGAGGAAGTAGAGAACCATATATATGCTATATCAAAGACTATCCAAGTAATGGACAAATATAGAAATTTACTTGAAACCTATTCAAAGCAGGCAAAATGGTGTGATATAGTAACGTCCAAAAACATAAACCATTTTTTTATGAAGAATGGCATTGTTGATCAAAATGGACACTTCAGTCGGACTTTGCTTGTTGAAATGGGCATTATAGATCTTGACCTAATTAGGAAACTTTTCAAATCTGAACTATAGCGCATCATATGTACCACCCATAATGAAATAAACTATATGAAACTCTACATCGCCAGCAGCTGGAGAAATGAGTATTATCTGTATATCAGTTGTGCCTATGGACAAAGTTAGAACAGTAACAAAGAACCCCCAATGGAAGAATGTGGCATTGTCTGTTCAGCAGCCATGGGCGTCGTTGATATGCAGGGGCATCAAGGATATTGAGAATAGAACATGGCAAACCGATTATCGTGGACGTCTGTATATTGTTGCAAGTCGCAAGAACGCTACAAGTCGATTGGAAAGGGGGGAGTTCCCGGCAATATGGAGAACCGCAATTAAGGATTTGCAGGAACGTGGTTTATTCCCGGATTGTCTCGAACTGCCTCAAAGTGCCGTAATCGGGTACGTTGATCTGGTTGACTGCACCGGAGAAAAAGTGGATTCCATTTGGAGCATGGGTACTCTTCAGGAGGGTAACATCAATTGGATTCTTCGAAATGCACGCACCTTTGAACAGCCGTTATTCCCAGGTTTCGAAGCGAAACTCGGCCTGTTTGAGATCCCCGAACTTGATGAGAACAACGTTAATGAAAATGTGCTACAAATAATTAATGGATAATTAACGAGTCATTATACGGTCATTAACGTTGAAGAATTATCTTTTATTCTTGTGAAAATGGCCGCGTCTCTCGCTTCAATAGCGGAGACTTGGCGGTTTTCTTCTTAACACGAATTACCATGAATTACTCACGAATTTTTCATGAATTATTTTATATTCAGGAGAAAATGACATTCTTTATTTTGGTGAAAATGGCCGCGTCTCTCGCTTCAATAGCGGAGACTTGGCCGGAAAATTGAAACCTCCAATAGGTTTCAGAAAATATGCACTTCGTGCAGAAAATAATTGCTCGTCTCGACCGGTTTATAAGATCACGGATTTTGCGAATTATACGGATTAATGGCTTGTCCAAAGGAGACCAGTGGTCATTGCTTCGCCGACCACTGGGGCGGAAACCACGGACGCCTTGCCCATCTTATATCTCACACGCACCTTTCATCTTTAACCACGAATCTAATCCTCACGAATCTTTTTATTCTTGTCCCGACCCCACACCCATTCGCATTCGAGAGATTCGTGGTCTTTCACCGACGCAATTCGTGGTTGTTGTCTCGACCAAACCTATTCGTGTCGATTCGAGAGATTCGTGGTTTCAATAACTACTTTGACACCACCTTTTCTGTGATTTCCGTGGTTTCTGTGCGCCCTAATCCGGACGAGCATCCGTGTTATCCGCGCTGAGTGCGGCGAAGAAACGCACTCAGCCTCCCCTTCGACCCACTGACATCCGTTCTATCCTGTTTATCCGTGATCTGCTAAACCATTTTCGTCCCTTTCGTCTTTTCGTCTTTTTTCGGAATTACAACGAGTGCCGGATGGATGTTCTGACTTCGTTGATGGGTTAAAATGGATAAATTGAAACAAAAAATGCATTTTTTTTAAAGGAAATGAATATTATGTCAAAAAAAATGCGTATCTTGCACCCCGAAAAATAGAATAAACTAAAAATCAAAATATAATACTATGAACAGGACAATACGAATAGCCTTGACGCTGCTCATGGCAGTGCTAACTACTTTCACAGTGCAAGCCACCGACTTCATCACCGAAGTGATGCTCATCGGCCACGCCGACAAGACCGAGTTTAACAATTTGCTGAACACTTACAAGAACCAGGGATGGAAGGTGATCGACTACGACCTGAACAAGGGTTGCGGTACGGGCTCTGCCTACATCCATCTGCTCTACAAGTCGGAGAGCAACAGCGATGGCTTCAACCATGGCTATATCACCGACTTCTACATCAAGACCGGAAAGAATCCTCCCGGCAGCCTGACCTACAATGAACGCACCTATCAACGCGTCAGCTGCAAAGGCAGCAGCGACTTCGTGAATGGCTATGGCGACCTGAACGACGGCTGCGGCACAGGCAGCGAATACATTTATCTGTTCTATACCAAAGACACCTTCTCGGACAACCGCGCTGTCACCAGCATCTACTTCAACGACACCCAAAGCGGTGCCGTGGGGGCGAATGGCGGTTCGACGGGCTATGACCTGAACAAAGGCTGCGGCTCTGAAAGCCCATACATCTACATGCACCTCACCACCGGCACGGCCGTGCCACCCATGTCTGGCTCTGGCACTACCGAAAGCCCCTACATCATCGGCTCCACTGCCGATTGGACGAAGTTCGTCACCTACATCGGAGATGGCTTGAATACCGACAAGTGCTACAAGCTGACCGCCAACATCAGCGTTACGACGATGGCGGGCACCAGCGGGCAGCCTTTCAAGGGCACGTTCGACGGCGGCGGCAAGACGCTCACCGTCAACATCAGCGGCTCGGAGCAGGGCATGGCACCCTTCCACTACATCAACGGTGCGACCATCAGGAACCTCACCGTCGGCGGTTCCGTCAGCAGCAGCAACAAGCACGCTGCCGGACTCGTGGGCTTCTGCAGCGGAGGCACCAACACCATTGACGGCTGCGTCGTGACTGCCAATGTCGATGGTGGTGGCTCAAATTATGCGGGCGGTATTGTGGGACATGGAAAGTCGAGTACGCTCACCATCCAAAACAGCTACTACAGCGGCACCATCAGCAATTTCAGCTATTTAGCCGGCGGCCTCCTCGGCTGGAGCGATGACATGACGATAAACCTGTCCAACTGCCTGTTCAAGGGCTCGTTCTCACCTGCAAGTGGTGGCAGATACCACCCTATTGCCTGCACGTACGATGCCACCGTGGTCACCGCCACCGCTTCTAATATCTACTATCTCAACACCGTTACCCCTACGGCGCCAGGAAACAAAATCATCCCTGAAGCTGAAGGCATCCCTGTGAGTACGACATTCGACATCAACGAGTGGAACACCCCGGTAACAGCTGTCGATGGAATCACTTATTATGGTTTTAACATTCCCACTGTCGTGACGATTGGGGACGGCGAAATTACCACTTGGGGCAGCCCCTTTTGTACTAGAGATAACTATTCCCTGACCCAACAAATCTATACAGCCGAAGAAATCGGCATGGCGGGCACCATCTCCTCCATCGCATTCCGCTACAATATGTCATTCTCCATGGAGGGCGTGCAGGTCTATCTGAAGCATACCGAAAAGACTGAGTTTATCAATGAGGATGACATTGTGCCCATCAGCGCCAGTGACAAGGTGTTTGAGGGGACGTATGCTGCCTCGGAAGCGGGCTGGGCAACCATTACGTTGGACACACCCTTCGAATACGACGGCAACAGCAACCTTCTGTTGTGCTGCTACGATCCTACAGACGGAGCTCCTGGCGCATACATTCAATCTTATTTTAGTTCAACCAATAAGACAACAGGACTTAAATACTATTATGATAGCTCTTTGCCAGATATATATAATCCATCACAGTTCGATGGTTTGAAATCAACTGGTTCATTTCACAACAACATACAACTCCAAATTATTCCAACCATTTTCGCCCATCCTGCTAACCTCATTGTGAGCAATTTAACCGATGATAGCGCCATATTGACCTGGGAGACACCCGTGACCGAAGAAACCATAACGGGCTATGCCTACCAATACAAGAAGGACAGCGATGCCAATTGGTCGAACGAAATCACACTGAACAGCACGACCACTTCTGCCACAATCAATGGATTGTCGGCCACCACAGACTACCAGTTCCGCGTAAGGACGCTTTATGGGGACCGTTTTAGCAGCTATGCTCTTCTTCGCTTCACCACGGCCGTGTCGCTGCCCTGCGAATGTGGCTTCGAGGACGGCTTTGATGGCTGGGGGTTATGGGACATCAATTGGGGTTATACGGGAATCAGCTCGAATGCCAGACGTTCAGGCGAGAATGGCTTCATGTTCCGCAGCTCGATCGATGCTCCCCAATATCTGATTTCTCCCCGATTGCCCGGCACGTCCGACATCATTGTATCGTTCTACTACCGTGACCGCAAGCCCGATTCAGGTTTCTGGGAGTACTTCCAGGTGGGTTACTCCAAAAAGACCAACGACATCAACGACTTCGAGTGGCGCGACCGGGATGTGTATTACGCTACCAACAAGCCATGGACCTTGTGTGAAAGTTACTTCCCAGAGGGCACCAAGTATATTGCCATCCGGTACAACTCCACCTACACCAGTGGCCTGTATATTGATGACATCGTTATTGATGAGTCTTCCAGTTTTGATAAACCATACGGCCTTGCCGCAAGTGCTCTGACTGACCAAACCGCCACCCTGACCTGGCTGGCGCCAAGTTACAGCGTCACGGGTTATGCATTTATATACAAAAAGGACACAGAGACAAACTGGTCGAAAGAGATTACAGTGACAGAAACTTCCGTCACCATCGGCAACCTGACGGCCAACACCACCTACGATTTCCGCCTGAAAGCCCTTTATTTTGGAGGCAATTCCAGCAACTACGCCTCCATGAAGTTTACCACTGAGGGCCATCCCGAGACCTTGCCCTACGCTTACGGCTTCGAGGACGGCATGAGCAGTTGGCGCATCGTGGATGGCAACCTCGACACGGGAATCTACTCGAAGGAGGCGACATTCATACACAGCGGCGAAAAGAGCTTCATGTTCTTCTCTCCTGAAATACTCGGCTCCGCACAATATCTGATTTCCCCAGAGTTAGCCAACAGTCCGGATATGAAGGTCTCCTTCTGGTTCAAGTGTTATTTAAGCGAAAACGTCCAAACAAAAGCTTCTTTCAAAGTGGGCTACTCCACCACGACCAAAGACCTCGATGCCTTCACTTGGGAAATCCAGGAATTTGCCAACAACGATGGATGGCAAGAGTATATCACTTACTTCCCCGCAGGCACCAAGTATGTGGCTATCAAACGGTTCGTTGGAAATTTCCTCTATCTGGACGACTTCAGTTTCACGGCGTCTGTTATTCCCGCTACTCCATCACAGCTGACAGCCACCAACCTTACCTCCACGACTGCGGACCTAAGTTGGACGGGCGACGCTGAGACGTATCAAGTGCGCTATAGGATGGCACCCCTGTTCTTCGAAGACTTCGAAAACGGCATCAGTGAGTGGAAGGTTGTCAATCAGGGCGGCACAGCAAACACCAACTGGCAATTGGAGTACATAGAGATTGACAAGAACCACTATGCAGGAGCTGCAAGTTATGATGGGCCAACCGAAGAATTCTACACGGTTGACAACTGGCTCATTTCACCCCAAGTGAACTTAGGAGGTACGCTGAAGTATATGACTGCACAAACCATAGAATATCCCGTTCACTATGAAGTGCTGGTTTCCACCACCAGTAAGGACATCAGTGCCTTCACCAAAATAGCAGCTCCAGAGGCTCCCAATAGAGATGAGTTTGTGGAAGTCTCCCTCGACCTGAGCAGCTATCAGGGGAAGAAAGGCTACGTGGCCTTCCGCCTGAAGGAAAATGCTGAGAATCAAGGTGCCAATCTGGGCATTGACAACGTGGGCATCTATCCCGACAACTACAGCACGGCATGGAAGTTCATAGAAACGACAGGCAAGAGCACGACTGTGACAGGACTCCAGCCCCTCACCTCCTACGAATATCTGGTGCAGACGATAGTAACCAACTATTATTCCCCCTGGTCGGAAGCAGCCACCTTCACCACCAATAACATCATACCTCTGGCTGACGATGCCGACAACACGGAGGCCATCGCTGCCATCGCCGACGACAAGACGCACGACGTGATGCTGAAAGGCCGCAAGTTCTGGAAGGACGATGACTGGAACACGCTCTGCCTGCCCTTCGGTGTGAGCAGCTTCACGGGCACACCGCTCGAAGGAGCTGATGTGAGGACGTTGCAGAGCGCCACGTTCGCCAAAGGTACGCTGACGTTGAACTTCAGCAACAAGCTGACCAGCATCGAGGCCGGCAAGCCGTACATCGTGAAGTGGGCGGAAACGACACCGAATTACGTTGAGAACCCTGTATTCAACGGTGTGACCATCACCTGCTCTTCGCCTACGGATGTGATTAGCGAAGCTGCCAATTTCCACGGCATCTTCAATCCCTTCAGTACAGGTGGCGAAGATAAAACGATGCTCTACCTCGGTGCGGACAAAACGCTCTACTATCCCACTGACGACATGACCATCAATGCCTTCCGCGCCTACTTCACACTTAACGGCATCACGGCCGGTGACGCATCGGGCGACGTGAGCATCAAGGCGTTCGTCCTGAACTTCGGTGAGGAGACGGGAATCCGTTTGATGGAAGAAGGAAGAGGTAAGATGGATGATGCCTGGTACTCGATTGATGGGCGCCGCTTGAGTGGCAAGCCCGACTCGAAGGGCATCTACATCCACGATGGCAAGAAGGTGATCATCAAGTAAGAAAAAAACTTTCTGAAGAAGCTGGGGACGATGTCCCATAAGCTATGAATACGAGTCATGCATTTGCAAGAGCGAGCTCTTCCATCTGCATGGCTCTTTTCATCGTGCCTATTCCATGGAATAGGCGGTCCAAAACGGCCGCGACTGAAACATGGGGAGGAAATCTGATGAGGAAATGAAGCGGGTCCCGTTTTATTATGGGCACAGAGATGGGTCGGATGGACACGGATTTTTATCAAATAGGGGCCATTGTTGTCTATAGAATGCTTATTTTGCACATTTATTGCATTTTATAGAACGCATAATTTGTTTATTCGAAATAGTTTCTGTATCTTTGCCACGTCTTCTTTTCTGAGAGTCGGGATTTTACGTTAAACCAATAATACCATAATCGCTATGAATGCAAAGAATCGTTATCCGCTGTTGACCACATTAGGGCTGGTCCTCTTTTCTGTGAATATATGTGCGCAAACTCCGAAGGCTGACCTGCTGGACATCCGGTTCAATGCCGATGGAACGGCTTCCGACGTGTCGGGCCAAAAACGCATGATCGTTTCGAGCCAGACGCTCCCTTCGGTGACATTCAACGACACGTACAACCTGCATGCCGCCACCTTTACCGGCACGGGGAATGACTACTACTATTTCGACTATTCTGCCGACCAGAAGTTCATCGACGAGGTCAGCGGCGACTTCACCATGGAATGCCTGTTGCGGATTGACAACCTGTCGAGAGCACAGGACCCCTTCTGCTCAACGGAGAGCAGCGGATTCGGGTTCGATATCGGCTGGTTTGCCAGCAACGGCCTCAGCTTCGCAATCCATAACGGCAGCAGCTACGTGTCGGTGACCGACACGTCGGTTGAAGAGGGGAACTATTACCACACTGTCGGTGTGGTGAGACCCAACGATGCCATCAGCTTCTACGTCGATGGTGAACTGATCGGTAGTGCCTCCTTCTCGACCGTAAAGCTTCCGAGTGGAAGCAGCCAGAGACTCTACGTCGGCAGCGATGTGAACCAAAGCGGCAATCCGGAGTATGCCTTCGAGGGTGAAATTGTGGTGGCCCGCATGTATTCGAAGGCTCTTACCGACGAGGAGGTGAAGTCGGTGTACGATGCACTTTCCCCAAAGCAGGATGCGCCGAAGGCCGACATCCTGGATATCCGGTTCAATACGGATGGAACGGCTACTGACGTGTCGGGCAAGAACCGCCCCATCGTTTCGAGCCAGACGCTCCCTTCGGTGGCCTTCAACGACACCTACAAGTTGAATGCTGTCACCTTCACCGGCACGGGAAATGACTACTACTATTTCGACTATTCTGCCGACCAGGAGTTCATGGACGAGGTCAGCGGCGACTTCTCCATGGAATGTCTGATGCGCATTGACAACCTCTCGAAGGAACAGGCTCCGTTCTGCACAACGGAGCGAAGCGGATTCGGGTTCGACATCAGCTGGGTTTCCCACAACGACCTCAGCTTCCTGATCCATAACGGTGGCAGCTACGTTTCGGTGACCGACAAGTCGATGGAAGAGGGGAACTATTATCACGCCGTGGGTGTGGTGAGACCTAACGATGCCGTCAGCTTCTATGTCAACGGAGAGCTGATCGGTACTGCCCCATTCTCGACCGTACGGCTTCCGTATGGAAGCAGCCGGAGACTATACGTGGGCTGCGACGTGGGTGGAAGCGGCTATCCGGAGTTTGCCTTCAAGGGTGAAATCGTGGTGGCCCGCATGTATTCGAAGCCTCTTACCGACAAGCAGGTGAAGGAGGTGTACGAGGTCGTGGTGAGCGGCAACACGGGCATGTTTGCGGTTGAGAATGTCGAGGGGGATGCGGACAAGGGCATCTATACCCTGACGGGCGTGAAGGTGTCTGAGCCTCTGGCGCGTGGCATCTACATCGTCAACGGGAAGAAGGTGTTCAAGAAATAACGAAATCTCCTGAGATAAGGCGAAAAAATAGTTTCTACAAAGGCGAAAATATGAAAAAGGGCAGAGCCCAGAAAAAGGCCATCCGGTTCCCAATGTAATTCCGAAAAAGGACGAAAAGGACGAAAATGGATTAGCAGATCACGGATAACCAAGATTATACGGATATCTGTGGGTAGAAGGGGAGGCTGAGTGCGTTTCTTCGCCGCACTCAGCGCGGATAACACGGATGCTCCTCTGGATTAGGGCACACAGATTTCGCAGATTTACACAGATTTCTGTATAGCCCCGAAGGGGCGAGAAGATTACAGACGGGGGTGTTAGCCCCCGGTGATGGGTACCCCCACATACGGAAGCCCTGGAAGGGCGACAAGAGTCTTTCGTGCCTTCAGCACTCATTTTGTTGGGACCCGGTATAACGGGGGTTAAACACCCCCGCCTGTGGTCTGGTCAGCCTTTCAGGCTTATGCTTGGCCGAACAAAAAATCTGGTTAATCTGCTGAATCTGTAGAGAGGAAGTGTAGTGTGTGATTCGTGTTAAAAAGGAAACCACCAAGTCTCCTCTATGGAGCGAGAGACGAGGACATTTTCACCCGAATAAAACGTTTATAAATAAAAAGTGATGTTGGATTGAAGCATACAAAGACACGTGTGCTGCAGACCTTGGATGAAACTATGGATAATGCTATCAACGGATACTACAGGCTCTCGTGGCGGGAACGTATCGGGTTCTGCTCGGGTGATCTGGCTCAGAACCTGATTTACCAGACCGTCAGCATCTGGTTGCTCTTTTACTACAATAATGTGTACGGGCTCGACTCTGCTGTCGTGGCTGTGATGTTCCTCGTGGTGCGAGTCATCGACGTCGTATGGGATCCGATGGTGGGCGCCTTTGTCGATAAGTCGCATCCCCGCTGGGGCAAGTATCGCTCGTGGCTGATTCTGGGTGCCGTGCTGTTGGCTACCTTTGCCTCGCTCTGCTTCTGGAACGGGTTCAGCGGGTCGTTGCTCTATGCCTATATCACCTATGTGGGCATGAGCATGAGTTTCACGTTCGTCAACGTGCCCTACGCTGCTCTCGGCTCTTCACTCACCCGCGATACCGACGAGATAACTATTCTGGCCAGTGTCCG
>JAEEGG010027641.1_pt1 | contig 10732 bp, 8 predicted proteins | sample 9134161 | NCBI WGS metagenome assembly JAEEGG01 (sample SAMN16246543, study PRJNA631951) | gut metagenome | biome: gut microbiome; feature: rumen; material: CR-attached | host: Bos | place: Iran: Karaj | collected 2018-10
TATGTCTCACCAAAGTCGTCCTTGTCCCAGAGGGTGATACTGGGGATGAGTGATGAACAGCAGGCACTGTGCAACCTCGTCAAGGGTGGTGCCTGAAATCTTGGGTGTCCCAATGGCGAAAACAGGAGTTTTACATGACAATTCGTCAAATTCGTTTAATTCGTCAAATTCGTTGTTGAAGAAAACGTAGGAAGGTTGTCCCGATGTGGGGCGGTCCCTGTTGGCATCTGTGAACGGAAAAACCCCGCTCCGACCTAAGTCTTCACGGGGTTCATAATGAAAGGAGGAGTGGTGCCTCCAGGAATCGAACCGGGGACACACGGATTTTCAGTCCGATGCTCTACCATCTGAGCTAAGGCACCATTTTGATATCCCTTTCGGTTTTGCGGGTGCAAAGGTACGGCTTTTTTTTCGTTCCTGCAAGTTTTTGTCCAATTATTTTTGAAAAATATTGAAAAAACAGGAAAAGAGCGGGGCTTGAGCGCCTTTGATGGGAGGCATGGCTCAGCAGAGTCATATTTTTGTTCAAAAGTTTACGTCAAATTTCGTGATTAAGAAATTATTTATTAATTTTGCAGCGTCATTACTCAAATGTGACAAGCGTCAACATTTTAATACCGAATTGTAATAGATGCCTGAAATATCTGTTCGTGGGCATGAGATGCCCGAAAGTCCCATCCGCAAGCTGGCTCCGCTGGCTGCTGCTGCCAAGAAGCGTGGCATCCACGTGTATCATTTGAATATCGGCCAGCCCGACCTGCCCACACCGCAAGTGGCCCTTGATGCGCTGAAGACGGTCGACCGCACCATCCTGGAGTATTCGCCTTCGCAGGGCTATCTCAGCTACCGCGAGAAGTTGGTGGGCTATTATGCCAAGTACAACATCCAGGTGACGGCCGACGACATCATCATCACCAGTGGCGGCTCGGAGGCTGTGCTCTTCGCCTTCTTGAGCTGCTTGAACCCTGGCGACGAGATTATCGTCCCCGAACCCGCCTACGCCAACTACATGGCCTTTGCCATCAGCGCCGGTGCTAAGATTCGCACCATCGCCACCACCATCGACGAGGGGTTCTCGCTTCCGAAGGTGGAGAAGTTCGAGGAGCTCATCAACGAGCGCACGCGGGCCATTATGATTTGCAACCCCAACAATCCCACGGGCTATCTCTACACCCGCCGCGAGATGAACCAGATACGCGACTTGGTGAAGAAATACGACCTCTACCTCTTCAGCGACGAGGTCTATCGTGAGTATATCTACACTGGTTCGCCTTATATCTCGGCCTGCCACTTGGAGGGCATCGAGCAGAACGTCATCCTCATCGACTCGGTGTCGAAGCGCTACAGCGAGTGTGGCATCCGCGTGGGCGCGCTCATCACCAAGAACAAGGAAGTGCGCGCTGCCGTGATGAAGTTCTGTCAGGCCCGTCTGTCGCCGCCTCTCATCGGCCAGATTGTGGCCGAGGCCTCGCTTGACACCCCCGAGGAGTATCTCCGCGATGTCTACGACGAATATGTGGAGCGCCGCAAGTGCCTCATCGACGGGTTGAACCGCATCCCCGGCGTCTACTCGCCCATCCCCATGGGAGCCTTCTACACTGTGGCCATGCTGCCAGTGGACGATGCTGAGAAATTCTGCCGCTGGTGTCTGAGTGAGTTTGAGTACGAGGGACAAACGGTGATGATGGCCCCGGCCGCTGGCTTCTACACCACACCCGGTGCTGGTCGCGACCAAGTGCGCATCGCCTATGTGCTGAAGAAAGACGACTTGGAGCGTGCCCTCATTGTGCTGAAGAAGGCCCTGGAGGCCTATCCGGGAAGAGTCGTAGGCTGACAGCTTTCTGGCCGTTCCAGTTCTTACATCCCTTCCAGCCCATTCAGGCCCATCCAGAATGGCTGTTCCAAATAACAGATTGTCAGAATGAATCTGCCCCTGTTCATTGCCCGCCGCATCTACGGCCAGCACGACGACCACCGCAAGGTGAGCCGCCCTGCCATTCGCATCGCCACGGCGGGGGTGGCCATCGGCCTGGCCGTGATGATTGTCACGGTGGCGGTGGTGCTGGGGTTCAAGCACACCATCCGCGACAAGGTGGTGGGCTTTGGCAGCCACATTCAAATACTGAACGTGCGCTCGGTGGGCACCGATGTGGGGCTGCCCATCTGCGTCGACGACAGCCTGTCGCAGGTGTTGCAAGCCATCCCCGGCGTGCGCCATGTGGAGCGCTTCACTATGGCGCAGGGCATCCTGAAGACCGACCACGATTTTCTGGGCGTGATGTTCAAGGGGCTGGGGCCTGAATACGACACCGCCTTCCTGCAAGAGAACATGGTGGAAGGCTCGCTGCCGAAGTTCACCGACAAGAACCCGCTGCAGGGCGAGGCCAACTCGGAGGAGCATCCTTACGAACTGGTGATTTCGCAGACCATGGCCGACAAGCTGCAGCTGCATGCTGGCGATGCCATCTATGCCTACTTCATCGGCGACCACGTGTCGCGCTTGTCCTTTCGGGTGAGCGGCGTCTACCAGACGAACATGAAGCGTTTCGACGACCTCTTCTGCCTTTGCGACCTTTATGTGGCCAACCGCCGCAACGCTTTCAAGGGAAGCCAATGCTCTGGCGTAGAGCTATTGGTGGAGCATTTCGACCGCTTGGCAGATGTCGACGACCGCATCATCGACCAATTCGTCACCCGTGGACGACTCGACAGCCATGGCAACACGCTCACTTCGCTCACCATCCACCAAGCTTATCCGCAGGTGTTTCAGTGGCTCGACCTGCTCGACATCAACGTGTGGATTATCTTGGGGCTGATGGTGGCCTTGGCAGCTTTCACCATGATTAGCGGACTACTCATTATTATATTAGAACGCACACAGATGATAGGTGTGCTGAAAGCCCTTGGCGCCCGCAACGCCACCATCAGGCGCACCTTCCTCTGGTTTGCCACATTCATCATTGGCCAAGGGCTGCTGTGGGGCAACATCCTGGGTCTGGGCATCATCTTCCTGCAGAAGGCTACCGGCTTGGTGAGGCTTGACCCACAGACCTACTACGTGAGCGAGGCACCCATGGAGATTGATGTGCCGCTCGTGGTGGCGCTCAACGTGGCCACGCTACTCATCAGCGTGTTGGTGCTGGTGGGGCCCAGCTATCTGGTGTCGCGCATTCATCCCGCTCGTTCCATGAGATATGAATAATATGATGACCTATAAGAAAACCATCCTGTTGTCCTTGCTGATGCTTGTTGGCATGGGCATGCAAGCACAGCAAGTTGCCGATGCCGAGCTGGTGGCGCTGAGCCAGTGGCAGGCGGGGCAGACAGTGAGCGTGGAGGCCGTAAAGGCCTTTGGCGGACTCGATTCATGCTTCCTCAGCCAACCCATCCCCGATGCCGTTTGGATGCGCATGCAAGGGAAGACCTTCAAACCCAACCCTCACATCGGTCGTTCGGACCTGCGCCATGTGAAGGCCTTGCACATCGACATCGAAGGGCACACACACATTGGCGAGATGGTGTGCAACAAGCTGATAGCCGACCGCGTGGTGGGCATCTTGCGTACCCTCTATGAGCAGCACTATCCCATTGAGCGCATGGTGCTGCCCGATGAATACGACGCCAACGACGAGCAGCAGATGCGCGCCAACAACTCGTCGTGCTTCTGCTATCGTGTGGTGTCGGGCAGCACTTCGCTTTCACTGCACGCCCGCGGACTGGCCATCGACATCAACACGCTCTACAATCCCTACATACGTTATAAGAAGAATGGAGCACGCGTAGTGGAACCCGCCACGGGGAAGCCCTACTGCGACCGCAAAAAGCAATTCCCCTACAAGATTGAGCGGGGCGACCTCTGCTTCCGTCTCTTTGCTGAGCAGGGCTTCAAATGGGGAGGCGACTGGAAGACGGTCAAGGACTATCAGCACTTCGAATACAAGCCTTGAGCGTCATCTTTGTCTACTGGCGATGCTTGGCATCACACAAAACTACAAACTACTAATAATAACTGATTACCAAACATGAAGAAAATCATTTGCACACTGCTCTTGGCGGTCACATGTGCCGTGGCAGGAGCCCAGAACCCTTACACGAAGTACACGCAGCAACTGCCCTTTGCCATGAACGAGGTGGCAGCACCGCTGATTCCCCAGCGCGAGGTGTTGCTGAGCAAATATGCCACCGACAACACGGGCCAGACGCTGTGCACCGCCGCTTTTGAGCGTGCCATCAGTGAGCTGGCCTCGCAGGGCGGCGGTCGTCTGGTGGTGCCTCGTGGACTATGGCTCACCGGCCCCATCGTGTTGCGCTCCAACATTGAGTTGCATTTGCAGCATGGCGCCGTCATCCAGTTTGCTGCCGACGAGAGCCTCTATCCGCTGGTGAGCACCTCGTTTGAAGGCCTCGACACCCGCCGTTGCCAGTCGCCCATCAGTGCCGTGGGACAGACAAACATTGCCATCACCGGCTATGGAGCCATCGACGGCAACGGACAGTACTGGCGTCCTGTGAAGAAGTCGAAAGTGACCGATTCGCATTGGAAGGCCCTGCTGGCGCAACCCGGCAGCCAAGAGTTGCGCAAGGGCTATTGGGTGCCCTCCGAGGGATATGCCAAAGGCGAGGCAAAGGCCGACATGAACGTGCCCAAGGCCGAGACTGAAGAGGAGTGGCAGCAGATGAAACGCTTCCTACGCCCCGTCATGGTGAGCCTCGTGGGGTGCAAGAACGTGCTGCTGCAGGGCGTCATCTTCCAAAACTCGCCCGCCTGGAATCTCCACCCGCTGATGTGCGAGAACATCATCATCGACAATGTGCTGGTGCGCAACCCTGCCTTCGCACAGAACGGCGATGCCCTCGACCTGGAGTCGTGCCGCAATGCCCTTATCGTCAACTCGCGTTTCGACGCTGGCGACGACGGCATCTGCATCAAGAGCGGAAAGGATGCCGATGGCCGTCGGCGTGGCCGCCCCTGCGAGAACGTCGTCGTCAGCGGATGCACCGTCTTTGCCGGACATGGTGGCTTTGTGGTGGGCTCGGAGATGAGCGGAGGCGTGAATAACATCCTGGTGAAGGACTGCCAGTTTCTGGGCACCGATGTGGGACTGCGCTTCAAGTCGACACGCGGACGAGGTGGCGTGGTGGAAAACATCTTCATCGACGGCATCACCATGACCGACATCAGCACCTATGCCCTCACCTTCAACATGTACTATGGCGGCAAGTCGGTGGCCGAGGTGCTGGCCGAAGGCGGTCAGGCTCCAACGGTGGTAGCAGAACCCGTGCCGGAGAAGACACCCATCTTCCGCAATATCGACATACGCAACGTGGTGTGCCATCACGCTGGGTTCGCTATGGAGTTCAACGGACTGCCCGAGATGCCCATCGACGGCATCCACCTCAAGGACATCTACATCAGCGCGCAGCATGATGCCACCTTCCAATACAGCAAGAACATCACCCAAGAAAACGTAAACATCAAGCTGGAGAAATAACGGTTAGTCTTCGCTCATGTCGGCTACCATCTTGCGATACTGCGTATAGACGCGTTGGCGCGAGATGTAGCCCTTCAGGTGATTGTCGCTGTCGAGCACAGGCAGATGGTCGGCTCGCGTGTCGTCGAAGGTCTTCATTACCGTTGTCATGGGCAGACTGTCGGTGAGCACTGCCGATGGCTCCTGCATCAACTGGCTGGCAGTGAAGTGGTGGTATAGCTCGATGCGGAACACCACGTGGCGTATCCGCTTGATGTCGATCTCGCCCAGCAGACAGCCAGCAGCATCGAGCACGGGGATGACACTTCCGTGCGAGCGACTGATGCGATGCACGATGGCACCCAGCTCCGTGTCGGGGCTGACGGACATGAAGTTGCGGTCGACGACGCTGTCGAGCTGCATCAGCGTCAGCACGGCGTGGTCGGTGTGGTGGGTGATGAGCTTGCCCTCCTTCGCCAGGCGCGCACCATAGATACTGTGGGGCTCGAAGATAATGATGGTGAGATAGCTGCACACCGACACAATCATCAGTGGCAGGAAGAGACTGTAGCCGCCTGTCAGCTCAGCGATGAGGAAGATGCCTGTCAACGGAGCGTGCATCACCCCCGACATCACCCCGGCCATGCCCATGAGGGCGAAATTCTTTTCGGGCACATGAACGCCCAGCTCGTAGATGTTCCACAGGCGCGAGAAGAGGAACCCGCTGAAGCAGCCGATGAAAAGCGAGGGGGCAAAGGTTCCGCCACAGCCGCCACCGCCATTGGTGGCCGACGTGGCAAACACTTTCGTTAGCAGCACCAGACCCACATAGACCACCAGCAGCTGCTCCTGTCCGGCAAAGAGCGAGTTATTCAGAATCTGCCCCCAGTCGGCTTCACCCGTGCCGTTGAGCAGCAGGTTGATGCTGTTGTAGCCTTCGCCAAAGAGCGACGGGAAGAGGAAGATGAGCAGCGACAACACAGAGCCGCCAATGATGAGCTTCACCAGCGGCTTGTCCTTGAAGCGGGCGAAGATGCCCTCGCAGAAGCCCATCGCCCTGATGAAATAGAGGCTGACGAGGCCGCAGAAGATGCCCAGCAGCACACAGGCGGGGATGCGCTGCACGGTCCACGAGTCGTCGAGGTGGAAGGTGAAGAGAGCCGCATCGCCGCTGATGATGTAGGTGAAACAGGTGGCGGTGACGCAGCTCACCAGGATGGGCATCAGCGAGGCCATCGTCAGGTCAATCATCAGCACCTCGAGCGTGAACACCAGTCCGGCGATGGGGGCCTTGAAGATGCCCGCGATGGCACCGGCGGCACCGCAGCCCACCAGGAGCATCAGCGTGCGACTGTCTTGGCGAAACAGCTTGCCCAGGTTCGAGCCGATGGCCGAGCCGGTGAGCACGATGGGCGCCTCGGCACCCACCGAACCGCCAAAGCCGATGGTGATGGCCGATGCCACCACGCTCGTCCACGTGTTGTGGGCCTTCAGGCGCGAGCGATTTTGCGAGATGGCATAGAGGATGCGGGTGATGCCGTGCGAGATGTTGTCCTTCACCACATAGCGCACAAAAAGCATGGTGAGCAGGATGCCCACCACAGGATATACCAGATAGAGCAGGTTGAATGAGGTGGCGTCGAAGCCTCCCGTCAGCCCTGCCACGATGATGTTGATGAGCCAGTGGAGCACATAGGCGGCCACGGCCGAGAGCAGGCCCACCAGGAAAGCCAGGAAGAGCACAAACATGCGGTCGCTCACGTGGACAGAGCGCCACGTGTCGATGCGACTCACAAAGCTGATAATGGCCTGGGGCTTCATCACACTAAGCGGCAGAGCAGGACGTCAGGATTTGAGCAGGTGGTCGAGAAATTCGTCGAGGTCGCTGTCGAGGTTGTCAAGAGAAAGAGGGGGCAACAAGGCGATGTCGTCGTCGACCATATATAGTTCTTCCTGCACCTCGCGGTCGTCGTCTTCCAGCACAAACGAGAAAGGCTTCAATATCGACAGACTGTCGAGCAGCGCTTTCATGCCCTCGATGCGCTGGCGCAGCAGGCTGGCCACCTCGGTGTAGAAGTCGTCGTCCTTGTTGTCAATCCATTGTTCCACCACGCAGCGCATTAGCTCACGGTCGTCGTCGTCGAAAGCCACCAGCTCGCCCGACTCCTGCGTCACACGCAGGTGGATGTCGGTCATCTGTGTGGCTTCCTCGGTAGAAGGGAATTTCTCGGCCGTCTTGCGCAGCGCGCGGTCAATCTGCTGAAGTGTCTGCTCTGTTGCTTTCATCTTGATGATAGTTTTGTTCTTTCGTACGCTATTCGAATGCAAAAGTAGCAAAAAGGATTTGTTTGCGCAAGAAAAAGGGATTATTTTTCTTATCGCCCAATATTTTTTAGTCTACATTATTCATATAAAACCGATCCGCACGGTTGATTGTTTTTTAGTGGAGAAGAGTTTTCGGAGTGGTCTCATGTGTTTATCCGCATACTGCCATGTGTGCCCCTGAAAGGCGGGCGAGTAGGCGAGCGTGGTTCGGCACTCCCCCCTTGTTCCATCGATGGTCAACCCCCTGGCCATGGTTCAAACTCCAGTTCCAGCTCAACCCATTGTGGTTCTTCGTGTTGGGGCGAAGCCTTCTGATTTGACACTCCCAAACCTAACAGGCGGATGGGGTGCGAGTGGAATTCTACGCTTTGCATCAGTTGCTTGGCCAACGGAAGAATCTCGTCCTTGGTGCGAAGCACATGGTCAGCGGTGATGCTCCGGGTGATTTGCCGGAATTCGTGGAACTCAGCATATTGCCGAGCGTGAGCAAACTTTACTTTCAGCGTAAGCGTCCGACCTTCGAAGTCGTTCTTCTCAATGCGTCTGACCAACTCCAGCACCGTATGATACAGGTGGATGGTGACGGCGGCGTTTTCGCTGATGTCAGTTTCAAAGGTCTGTTCACAGCTCACGCTCTTCCGCTCCCACTCACTGACGACAGGACGGTGGTCGATGCCTCGTGAGAAGTCGTGAAATACCTGCCCCATCTTGCCGAACTCCTGAGTCAGTCGGCTCAGCGACGTGTTCCTCAGGTCCAAGCCTGTGAAGATGCCCATGCGGTGCATCTTCTCCGCCGTCTTTTGGCCCACGCCCCAAATCTTCTCCACCTTCAGTTGCGCAATGAAGTCCAGTGCCCGGTCAGGGTGAATCACCGTCAGCCCATCGGGTTTGCGCCAGTCGGAGGCAATCTTTGCCAGAAACTTGCAGTAGCTCACCCCCGCCGATGCCGTCAGCCCCGTCATCGCAAGGATGCGTTGCTTCAGTTCGCGCGCAATGTCCACCCCCAGCTCCATCCCCTTCTTGTTCTCCGTTACGTCGAGAAAGGCTTCGTCGAGCGATATGGGCTCTACCAGGTCGGTGTAGTCGTGGAAGACTTCGTGCAATTGTGCCGACACCTCCTTATACCGTTGAAAGTGCGGCTCCACGATGATCAGCTGCGGACACAGCCGCTTGGCCACCAGAATGGACTGTGCCGAGTGCACCCCAAAGCGCCGGGCCTCGTAGCTCGCTGTCGACACCACGCCACGCTCAGCATCGTGCCCCACCGCTATCGGCTTGCCCTTCAGCTCAGGATGATCGCGCTGCTCTACAGCCGCGAAAAACTGATCCATATCCACATGAATAATCTTCATCGATGGTGTAGTTAATTGAACGATACAAACGCTCCTGTGGTGAACCAAGGTGGGTGTTACGTTGCTCTGTGCTATTTCACGTATACCTTACGCACCGTGCCGTTCTGCATCACCACGATGTTCAGGCCCAGTTGCCGAAGCCGTAACCAGCATGTCATTGGTTGCATCGACGTAGAATTCAGCGGACGCCATTGTCTGCGTGATAGTAACTACCTCCAATATTGACAGAGAGCTATTCTATATAGTGTTGTACTCATCCTCATCAAAATCCCTCGTTTTCAAAGCAAGGTTTTTGTTTATTTCCTTGAGAAATCCTATTGCTTTCTGGTTTCTTATCCCGAAGATAGTTTCCAGTGGTGGCATCCTCCTCACCAACGCCGACAGAGGCTCCACATCGAGAGGATTGTCCTGAATAATAATGTTCTCCTTAGGCAGACGGATACTGCGGAGTTCCACTTTCCGATGTCTTACCATCACCTTTGTATTTTCAAAATCACTCCAGTATGCGATGTTCTTCCCCATCCACATATCCTCTTTGATACTCTCACTGGCATGAGTCCTATACATTGTGATGTTGTGTATCTTGTCTCCCAGTTTCTTCGCCCATTCCATACCACCAACGCAGTACAGCTTATCGTAGATTTTGGCGATGATCATCAGCGACTCGTCAGTCTTGAAATAATTAGTTGGCAAACCGCCGATTTCGGTCTGACAGAGCAGCGTCAACAGATAAATCATCTTGGCACCCTTATGTGGAAAAATCAAATTGTGTTGCTCTCCCTTGTCTGTGACGATAGTAATGGCATATCTCCCTTCGGCCTCGCTGGGTTTTCTGTCTTGTGGCGATATGACAATCCTGAACGTCGGTTTGACTATATGATGTTCGTCGTCAGTCTCTTCCTTGCTCTGATAGTGTATATAGTCATCAAAGATTAGGAGAGATTCCTCCTCACTGGCATAGTCAAGTGTTTCCTTCATTATTTGGTTGATGGTGCTGAGCTGGTCATCGTTCAGTCTCATATAGAACCTGTAGGCAAATTCCTCCGCCCGCCTAACATCACTAGACCTGCCCATATGGGTGTAGTGGGACGACATGTTGACCACCTTTTGGAGATCCCCTTGATAGACGTCGTTTAGGAAATCAACGAAAGAATTGTTACCATACTGGAAATAGCGTCTGATAATATTCGTCTTACTTAAATATTGTTCGTTTCTCAGCTTTCTGGCCACATTCATTATCGTCTCTTCTACGGCGGTCCAATCATCACCCGCAGGCAGCACCTCCGTTAGATAGCGGTAGTCTCCAGCCTTTCTTGGCATCACCCTGGCCACGATGTCCGAGTTCATGACCAACATGTATAGCTGGAAATCCATCGTTTCCGGCAGGTGCGCCTGAATATGTGAACGGGGATCATCCTCGATAAATACAAAGTGATATGACCGTTGGCGATTAGCCAATAATCTCAGACGGTTCTCAAAACCCTTGGTCTTTTGGTTTAAGAACACAAACACCTGGAAAGGATTCAGGTTCAAAGCAGTCTTCTCGTTAACACACTCAACAATAGTCATAAGTCTACATCATTT
>JAEEGG010027649.1_pt1 | contig 10730 bp, 10 predicted proteins | sample 9134161 | NCBI WGS metagenome assembly JAEEGG01 (sample SAMN16246543, study PRJNA631951) | gut metagenome | biome: gut microbiome; feature: rumen; material: CR-attached | host: Bos | place: Iran: Karaj | collected 2018-10
GCCTGTACTGGGCCGAAGGCAGCCAGATCATCCTCGGCGTCAAGCGCGTGCCATGCATCAAGCATGGCCGACGCTATTCGCGTTCCCACGCCCGGCATCGGCCTGACGCATGCGGGCACGGGTACCCCCGCGGTCGCGAGAACGTGGACGACGTTGCCCAGCCTGAGCCTGACAGTCTGGAGTTCCCGGCCGAGCGCCGTCATGAGCTCCCGAATGCGTTCCAGACGGCGCGGATCTCTGCCGGCCTGCTCGTCGGCTACCATGTCGCGGACGCATCGGACCGTGGCGAGGAGTTCGTCCCGAGTCCAGCGTCGGCGTGGAGCTGGCTCAACGTAGGGTGTGTATTTCGGGATGCGCATGGTTCCCGCATGCCGCAGGCACAGAACTGGAGCAAGGGTGCCGTCGGCAGACCGCAGACCAGTGCGCATGCCATGTCAGCTGGCGTGCCTGCCATGCCGTCTCCCGGCCTGTCTTCGGCACGGTCGCTGCCTAGGATTCCCGCCCGGAACGGCGGGCCTTTCTTCCCATGCACGACCTCCTTCCGGCAGGCGCTCGTGGCCGCTTCTGCCGGCGGCAGCGGAGCCAGCCTCGTTTCCGGCGGCAGGCGACCGGCTTGAGCATCGCAGACAAGCCCGGCGCCTTCGGCCTCGTCTCCGCCGCGCGCATCCCCTGTGGCGAGGAAGGCGTCGCTGGATGCCACAGGCATGGCATAGGCCGGTCGCTGCATCCAGGGCAGAAATGCGCGCCGGCGGGGAAAAAGCACGGGGGTGGCAGAAAGCCCACGAGGGGAGGCATCGTGAAGGCAGGCTTAGAAGCCGTTTCTGGCAAGCGCTTCGTCGATGTTCTCTTCGGCCAGCGTGGCGACCATGACGGCCTTGATGGTGTGCAGGCGGTTTTCGGCCTCGAGGAAGGCGGCATTGCGCGGGGACTCGAAGACCTCGTCGTTCACCTCCATGCAGTCGATGCCGTACTTCTGGTAGATCTGCTCGCCGATGGTGGTCTTGCGGTTGTGGAAAGCGGGGAGGCAGTGCAGAAACCTGCATTCGCTCTTGCCGGTCATGTCCATGACTCTGCCGGTCACGCGGTAGGGCTCGAGCATGGCGATGCGCTCCTTCCACACCTCGTCGGGCTCGCCCATGGAGACCCAGACGTCGGTGTAGAGGAAGTCGCAGCCCCTGACGCCCTCCTCCACGCTCTCGGTGCGGGCGACGCTGGCGCCGGACTTCCCGGCGAACCCCTGGGCCATCTGGAAGACCGGATCGGAAGTCCACAGAGACTTGGGCGCCACGGAGCGGAAGTTGATGCCGAGCTTGGCGCAGCCGACCATGAGGGAGTTGCCCATGTTGAAGCGGGCGTCGCCGAGGTAGGCGAGCGTGATCCCATTCCAGGGGCGTCCGCCGGCGCACTCGCGCATGGTGAGCGCGTCGGCCAGGAACTGGGTGGGGTGCCACTCGCTTGTGAGGCCGTTCCAGACAGGAACCGAGGCGTAGTGCGCCAGGGTCTCGACGATCTTCTGGCCAAAGCCCCGGTACTCGATGCCGTCGAAGAAGCCGGAAAGCACTCGGGCGGTGTCGGCCATGGACTCCTTCCTGCCCATCTGGGAGCCGGAGGGACCGATGTAGGTGCAGTGCGCGCCCTGCTCGCGGGCGCCCACTTCGAAGGCGCAGCGCGTGCGCGTGGAGTCCTTTTCAAAGAGGAGCGCGACGTTGCGTCCCTTGAGGAGCTAAGGCTCCCTGCGGGCCTTCCTCGCCTGCTTGAGGTGGGCGGCGAGATCGATAAGGTAAAGGAGATCCTCTGTCTCGAAGTCCGCTTCTTTGAGAAAATTTCGCTTGGAGAGTCTGTTCGCCATGGCGGAACCTTCGGCACAGCGAGCCTCGGCGGGCTTCCTGCGCCAGGATGGGGTAGTGCGTTCGCAAAGGGTATCCCTCCATGGGGGGCTGAAGGGGCGCCCTCGCGACCGCGTCTGCGTTCTTGGGCGTCGCTCACGTGAGACGGCCTTCCTTGCTCTGCAGATGCTGGCTGGCTACACGGCGTCTCTGCCGCGTTCGCCCGTGCGGATGCGCACGGCCTCGAGCACTTCGCTGACGAAGATCTTGCCGTCGCCGGCCTTGCCGGGGCCCTCGGGCCCGCCGGTCCTGGCGGCGTCCAGGATGGCCTTGAGTATGCGCTCCAGGGCTTCGTCGTGGCAGACCACCTCGAAGCGCACCTTGGGCAGGAAGTCCACGGCGATGGTCCGGCCGCGGTAGACCTCCACGTGGCCGTGCTGGCGGCCGAAGCCCTTGATCTCGGTGTAGTTCATGCCGTGCACGCCCAGTTCCGAGAGGGCCTCCTTGACCCTGTCGAAGGCGCTGGGGCGGATGATGGCTTCTATCTTCTTCATGGCGCTGTCCTCCTGTTGCGTCGCTTTGGCGCTTCGGCCGGCTAGAGGCTGTAGCCGCGCTCGTGGTGCTCGTTGAGGTCGAGGCCCGCGGCCTCCTCGTCGGGATCCGCGCGCAGGCCCACGGCCTTGTCCACGAGGAGCAGGATGAGGCGGCTGGCGAGGTAGACGTAGCCCCATGTGGCAATGACGGAGACGGTCTGGACGAGGAGCTGGCGGGGGCTGCCGTAGAGCAGGCCGTTGACGCCGTTGACCTGGGCGCTGGCAAAGACGCCTGTCAGGATGGCGCCGAGGGTGCCGCCTATGCCGTGGATGCCGACCACGTCGAGGGCGTCGTCGTAGCGGAAGCGGTTCTTCAGAAGCACGCCCGCGTAGCAGACCATGCCGCCGGCAAAGCCCATGAACATGGCGGATCCGAGGGGGACGAAGCCGGCCGCGGGCGTGATGGCCACGAGCCCTGCCAGGGCGCCCGAGACGGCGCCGAGCGTGGTGGGCTTGCCGGTGCGCATCCATTCCACGAGCAGCCAGCCTATCATTCCGAAGGCCGTGGCCAGGTGCGTCGTCGCAAAGGCGTGGGCCGCCAGGGGGCCTGCGGCCAGGGCGGAACCTGCGTTGAAGCCGAACCACCCGAACCACAGCAGGCCGCCGCCGATGAGCGTCATGGGCAGGTTGTGGGGGCTTGTGCCGGTCAGGCCGATCCTGAGGCGCGGGCCCACGGCATGGGCGCAGGCGAGGGCCGCCGCGGCCGAGGCCATGTGCACCACGGCTCCGCCCGCGAAGTCCACGGCGCCCATCTGGGCCATCCAGCCGCCGCCCCAGACCCAGTGGGCCATGGGGCAGTAGCAGAAGACCGTCCACAGCAGGGAGAAGGCGAGCATGGCGGAGAAGCGGATGCGCTCCGCGTAGGAGCCGGAGATGAGCGCCACCGTCAGGCAGGCGAACATGCACTGGAACATCATGAAGGCCGCGTGCGGCAGGTTTCCGGCCAGGGGCGCGGGGCCGGCCATGCCGGCCAGGAAGACGTAGTCGAGGCCGCCGATGATGCCAGAGGCGTCGCTGCCGAAGGCGAGCGAGTAGCCGCAGACGGCCCACACGGCCGTGACGAGGCCGAGGCTGGCGTAGCTGTGGAAGCTTGTCGAGAGCACGTTGCGCGCGCTGACCAGGCCGCCGTAGAAGAGCGCCAGGGCTGGCGTCATCACGAAGACCATGGATGCGCAGACGAGGATGAAGGCGGTGTCGGTTGCGTTCATGCTTTCCCCCTTGTGGATGCTGCTGACGGCAGGGGTGGCGAAAGAGATCCGGTCCCTGGAGATTGCCGTGGAGGCGGCTGTTATCTGCCGTCAGGCCCTGTCAAAGCGAAAAGCGTGCCAAGCGGGATCGGCGCATGGCGTTTCGAGGAAAAGCTACCTGCTTTTAGGCTGTTGCGGGATGCGCCCTCAGGATGCGCGCCAGCAGGGCGCATCCTGGGCGCAGTCATTTCTCACCAGATTGTCGAAAGGAGGCGCGACGCCTGCGGCATGGCGGGCGCCTTCTGCGTTCTGCGCGAAAAAACTGGCTGAAATCCTTTGTTTTTTTGCTGAAAAACGGTTTTTACGCTTCGGTGGATTTTTTCGCGTCCATCTTCTGCCCAAGGGGAAGCGGGACGGGGCGAGATGTGCTTTCCCTGCCTGCACCGGCAGGCAGACGCAGTGCCAGGGCTGGTTGCGCAAAGGCGCCGTCGAGGCGGGCTGCAAGGAGGAGAGGAGGAGATGCCGTGAGGCCTTCATCGACAGCGCAGGCGAGGACCCCGGACAAGAGTTGCGTCTGGCGTCGCGAGCAGCTGCTCCGGCAGAGGCGGGGACTTCAAGGACGAGGGTTTTGTCCGCGACATCGATCTGCCTGGGAGAGGCTTGCTGCGCTGCCTTCGGTTGCGTGGACAGCTGGCGGCTCAAGATCAGCGTCGCCAAGCTGAAGGCGTCGCTGACGGAAGGCGCCCACTCTCCGCGCATCGTGGATCGCATCGGCAAAAGTCCGGAGCAGCATCCCTGCCGCGAAGAGGGCGAAGGCTGCCAACCGAAGATCGCGCTGTGCCGAGTCCAGCCCCGGCATCTGAAAGGACTTGCTGGGCATGGGGACGCGCTGCATGCGCTGTCCTTCGTGCGGAGGCGCCTTCGGGCTGCGACAAGCCCTTGGCCTCGCGGCATGGCGGTCAGCGGAGCCTTGCCGGATCGTAGGCCCGCACCAGATCGCGGGCCAGCGCCGTGGTGGCGTCTACGGCGGGGATGCCGAAATACTCGCTCTCGTCGAGGGCAAGGGGGATTTCCGTACAGCCGAGCAGCAGGACGTCTATGCCTGTCTCGGCGAGACGCCTGGCCGCCTCGAGCAGTATCCCGCGCGCCTTGGGCGTCACGGGGCTGGACGAGGCCTTGATGCCGAAGCCGTCGTTGCTGATGGCCTCCTGCACCTGCTGGCAGCCTTCGCTGTCCAGAACCACGGGCACAAAGTCAGCGGCTTCCAGGGCGTCCTGGTAGAGGCGCGTCTGCAGCGTGGCCACGGTGCCCATGAGGCCGATGCGGGCGCCGGGCTTTGCCAGGTGGCGCACCTCGTCTACGGCTGCGTCGATGATATGGACGAAGCGCACGGGAGCGCCTTCGGCCTGCAGCCGCTCAAGAGCCACATCGAGGATGCGGGGGCTGTGTGCGGTATTGCACGGCATGCCGACAATGTCGGCGCCGGCGCGGACAAGGCCGGCCATGACCTCGCCTATGGCGTGGCCGGGATTGACGTCCGTGAGGCCCAGCAGGAACTCTGGGCGCACGGGAATGTCGCTGGGAAAGGAATGGAGCATGAGGCGGACGTGATCCTGATCATGGATCGCCCTGGTGTGATCAAAGACCTTCTGGACCAGATCCAGGCCCGCATAGGGCCCCAGACCGCCTACGATGCCAATGCAGTGTCTGTCCATGCGCTTCTCCGCCAGCGGCGGCGGGGACTGCCGCGTCGCCCCGCCGCCTGGATGGGAGCCCTAGGCTTGGCTTTCAGGCTCGGGCTGCAAGGTTCCGTTTTCAAGCTTCGTCACGAGCAGCGCGCCCGTGGCATCTCCGAGCACGTTGATGGTGGTGCGGGCCATGTCCATGACGCGGTCCACGCCGGCCACGAGGGCAACGGCCTCCAGGGGGATGCCCACCTGGGTGAAGACCATGGTGATCATGACAAGGGCCGCGCCCGGCACGCCCATGGAACCGATGGAGGCCAGGACCGACCGCAGAATGACGGTGAGCTGCTTGTCCAGTGGCATGGGGATGCCGTAGATTTCGGCCGCGAAGATGGCGGCCACGCCCATGTAGATGGCCGCGCCGTCCATATTGATGGTGTTGCCGAGCGGGATGGAGAAGCCGGACACCGGCTTGGAGGCGCCCATCTTCTGTACGCTCAGCATGTTGGCGGAGAGCGCCGCGGCGCTGGAGCAGGTGGTGAAGGCGATGATGAGCGGCGAGGCCAGCCCCTTGAAGAAGGAGCTGGGCGTGACGCCCGCGAACTTGACGCAGGGAAGGTACACCAGGAGCACCTGGCACAGGGCCGCCGCGTACATCACCGCGATCAGCTTGACGAGGGGCAGAAGCACGGCAAGGCCGTGGGTGGCCACGGTGGCGGCCATGAGGGCGAACACGCCGATGGGCGCATAGAGCATGACCATGTTGGTCACGTTGATCATGGTTTCCGCCGCGCCGTCGATGGCCTTGGACAGGGTGCTTCCCTTCTCGCCGCTCATGCTCAGGCCAAAGCCGAAGAGCAGGGCGAAGAAGATGATCTGCAGCATCTTGCCCTGGGCCAGCGCCTCAATGGGGTTGAGGGGAATGATGTCCATGAGCACCTTGACCAGCGGGGGCACGTTGGCCTGCTTGGGTGTGAGGTTCTCCGTGGAGAGGGTGAGGCCGATGCCGGGCTGGACGAGGTTTGCCAGTAGCAGGCCTATGGTCACGGCCAGAGCCGTGGTGAAGATGTAGTAGACGAGGGTCTTGGTGGCCACGCGGCCGAGGGTCCGCACGTCGGAGACGCTGGCCGCGCCGGCGATGAGGGTGAAGAGGACCAGGGGCACCACCACCATGCGGATGAGGGTGATGAAGATTTGTCCGAGCGGCTTGAACCACGAGGCATCGAGTCCCATGGCTGGGGCCAGCATGCCGACGACGATGCCAAGGACCATGCCGATGGCCATCTGCTTTGGCAGACTCATGCGTGTTGTCATGTCGTTCTCCAAGACAGCAGCAGGGGAGGGCTGACCGCCCTCCGGTTGGGGGGAGGTGGACGAGCACCGGAATCGAATCGTTGAAGACCGTCTGTCGACATTATGCAATAGCAAAATGCCCCGCAGAGCATTTTGTTGTCAATAGCCGTCCGCCTGCGGCGCGAAATTTGTTGTCGCGAGGGTGTCGGTGCTAGCCGGAACAGGCCTCAGGGGCGCAGGGAAGGGCTGGGAAGGGGCGTGCCGGAAGGAGCACCCGCCATCGGCGTCCCAGGACATGGCGGTGCGATCCCGCGCCTTTGCAGGGAGGGGTGGAAAGCGGGGGAGGGCCTCAGGACAGGATGCGCCCTAGCGGCTGGCGATGCGCTCGCCGATTTCCCGGTAGTGGTGGCGGAGCATGGCTTCCACCTTGGCAGCGTCCCTGGCGTAGACGGCTTCGGCTATGGCCGCATGGCGCTCGGCAAAGCCGGGGGGCGAAAACAGGGTGAGCCACTTCTTGTAGCAGAGCACCTTGGAGATGGTGACGCAGGAAAGCCGGGCCATCTCCGTCAGGCGGACGTTCTCGCAGCGTTGCAGCAGCGTGGCGTGGAAGCGGTCGTCCAGCTGCATCATGGCGGAAAGGTCAGTGGCTGTGCGTCCGGCGTCGCGCATGTCGTCCACCACGGCCCGCAGGCGCTGCATGTCGTCTTCGGACCAGTCTCCAAGGGAGTCGGCCACGCCCGCGGCCTCGAGTATGGCGCCCACGTCGTAGCTGTCCAAGATGTCCTTGTCCGTCAGCAGACGCACCCGCTTGCCCTTCTGGGGCTCGGACGTCACCAGCCCCTCGTAGGTCAGCTCCTGCAGGGCTTCGCGGATGGGCGCGCGGCTGATGGACAGGCGCGCCGCCAGCTGGGGCTCCTTGACGGGATCCCCTTGGCGCAGCTGGCCGTCCCGGATCATCTGGCGGATGATTTGCGCCACTTGGCTGGAATACGTTTCCTTTTTCAGCAACATGAACACAAGGCTCCCCTGAAGAAACGCGGCACCGCCTTGTCCGGGGCGCCACGCAACGCGCTAACGATAGGATATGCAAGCCAAAATGACAACAGCGGTTCCTTTTGGGCGAAAGATTGACAGCTTGAAGACTTGTGCCGTAAATGTCTTATGTCGACATTATAGCATGACAGACAACAGGAGGGCGCAGGAACAGACAGTGCATCGCCACGCTGGCGGCAGGAGCCGCTTCCCTTTCCCTAAGCTTCTAGCGCCGAGGCGCAGCCGTTCCGGCCAGCTGGGCCTGCCTCCGCGGCAGGGCTCCCCAGGCGCGGCCTGCCATGGCCTGCACGGCTGGAAGCATTGGGCGCACCACCTGAACTGCATCGAAAGTAGCGGTCATTGCGACAGACTGGGCCCCTTTCCAGGCAGCCTCCTGCGCGAGCAGGCCAGAGGCTTCCCCCAAGAGCCTTCTGGCATCTTCCTGCGGGGCATTGAAGTGCTGGCGGGCCTGTCGCAACGCTTGCGTGCCGTCGGCGCTCTGCGCCAGCGGCCTCCTAGGAGGAATCCATGAATCTTGCCCAATTTCCCAGGCGCGGCTATGTGACCGCGCCGACGCCTCTCGAATACCTGCCCAACTTCAGCAAGGCGCTGGGCGCCGGCATTGACGTCTTCATGAAGCGCGACGACATGTTGCCCGGCGCTGGCGGCGGCAACAAGACGCGCAAGCTGGACTTCTGCGTGGCCGACGCCCTGCAGAAGGGCTGCGACACCCTCATCACCTGCGGCGCAGTGCAGTCCAACCACTGTCGCCTCACCCTCGCCTGGGCCGTGCACGAGGGGATGGACTGCCATCTGGTGCTGGAAGAGCGCGTGCCCGGCTCCTACAATCCCGAAGCCTCGGGCAACAACTTCCTCTACCAGCTCCTGGGCGTCAAAAGCATCACCGTGGTTTCCAAGGGTACGGACATGATGGCCGCCATGCAGGGCGTGGCCGACAAGCTCGCCGCCGAGGGGCGCAAGCCCTACGTCATTCCCGGCGGCGCCTCCAACGCCCTGGGCGCTCTGGGCTACGTGGCCTGCATGGAAGAGATCATGGCGCAGATGTTCGCCATGGGCCTCAGCTTCGATCACATGGTAGTGCCCAGCGGCAGCGCCGGCACGCACGGCGGCATCATCGCCGGCATGATTGGCAACAACATCAACATTCCCGTCACGGGCATCGGCGTCAACCGTCCCAAGCCCGTGCAGGAAAACGCCGTGCTCACCGTTGCCAACCAGGCCCTGGAACTCCTGGGCGTGGAGCAGCGCGTCCCCGCCGACAAGGTGACGTGCTTCGACGATTACGTGGGGCCCGGCTACTCCCTGCCGACGGACGCCATGGTGGAAGCCGTGAAGCTGCTGGCCCAGACCGAGGCCGTGCTGCTGGATCCCGTGTATTCCGGCAAGGCCATGTCCGGCCTCATTGATCTGGCCCGCAAGGGCTACTTCGCCAAAGGATCCAAGGTGCTCTTCCTCCACACCGGCGGTTCCCCGGCCCTGTACGCCTACCTGCCCACCTTCAGAAAGTAGAGCTGGGCGTCCGAACTTCCTCTCCCGCCCCCGGCCTGCGACGCAGCCCGGGGGCGTTGTCGTGCCAGGCCTTGGGGCTCGCCTTGACTGGAGCCCTGCGCCAGCATGTGTCTGGAAGGGCGCCGATGCCCCTGGCGGGAGAGCAAAGAACAGCGTCGGTGCCGAAATAGGCGCCGGAACGGGGGGCTCGCCGATGCGGCGAGAAAAAAAATGCCGCCTTTTTTGATATCAAAAAAAGAAATTCGAATTCAAAGTCAGTAAAAAGCACGTGCTTCCTGTCCCCCGCAAAGTTGTGGCAAAGGCTTCCCTTGACACTTTGCGGGAGCCATTCATGGATGGGGCGGAGAAGCATGTTTTGAAATGCGGTTTCAGAGGCATGCCGATGCAGACTTTTTCTTGCAAATGAAAATGAAGTACAATTCGCGTTCAAGCATATTGAAATTAGATTTCAAAACGATGCAAAAGCCCCGTCTGCGGGGCTTGATTTTCTCAGCTTGTTTTGTATCTTCGAGCCGTGCCAAGGGAACTGCGTCCCCGAAGCATCAACTAAAAAAGCAACTGCTTCTTTTTGCAAGGAGTCTGTCATGAACTCGTATCTGAAGTACGCTCTATTCTTTCTTGGTGGCGCTGTTGCGGGCGCTGCCGTCGCCACCGCTGTCAGTCGCGGCAAGCTCAACTTCAAGCCCATCGCAGCCGACCTCGTGAGCCGCGGGATGGACGTCAAGGATGCCGTATGCGGCGCTGTCGAGAAGATGAAGGAAAACGCCGAAGACCTCGTTGCCGAGGCGCGCGAGGCGCAGAGCCGTCGCCAAGCGGCCGCAGCTGCCGGCGAGGCTGAGTAGCGGTCGCGGCATTGCGCAACAGACGGGCGGGGCCGTGTCAGAACCTGCGGCCCCGTTCCTGCCTCTGCCGCCATCGCTGTTCTGCGTAGCCTTTGCGGTACGTATTCCGTTGCCTGCCTTGTGCAAGGCGACACAGCCGTCCTTTGGCCGAGCATCAGGTGGCCAAAGGCGCAGGGGGAGGCCGCGCTCCGCTTGGGAGCCGCCTTCCCTTTTTTCGCTGGGCCGGCTTTCGTGGCCAGTGAAGCTCGTCTGGGCGCATGCTCCAGCGGGAGGATGCGCTATCAGGAACAGCCAGATAGACTTGGATTTTCTATTTCAAAAATCTCTGAAAACAAGGAGTGCCAAGGGATCCAAGCCTTTTTTTGCTTGATCTCGTTCTGAAGATTGCTATGCTCTCCCTGAGGTGCGGAGCGCACCTTTTTCCTTTTTTCGATGCGCTGGTCGCGGAACGGGAGGGCTTGGCCATGGGCTTTGTCATTGTACACGAACTGCAGGGGAGCTTCGAGGCGGGCGGCGCCGTCTGCGCCGGGCGCCTGCGCGTGCGCTGCGGCCTCAGGCTGAGCGCCGAGGAAGCCGAGGCGCTCGCCCGCGACCTTGCCGTGGCCGCCGGAGTGCATGTGGCCGACGTGGGCAGGAATGCCGGCAGCGCTCTCCTTTTCTATGAAGACGCGCAAAGCCGCCTTGCGGCCCTGCGGCGCCTGGCCTGCGCGGGACGGGAACTCGACCGCGCCCGGCAGGAAAG
>JAEEGG010027652.1_pt1 | contig 10729 bp, 9 predicted proteins | sample 9134161 | NCBI WGS metagenome assembly JAEEGG01 (sample SAMN16246543, study PRJNA631951) | gut metagenome | biome: gut microbiome; feature: rumen; material: CR-attached | host: Bos | place: Iran: Karaj | collected 2018-10
TGCTCCTCATTGCCTTCTACCATTATTCCCACGTCATACCTCCTTATTAATTGAACTTTTTCTATTGTAGCATACAACGCTTATTCTAAAATAATATGATTTATTGGGTATTCTATCTAGAATATGATATGATATTTACTATAAATCATTAAGGAGAGGTAAAATGGCAACAACCAAAGCCAAAACGGCCAAGAAGTCTGGCGCCAAAAAGACTTCCGCTAAGTCTAAAGCCGCAACTTCAAAGCCAAAAACTGTCAAAGCAGTCGAAGCCAAAACTACCAAAAAAGCCAAAGTTACCATGGTGGAAAAGGTCGAAGAAAAGGCGGAAAAGGTAGCAGAAGAAAAAGTAAAAGTGATGTCTGAAAAGTCACATCCAGTCAAGGAATTCTTTGCTTGCAAGCATGATCCTTCTGAAAATATTTTGACCATTTTCAAAGACACTAAAATCATCGGCGCAATTATCGGTGAAATCGTGGGCACCTGCGTTATTGCTGGCGTTGTATTGACGCTCGGTTTATTTAACCCGCTATATATGATTTTTGCATATCTTGGCGTTACGCTCGCTATGTATGTATTGTCGGGCGCACATTTCAACCCGATTGTTACGGTCGGCATGATGGCAACTCGTCGCGTATCAGTAATTCGCGGCGTATTATACATCGTTGCACAAGTAATCGGCGCATGGGTCGGTTTTCTAATCGTCAACGGTTTCTATAATGCAGGCGTTGCGTCTGGTAATATCGTCGCAGAAACGATGCCATTGCCAACTCTAACAGCCGCTAGCGATATTACCGCAGCAACAGAAGGGTTCAGCTTCTTCTGGGCAGTTACAATGCTCGAATTTGTTGGCGCAATCATTATTGCGTTCTTCTTTGCTCGCGCCCTCGCCTACAAACGTAGTGCATTTACTTTTGCAGCAACCGTTGCATGTGGTATTTTTACGGCGATGCTATTTGCGGTTGTCATTAGCAACTCATTCTTTGGCGTTCGGGATCAAAACATTTTCATTATGAACCCAGCAATTTCCTTCATTTATGGCTTACTGCCAACTAGCGTCGAAGGAGGCTTTGATGGCCTAATGAGTGCATTAATGCCAATGTTAGTTACTTACGTAGTCTTCCCAGTTCTTGGTGGTGTGATCGGATTCTATCTTTCCGATTTCGCATCCAAACTTAGCGGCAAAGAACTTGCGAACTAACATAAGAATACGCAGACACTTAAAAACTCCCCCCAAATCGTAGGGGGAGTTTTTGTAGAGCTATATGTTTCCTATTAGCGGCGCTTAATGAGATAGATGATTGCTCCAGCAGCAGCCGTAACTAGCCCAAGCGTGCCTGCGATGTAGCCGGCTATACCGTTGTCGGCAGTGATTGGGTTGCTAATCTTGTTGTACCAGATTTTAACTATATTGTTATCTCTACTATAGAAACAATCGTATTCTGCATTCTTGTCAACGAGATTGTAGCCAGCGATAGTCTTTGGTTTGCAGATTTCGGAGATGTCACCGTCTTTGCCTTCGTCAGTTTCAATTGGAGCAAGGTTACAGTTACCAGTAGCCTTGTCGCAGAAGCGGACTTCTACGGTGCCTTTGACGATGCGGTAGTAGTAGATGACTTCCGTATTACCTTTAATATCGCCCTCGGCGTTGTCTGGAGTTTTAACGAGTTCGTACTTTGGATCGAGATTCTTAGCAGGTTCAGTCGTATAGTGTTCGTCGTAGGTGAGACCATCTTTGGTGACATCGTCTGCTACAGAGAAAGGTGGCTCTGTACCTTCAAGGTAGTGATGTACGATGAGAGTATAGCCAGTGGTTGGCTCAAATTGGACATCGATGCGATGATCGCTAACAACATCATTGAAGGTATGTTCGACTACGCCGTTAGCGTTTGGCGTGAAGGAGATTGGCGTACCGTCAACAGTGACTTTGGATACTTTGTAGCCGGCATCTGGCGTCATCACAATCTTCTTATCTTCCTTCCAGAGCACTTCGTTGTCCGTAACGGTAATTTTACCCTTGTCTGCGTAGTCGCCAGAGGTGGAGGTGATGACCTTGGAGAAATCAATAAAGCCGACGCCAGTTCCAACGTCGCTACCAGTCCAACGATATTTCATGGAACCGGTATTCATATATGCAGCAAAACCCGTCTCTGGATCATTTACTGCTGGGCCAGTGCCTACAATTCGCGTATTGTTGCCGTAATCAGTATTACAAATTTGAACCCTAGCGTTCTGCATCAAGTGGATTTTGCCGTCCGCAATGCCGTCTATGAGCGTAATGCCCTCGTGGTCTACTGAACCCGCGCAATCTGCATCGTTATTATCTAGATCAACGAAGCGAAGGATGGTCTTCTTGTCTATAGGGTTAGTGTATCCCGAAGCAAACACCCTCGTTGTAACATCGAATTTTACGCGGCTCGTATATGCGGAAAAATGAAGAAGGGGCTTATGCGTTTCTGGGTTAGTCCAATCGGTTAGGAGATAGTTATAGTCAGGATTTGTAGTTTCGTAAGTATGGCCCGAAGAAACGACGTCAAAATTATCTAGGGTCATTTCGACATTGAGCTCGGTGCCGTCAGGATATACGGCGGCTTTATCCCAGCGCAAAACCGCCTTAGCGCCGGCTATCGAATCGGTTTTCTTGATAGCTATAAAATCCGTTGGATCCGCAGTTCCGCTCGGCAAGTATGCCTGATTAGCATTCGATAGTCTGACTAGACTGCCAGAAAGCGTGACGCTGTCAACTTTGCTCATTAGAATTTCATCTGGCCTGAACTGTACCTCTGCGGCACCGATGCTGATAAAGTCGTCGTTTACTACCGTTAAATTGGCAGCATAAGACGACTGGCTGGATGTAAGGACAGAAGCAGCCGCAATGATGCCGCCAGCGCCAAAAATACCAGCCGCAAAAAGACAGAGGCTACGCATAAGCCGAGAATTATAGTTTGTATTTCTGTTTTTCATTTTCATTGAGTTACTCCTACTTGTTTTTTTGTGAGTAACTCCATCACTCTACTGGTCTTAGTATAATATTGCTCATGCATAATTGTCAATGGGCATATTGGGCTATGGTACAAAATATCCCCCGCTAATATGAAGAGCGGTGGTATTTGAGACGAATGTTGTCTTTAGCGACATTTAGTAGTATCTTTGCTTGAGATACAATCATTACCTTCTTTGTTGACGAAGCTATAGCCATCAAACTTTTTTCAACACAGACTGGCCCCCTTTTGACTCAAATTATCTAAAATATCAGCCTGGATTGCGGTTCGAACTTTGCGCACTATGGTGCACCAGAATGAATTCAGGTCCTCTTCGAGGCCTTTTTCATCTGTTCTGGAGCGGTTCGAGCCGCCTCTTTGTTGTAAAAGTATTGATGAGTTATGAGTGCATTGACTTTTTGTACAAAATCTGGTATAATATAGTTATAGTCTGTGACTAAGTAAACGTTGTGAATGTTTTTTAAAAAGAAGGTGTTTATATGTGTAATATGACCTTAATGCGTGACTCTATAAGTAAGATTCCTGATGAGAGAGCAAAGAACGATCTTCGGGAGTTGAGTCGGTCGCTGTGTATGCCGGACCGGGTTTGGTCGAGTTATATTGATAGAATAAGAAATGCGCCTGGTAGCCGCGATGAAGCAACGTGTGTAACCAGGATTCTAGGCGTCATCTACGAACTTAGCCGCATCCGGTATTATCAGGGGGAGGGGGCACAGTTGGAGAGCATATGCTTTGACATTGATCCTGTGACGGTATCCTTTACCGGCTATGCAAGAGACAATCTTGAGCAATGCACGAAAAAGTGTAGTGCAAAGATTGACTTTGATGTTCCGATTGTGCGAGTATGTAGCGACGGCAGACAGCGTCCGTATGCATATGAAGTAAAAAGCTATCCACGCCTACCATATGGCACTAGTGCTGCTGCTAGAAATCAGCTCCTAAAATATCAAGCCGCTATAGATGAGGGGCTTATTTGCGGAGCAACTCTCGAGATAAAAGGGAAGATTCATCCCAACTTTCTTGAATGGATGATGGAGAGTGACTTTGTGCCTGACATCGAGATTATATATTGTCTCGAGTTGCCTAGTGGCGCCGAATATCGCTTCGTCCTGAAAAAGTCTGCCGATGATTGCAGTGGGCTTCGGTTTGATAATGGCGAGTTCGACCTCAGCGACATGGACATAGTGGAAGCTATCCAGGGGGCTATTGGGGATGGGAAAATTATTGATATTTTGACTAAGTCAGAGATAAATGAGTTTCCATCCGAAATGACTGGATATGTCGAAAAGCCTGAGAGCATAAGCTCTTCGAAGGTGCTTCGTAAGTACGGATGTCTGTGGAGAAGCGCAATCTATAAGAAACTACTCATGACATAATTAGAACCCCCGGCTAGGCCGGGGGTGTTCTAGTGGCGTTTTATTATTTTCGGACTATTATTACGTTTTGCATGAGTTTGATTTGCTTTTCGAAAAGCTATTTGATTTAATAGAAGAAAAGGGTGAGCGTTTTCGCTTAAATATCAATAAAAAAGTGGTTATGAAGAAAAACAAAGGTTTTACTATTATAGAAGTGGTGTTAGTGTTAGCTATCGCTGGTTTGATTTTTGCGATGGTTTTTATAGCTTTACCTTCGATGCAGCGGGGGCAGAGAAATACCCAGCGCAAGCGAGATTTAACAGCGATAATCGCTGCTATGAACCGATGGAAAACGCATAATTCTGGTAGCGTAACGGATAATTATAGTAAGGCATTTAGCGTAAATGGTTTTTGTACATTTTGGAATAGATATGTGGGCGACGAGATGCGTGATCCGTCTACCGGTGAGCCGTATAAAATTGCGCTTTGGGGGACGGCGAAAGCTTATGATTGTAAAACAAGAAGATCCTATAATCGCGATGGGTTTGATCCGACAGCAAACGGACGAACGTCCGGAAACTCATGGGCTAAAATGCAGCTCGGCGATATCCAATATGATGACGTAGCGCGGTGTAATGGGGATACTTTTGATGATAACCTTGGAAAATCGGCTAATATGCACGCTTTTGCGTTGCGCGTTTTTCTTGAGGGTGGATCTACGCTATGTGTAGATAATGGTTTTTCGGGTGATCCGAATGACCGGACGCCTTGAAGCGGCGTAGTCGACAAAAATAAAAAATATACCCTCACGGATAATACTGGGGGTATTTTTTTATGCATAATTATTATGAAGATTTGTTTTAGCTACTAGTACGAGTTTAAGTTTTTTATTTGTTTTTAAGCTTGATTAGAAGAAAAAAATAGCGATATACTATTAGAAAAAGTGTGGAGTTGAGATATAGTGAAAAAGCTATTTATTGTTATCCCCGCCTATAATGAGGCGGACAATATTGAGCAACTAGTGAACGATTGGTATCCGGTAGTAAAAAGAATCAATAGAGAATCGCAATTGGTGATTATTGATGATGGCAGTAAAGATGACACGTATAAAATTTTGAAAAAATTGAAAAAAGGCCATCCGCAACTAACTTGTATTACTAAGCCGAATGCTGGTCACGGTGCGACGGTTCTTTATGGCTATCATTACGCGCTGGAACATGATGCTGATTTTATTTTTCAAACCGATTCCGACGGTCAAACCTTGCCAAGCGAATTTGATGGTTTTTGGAAAGAGCGCAATGAGTATGATATGATAATTGGCCATCGTAAAGGTCGGGAAGATGGGTTAGCGCGTGTAATCGTTACGAAGACGTTGCGTTTTGTGGTTCGTTTATGTTTTCATGTTAAAGTTACGGATGCAAATACGCCTTTTCGATTAATGACGGCGAAGAGTTTAAAAGAGAATATCAAATATGTTCCTAAGGATTTTAATCTTTCGAATGTGATTCTATCGGTTATATATGCCAAACGCGGACAGAAGGTTAAATATGTCCCAATCACATTTCGTCCACGCCAAGGTGGTGTAAATTCGATTAATTTACCGAAAATTTTTCGAATTGGTCGTCAATCGCTTAAGGATTTTCGCCAGATAAATAAATCATTAAAAAATCTTGAACGCGCGGAGAGTGACAAGGAGTAAATTGGCCAGATGTTTAAGAGAATGCTAGATAAATACAAAGACATTGTTGCTTATCTTTTCTTTGGCGTATGCACGACAGTGGTAAATGTTTTAGTGTATTGGTTCTGTGCGTACGTGTTGCACTTAAACACAATTATTGCTACTTCGATTGCTTGGGCACTTGCAGTAGCTTTTGCCTATGTAACAAATCGTCTTTGGGTCTTTCATAGTAATGCAAAAACTCGAAAAGAGATTTTTAGGGAAATATGCTCATTCACGGCCTGTCGATTGTTAACGGGGTTTCTTGATGTTGCTATTATGTATGTATTTGTTGACCGTTTTAATTGTCCAGATGTAATCGTGAAGATTATTTCGAATATTGTCGTGATAATTGTTAACTATATAGCTAGTAAGCTGTTTATTTTTAATAAAAATGATAACAGAATTATAGCCAAAAAGGCGCTAATCGTTTTTGCATTAGTTTTGATTAGTTTTTGTTTAGCGCAATTGAGTGAATGGGGTATTCACAAGCATGCCGATGGATATATTGATGCGAATGTGTATAAATATGTTGGGCAAGTTATTCGCGATGGCGGAATGCCATATAAAGATGTTTTTGACCATAAGGGACCGTTGCTATATATAATGCAAGCAGTTGGCGGTTATATTGATGAATATCATGGTGAATGGGTGTTTGAATTCTTGGCTATATTTGTAGCCGTCTGTATGTTTTATTTGATAGCGCGTTTTTTGAAGTGCAAGCCATGGCAGGCATTATTGGCGACAATTGTGCCTATGACTCTGTTGGAATCAACGTATGGCGGTACTCACGGAGCGGGAGTCTGCTGCTGTTTGCTGGCGATGCCGTTTGTTTCTATCTCACTATATATATTTATAAAATATTTAGTTCTAAACAAAGTCAAAAACATTAGCGTATGGCTGTGCGGTGCGTGTTGTGGGGCGGTCTTAATGCTGCGTCCTAATATTATAGCGGTGTGGGCGGTGTTTGGCGTAGTTATTGCCATTAAGACAATTCGCGAAAAACAAATTAAAGATCTGTTTCGCTTTGTTAGCTTGTTCTTATTAGGGGTTGCGTGTTTGGTTGTGCCTTGCGTGGTTTGGCTGGCGACAAATGGAGCGTTGGAAGACTTTTATGAACAGTTCATAGAGTTTAACTTCTTTTATAGTGGCGCCGGCATTGGGATGACTAACCGAATTGATGCGATAGTATTCTTCTTGTCGTTCGAGATTATTGCTTTTGCTGTTGGCTATATGGTTTATCGCATAATTGTACATCGTGAAAAGATGGATATTTACGCTTTAATTTTCTTTGTAGCGAGCGTCGTGTTGGCATCGATGCCTGGACATGCTTGGCATCATTATGTCAATATGTTGTTCCCGAGTTTAATTTATCCGTATTCAGTATTGTTTGCCCAGTTGCCAACTCGCGTAAAAAAGGGAAAGAAATTAGCGTTTACTTCGGACGTTGCGGGAACTAATGCTATTGTGGTGCTGGCTATATTCGCAATTGTGATTGTTCCGATATGGGCGAAAATAATACGTAACGATATTAGCTCGTTCGTAAGCCCTAAAGGAAATAGCGAATCGACGCTGAATATTGTTAAGGTTATAAATGAATATACCGACGAGGACGATAAGATACAGGTGTTTGGACATATACCCGTCATTTATAATGTCTCTAATCGTCGTGCGGCTACACGCTTTATGTTCTACACGAAAGCTGTGGGAGCTTTTAGGGATAATAATGAAGAATTCTTTAATGCACTTAGAACTGAGAAGCCAAAAATTATCGTAATGCCGTCGATTGATTACCATAACAAGGATATGAATCTTTTCCTAAAAGAGTATAGCTATCAGCTAGTCTATCCAAAAAATGAGAATGGAGAGTTCGTCGATCCTAATCGCAATACGAATGATGTCACTTACGTATTTTACCGTCCGAGTGATAATAAAAACGACTAACAATAGTTTTCGTTGCGCAGTCTAATAAATTACAAGAGAATATGGCTTTGTTAATTTTATTCACCAAATCTTGTTTGATCTAAGTATTTTTATGCATAATTATTATGAAGATTTGTGATATTATTAATATAGTAAAAAGCGAGGAGTGATGGATAAAAAATTGTGGTTTGGCGCAGTAGCTTTCGTGATGATATTTTGCGCAAGCGTAAGCTCTATGACTTTTGCCGAAGAGGCGAGAACGAATTGTATTGGCGATTTGTCTGGAAAAACAAATTGTATAGTTGACGTGGTAGACGAGGGGACAGTTGATCGTCCTCATATTAGTTTAGATACGACCGAATTATCCTATGGTCGAATCACCGAGGCGGGGCGTAGCTATACGAAGAGTCTCGTAATAGAGAACGCTGCGAGCCAAAAAGTCACGATGCGCATTGAGGCGGTAGAATATGAGTCAGATTCTTTATCCGATGAACAAAAAGCCGTTGTTGATTGGATTGCTTTTGTGGGCGGTAAGCGTAAATTTGACGTTAATCCTGGTGCAAAAATTCAGGTTGGCGTACGCCTGATGGTGCCGACGAATGCCAAAGGCGGTACTTATTACGCACGAGTAAAGGTTTCTAATGGGGATGATAACGATACGCAATATGTAAAGATCCGAGCAGATGTTGTTAATGAAGACTATAAGTATGACGGAAAAGTAACCTCGCAAAATATTGGTTTCTTTAACTTTGGCGAGAAAATCGGTGCGTCTGCAAAGGTTAAGAATGGCGGTACGGCCGGTTTCTCATCGCACTACATCGTGCAATATAAGAATGCTTTCGGCCTAGACGAGTGGAAGCAGGCGGTCGAAGAAAAGCGTGAAGTCGTTCCGGGTGCCGAAGAGTCGTTTACAATTACGGATGAGACGCGCGCGAAAATTGGTTATGGCGTGTATACAGTTGAGCAGAGAATTAGCTATATCGACGCCGAGGGAAAGCAGAAGGAGTCGATCTTGAGCCATGCTGTCGTTAATTTGCCGTGGTGGGGGTTGGCAATTGCGGGTGGCGTAGTCGTGCTAATAATTGTAATGATTATTGTGATAAAAATACATCATAAAAAAGGTAAAAAGGCTGCGAAGAAGGCAAAAAAGAAGCCCACTGATGCTGAGCCTGAAGACGACGAATTGTAATTCGATATAAGGGGGGACTCATTTTTCCAAACAAAAAAATGGTGCGAGTGGTTAAGTTATTTCAAACTTTTACTCACAAATTAGAAATATTTATAGTTTTATATCAATTTCTAATAAGATTTTACCAAAGAATAAAAAAGTAGCAATAATATTTCTGAAATTTGTATTACAATTTTATATACTTTTTTAATTCATTATGAAAATCACTATCAGATAATTTACTTAAATACTTATCAAAAGCCAAAGGAGAATTAGTTATTTCTTCTCCCATCCAAATTTCCCTATTATAATTATTCATATCATCAATAGAATCAAATTTAACTTCTACTCTGAATAACCCCTTATATTTTCCTAAATATTTTTTTATAGAAATATTATTATTATTTAAGAGAACGTAACTATCTCTAATTATTTCAGAATAAGATTTCTCTTTTAAATTTAAAAATTCATTTTCTGATATGTCTATTTTAGCAATAATATTGTTATCATTATCTAATTTTTCTTTTTGGTATATATTATCCTTTTTTTGTATTCTTAAATTATCATCAATATAATATCTTTCGTATCTAATTGGTTCACTTAAGTTTAAACCATCTAAAGAATTAATAATATATCTTCGCGTTAATCTTCTCATCAAAATTCCTCAATTCATAATTTATTACATTACTTAAATTCTTCAATTTTTTCTATTTTTATAACAATAGCACCTTTAGGCTTTGTAGCACCAAAAGGGGTAACTTCACCATTTGAAAAAATGTGTTGTTACAAAATTCGTAATATTCTTCATCTGTATAAAATTGTCCTATACCAAATATTCTTAATCCAATCCATTCTTCATTAAAGCTGTTAAAACGACATTTGGATTATATTCAATATTTTTTTTGAGTGTTATTCGTTTCATTAACTGATATTGTTATTCCTTTAATAATTATTCTATGGGGTTCAATATACGATAGATTAGTTCTATCTATTTTTCTTATATTACCATTTATTATTGTTGGAGTAGTATTACAAAAGCCACATATAAATTCTATCTTCTTTTTTAATTCATCATCAAACTCTAATTCTTTCTTAACAATATTAATCATTAAAACCTGTCCTTTCTTTAAATAACAAAAAATACCAACTTCTTTTAGAAATTGATATTTTCTATATTAAATCCAAAACTTTAAAAGTCTGGACAGATTTCCCAATGGTGAGTCCGGTGAGACTTGAACTCACGACCTTGCCCAAATGGGCAAGAAGGCAGGTGCTGTATCTAATTCAAGCCAGCTGAGCTACGGACTCATTTTTTTCAAACAAAAAAATGGTGAGTCCGGTGAGACTTGAACTCACGACCTTGCCCAAATGGGCAAGAAGGCAGGTGCTGTATCTAATTCAAGCCAGCTGAGCTACGGACTCATTTTTTTCAAACAAAAAAATGGTGAGTCCGGTGAGACTTGAACTCACGACCTTGCCCAAATGGGCAAGAAGGCAGGTGCTGTATCTAATTCAAGCCAGCTGAGCTACGGACTCATTTTTTTCAAACAAAAAAATGGTGAGTCCG
>JAEEGG010027657.1_pt1 | contig 10727 bp, 9 predicted proteins | sample 9134161 | NCBI WGS metagenome assembly JAEEGG01 (sample SAMN16246543, study PRJNA631951) | gut metagenome | biome: gut microbiome; feature: rumen; material: CR-attached | host: Bos | place: Iran: Karaj | collected 2018-10
AGAACGGAATCACGTACATGGTACGGCCGTGCATACAACCCTTGTAGAGCTTACGCATCGTCTGCTTGAGTTCAGACGGGTCGATCCAGTGGTTGGTCGGACCTGCATCTTCTTCCTTCACAGAGGAGATGAACGTGCGGGATTCGACACGGGCCACGTCAGACGGGAGGGAACGGAACAAGAAGCAGTTTTCTTTCTTCTTGAGCGGAGTGGCAAGGCCAGCCTTGACGCACTTCTGCATGAGGGCATCGTATTCTTCCTGAGTGCCGTCAACGACAACCACGTTGTCCGGTTCGCACATAGCAATCATTTCATTCACCCAAGTACTGATCTTCGGGTGCTTGATATCGTTAAGAGTAAGACTCATTATGAGCTCCTATAGGTTTAACGTGTTTATTTCGAGATATTTCGAACGCGCTACAAGATAGAAAAAAATATGGGGGTTGGTCAATGAATTGAGAACCAAGCAAGCGCCAAATCCCCTAAAAAATTTTAACAAAAATTCAATTTTTTAACGTTTTTTGCAAAAAAAATGGTATTTTATGGGCAGCTATTACTAAATCGAATTTACAGAGGAATTTCATGAGCTGGTCATACTCAAGAGAACACCAAAAGAATATCCTTTGCATGATCATGGCTGGCGGTCAAGGTAGCCGCCTGCAACCCCTGACCCGCGACCGTGCAAAACCCGCCGTACACTTTGGCGGCACATACCGCATTATAGACTTTGTCCTTAATAACTTCATCAACTCTGGCATTTTCAAGATCAAGGTTTTGACGCAGTTCAAGAGCGATTCCTTGAACAAGCACATTTCTGCCGCATGGAACTTGAACGCTAGCCTCGACCAGTACGTTGACCTTGTGCCAGCACAGATGCGCACTGGCGACGATTGGTACAAAGGAACAGCGGACGCCATTTTCCAGAACATCAACTTGATTACGGACGAACGCCCGGACCTCGTTGCTATTTTCGGTGGCGACCACATTTACAAGATGGACATCAACCAGATGATTGATTTCCATTTGAGCCGCGCTGCGCTTTTGACGATTGCGGCCATCCCGGTGCCGGTCGAAGAAGCTCGCGAATTCGGCATTATCGAAATCGATGCAGACAACAGAATGATCGGTTTCGAAGAAAAGCCAAAGGAACCCAAGGAAATGCCTGGGCATCCGGGCTGGTGCCTTGCAAGCATGGGCAACTACCTCTTCACAAGCAAGTTCCTCGTGCGTGAACTTTTGAAGGGCGCAAATTCCGGCGCAACGGATTTCGGCAAGCACATCATTCCGCGCCTGTACAAGGAATACCCGGTTTACGTCTATGACTTCAACACGAACATCGTGCGTGGCGAAAAGGCATCGACCAAGGGTTACTGGCGCGACGTGGGAACGCTCGACGCCTTCTTCGAAGCGAACATGGACCTTTGCTCCGAAAATCCGCCGTTCGACCTTTACAACAACTATTGGCCGATCCGCACGTACAACTGGAACCAGCCTCCTGCACGTTTCTTTGCCGGCGACAACGAAAGCCATCAGGGTGCCGCAGTCGATTCCATCGTCTCCGCAGGTTGCATCATCGGTGGCGGCACCGTCGTAAAGAGCATTCTCTCACCGGGCGTGACCATCCAGAAAGACGCGCTCGTCGAAGAATCGATTCTCTTCCCGAACGTGACGATTGGCCCGGGCGCAAGAGTCCGCCGTGCAATTATCGAAAAGGGATTGCATATTCCGGCCGGTTTCCAGATCGGATACGACTTGGAACGCGACAAGAAGCTCTTCCACGTGACCGAATCCGGCATCGTCGTCCTCGCCAAGGATACTATCATTAAGGCCTAGCAACGAGAGTCGCACTCAAAAAAAACAAAACCCGGCTCATCGCCGGGCTATTTTTGTTTCAAAGGAACTTGCTATTCGGTAACAGGACCGGTAGTAATAACCCCGTCGCCCTGACCGCTGAAATCACTGAGGTCTATATTGCCCATGTCCATGGTCCATTCCCCATTTTTGCAGACCAAGGTCATTTTCGACCCCATAAAGTCCATTTCCTTCGTAGCGCCTTCCGTGGTGCAGGAATAGTCCGCACCCCACTGGCCATCCTTGCAAACCAAGGTCGTAGTCATGCCCATCATGGTCGTGTCCTTGGTTGCACCTTCAGGAGAACACTTGAGTCCTTCCCTCATAGCGGCGGTATCGGCAGCCCAAACACCGCCTTGGCAAATGAGCTTCGTATCCATTCCCATGACTTTGCCGTCTTTCTTTTCGCCTTCTTTGGCGCACTCTTCGCCCATATCGCCCAAGTCAAAATCCATCATCGAAAAGGAACTGCTAGACGCAACCATCTCACCGCCAGAAGATGCTGCGACATTTCCAGAATTATTCTGCGTGGTCTGGGAACCAGAAGAGGTCACGTCACCTGCGGTGCCCACTGAAGAACTGGAAACGGTCTTTTCGGTCGAAGGCGCCACCGGAGAAGAATCGTCATCGCCACAGGCAATGAGTCCGAAAGCAGCAGTTAAAGTAAGCCCAAGGGCTAATTTTTTGTAATCCATATCAATACTCCTTAAACAGTTACATCGAATATACAATCATAAACCAAGCGCCGTCACCCCTTCTAGGGTAAAAAGCATTTTTATGTAGGAGTATTTACAACAACAACCCGCATCAGTGATACGGGTCGTTACGATTTTATCTAAGCAATCAACTAGGTTGCAATTTATTCAGCTGCTGGTTCTGCTGCGCCAAAGCCACCGAAGCCGCCCATGTCACCGCCGCCCATGCCGCCCATGTCGCCGCCGCCGAAGCCGCCCATGCCACCCATGTCGCCGCCACCGAAGCCGCCCATGCCGCCCATGTCGCCGCCACCGAAGCCGCCCATGCCGCCCCAGTCGCCACCACCGAAGCCGCCCATGCCACCCATGTCGCCGTCGCCGAAGCCGCCCATGCCGCCCATGTCGCCGCCGCCGAAGCCGCCCATGCCACCCATGCCACCGCCGCCTACAACAGCAGCGCTGCTGGAACTCGCTACGGGCTTTTCGGCTGCAGAACTTGCAACGCTTGCAGAACTCTTTGGAGTCGTTTCCTTTGGAGTGGTGGTATCACCCGCAGACGCGTTGCCACTATCGACACTCGTCGCTACAGTAGCACCAGCAGAACTGGCAGGTGCAGCCGCCTGACTAGAAGAACTTTCAGCCAGCACTGTTTCTGAGCTAGCCGGAGTCGCTTCACCCGTTGTCGAAGGGCTAGAAACAGCGGGTGTTGTTTCCGTCGTCGGCGCTGATGTTGGTAGGGAATCCGCATCGCAGGCCATCAGACCGAATGCAGCGGAAAACAAGATGCCACAGGCAACTTTTTTGATGTTCATATCACACACTCCTATTTAATGGATGTTCCGAATATATATTCGCATCAAACTGTTGTTATAAAGAATTTCAAGTGACTACAAATTAGCGTAGGGTGTTTTACAACGACTGTTTCCTTTTATTTACCCAGTTCAAAAAACATCTATTATACGACAATTTCTGACAAGCTTTCAGCTCTTTTACATGGCGATAAGCCCATATTTTCACTAGGCATTGAAAAAGTCTTACCAAATGGGCAACAAATTTCTAAATTTGCGCGTATGAACGAAGAACAATGCGCACAGTTTTCTCAGAAGTTACAAGAAATTGCCAAAGCCCCCAAGTACCGCGGAGCGATTTTCCAGATTGAAGCCGACGAAAAGGGACTCGCCCTCGTAGATGTGAAGGAAGCGAGTCTCAAGGTCTATTTGATGATTGACCCGGAATGCGACAAGATTTTGGAGACGAGATTCTTCACGTACGGCGGGCCGCTCTTTACCGCGCTTGCCGATTCGTTCTGCCGCAAGATTCAGATGGCAACGGTTGACGACGCTTGCAAGATTACCGCCGAAAGCCTCGAAGAAGAACTGCGCGACACGCCGAATGTGCGTGCCATCCCGGAAAACGCCGTGGAAATCAAGCAGATGAACATGCTCATCTCGAAGATTCAGCAGATTTATCCCGAGAAGAAAGCGACCGCGATTATCGTCCGCGAGAAGATGGAACGCATCAAGTACCGCACGCAGACCGCCGAAGGCCGTGCCGAAGCGGACGCCGAATGGAATGCGCTGACCAAAGTCCAAAAGATTGAAAAAATCGAACAGTGGCTGCACCAGACCGTCCGCGGAACGCTCCAAGGCGACGGTGGCGACATCGAAATTCTCGACCTCACCGACGACAACCGTCTGCAAATACGATACCAAGGTGCATGCGCCGGTTGCGGCAGCGCTATGGGCGGAACGCTCTTCTACATCGAAGACGAACTTAAGAACAACGTATATTACAACCTTATCGTTGAGCCCGAAGACCCGCTCGCCAACCTCCCCCAGAACCCGAATTTGCCGGGAATGGACGACAACAACCCGCCTGCTAGTTTGTTTTAATTAGGAATTAGGTTTTAGGTTGTAGGGGTTAGGGTTTTAGTATTAGGGGAAATCCATTTTATGGGAAAATGTATATTTTTCCTGTAGTTGGAGCGTTTATGAGAGATTTTAAATTGTCATTTTTGAACAATTGCGTTTTTGTCGTTGCAAGCATTGCGCTTTGCGCCTCTTTATTCGCCTGCGGCGGCGACAGCGGAACTTCCTCGAACGATGAGGAAAATGTTTCGTCTTCATCCTCTTCTTCTGTCATTCCCGCTTCAAGCGGAAACCGCCCTTCAAGCAGCAGTAAAAAGATTGCTTCGTCATCTTCGAATAAAGCCTTATCGTCATCCTGGAGTTCCGAAGGAACGATAGGATCCAGTAGCAGTTTTGAGCCGTTTGATCATTTTAAGTGTCTGGCAGATAACTGGAATATCAGGGATACCATTTACAAACAGTTTACCGATACGCGCAATGGGCATAGCTACTATTACTTTACGGCATATTCGTCTAAAACAGGGCGAAAAGTGACCGTCATGGCAGAAAACCTGAATATCGGCAAGATGGTATTAGGTTCAGAAGAGCAGAATGACGATAATGAAATAGAACGCTACTGCTACGATAATGACCCAGCCATGTGCGACAAGTATGGCGGGCTGTACCAGTGGGCGGAAATGATGCAACTGCCGAGTCGTTGCAATACGGATAACTGTTATGATTATATTGAACGCAAACACCGTGGAATCTGTCCTGAAGGCTGGCGCTTGTTTACGTGGAATGATTTTGTTGTTGTAAAAGAATTTTATGACAAATATGACGATGGTTACGTACCTGGGCTTCGTTCGCAATGCTTTAGCGGTTACAATACGAGCGGATTTTCCCTTATTGGTGCCGGTTTGAGAATGCCTGAGGGAAGGTTCGTTGATTTGATTGAATCCGCCGGTTGGTTCTATCCTGATGAAGTTGATGATAATCAAGAAATGGCTCATGCTGGTTTTATTAGCCGCTATAATGATAGAGTCCCTCAAGAAAATGATAGAGATTATAAAACTAATGGTTACTCTGTCCGCTGCGTAAAAATTGAGTAGAACAATCTCCCAAATTCGAAAAACCATACCGTAACTGGATCCTTCACCCTTGCAGGGTTCAGGATGACAAGGTCGAGGATGACTGGGATTCAAGATGACAAGGTCGAGGATGACTGGGGTTCAAGAAGACGGACTTCCGGATGATGAATTGTGTTTTTTCTATATTTTTTTCGGAAAAAATTCACAAAGGAAACGATATGTCCGAAGAATTGAATCTTAAGTTTGTTGATCCCGTGCCGATGCGTTACGGTGAAAACTCCCACCAGTCCGCCGTGTTCTACCGCGACCCGACCTGCACCGAAGCAAACCTCGCTTCCGCAAAGCAGCTCTGGGGTAAGGAACTTTCGTACAACAACATTGTTGACGCCGACGCCGCCCTCGAAATGGCTCGCGAATTCAGCGACGGCAATGCAGTCGTAATCGTGAAGCACATGAACCCGTGCGGTCTTGCCACAGGCGAAACGCTCCGCGAAGCTCTGGAAGCCGCTTGGGCAGGTGACCCGGTGTCCGCTTTCGGTTCCGTAATCGCCGTGACCCGCAAGGTCGATCTTAAGACTGCCGAATTCCTCAAGGGCAAGTTCGTCGAAATCTTGCTCGCTCCGGCATTCGATGACGACGCTCTCGAATTCCTCAAGAACAAGTCCAAGGATATCCGTCTCCTCGAAGTCGGCGAAATCAAGAAGGCTGTCGCATGCAAGGTCTATAAGCACGTGATTGGCGGCATGCTCGTCCAGGACCGCGACATCGGTACTTGGGAAAAGTTCGAATGCGTCACGAAGGCCCAGTTCCCGAAGAACAAGGAAGACCTCGCCCGCTTCACTTGGCTCGTCACGAAGCATACGAAGTCGAACGCCATCGTGATGTGCTACGAATACAAGCCGGGTTATTTCCAGGTCATGGGCCTTGGCCCGGGCCAGCCGAACCGCATCGACAGTAACCTCCGCCTCTGCCAGCCGCGCGTCCGCGACAACGTCGCCCGCATGCCTGAAGCCAAGGAATTCTTCGATGAAAACGGCAAACTCGTGAACGAAGCAGGTCTCAAGGCTCTCGAAAAGAAGGTCTTCGGCGAAGTCGTGATGGGTTCCGATGCGTTCTTCCCGTTCCCGGACAACGTCGAAGCCGCACACGATGCCGGCGTCCGCTACATCGTCCAGCCGGGCGGCTCCAAGAAGGATGACCTCTCCATCGAATCGGCAGACAAGTTTGGCATCGCGATGGTGTTCACCGGAATGCGCCATTTCCGCCACTAATTTGTTATAGGTAAGAATGATTCCAGTTTCTCAAAAAGAATCCAATCAAAGGGAGAAGGACCTCTACTACGCAGTTCTCTCCTTCTTGAAAAGTGTCCGCAAGGCAGGCAAGACGACCGCCAAGGAATGGAGCGATTACCGTTCCAAACTGAAAGGTATTGCGCCGACGCCCGAATTGAGCAAGGCGACCGACATGTGGACTATGGATAACTTGGATCAATTCCAGCCGGACAAATCGCAACTCCCTCCGCTGAATGACATGGAGTCTGTCGCCAAGGTTTCGCCCGAGTTTCTTTCGCAGTTGCTGGAAGCTTTGTACTACGGCATGTTGAACTTGACTCAGGCGAACCTGATTTCGGACGAGATTCAGGACGCAGACCCGGATTGCGTGAGTACGGCATCCCTCGAAGAATTGTTGGTCAAGCTCTGGATAGGAAACGCCAAGAGCTACCGGAAAATTGTGGTGAACTAAATTAGGTTCTGCCAACTAAGAAAATGAACGAACGAGTACGTGTTATTGGTGGTGGTCTTGCTGGCTGTGAAGCGGCGCTGCAGTTGGCAAGCCGTGGTTTTCAGGTGGATTTGTACGAAATGCGCCCTGTAAAACAGACTCCGGCCCACAGGGATGGTCACCTCGCCCAACTTGTCTGCTCTAACAGTTTCAAGGCTTTAGGCATCACGAGCGCCCACGGGCTTTTAAAAGCGGAACTCACGCTGCTCGGGAGCTTTCTGCTGGAGTGCGCACGCGAAGCGGCCGTACCTGCAGGCGATTCCCTCACCGTGAACCGCGACATTTTTAGCGAACTTGTCGAAAAGAAGATTGCGGAATTCCCGAACATCACGTTGCACCGCGAAGAAGTGACGAGCCTCGAAGGCGATTGCCCGACGCTCGTGGCCGCGGGGCCTTTGGCAAGTGACGCTCTCGCCGACGATATTTTCAAGCGCCTTGGCAGCAACCGCCTGCACTTCTTTGACGCGATTGCACCCGTCGTCGAGACGGACAGCATCGACTTTGACCATGCGTTCTACATGAACCGCTGGGAAAAAGGCGAAACGGCGGACTTTATCAACTGCCCGCTGGACAAGGAAACTTACACGGAATTTGTGCGCAAGCTCTGCGAAGCCGAAGCGACGGAACCGCGCCCGTTCGAAAAACGCGAACTTTTTGAAGGCTGCCTGCCGGTCGAAGAAATGGCGCGTCGTGGCTACGAAACTCTCCGCCACGGGCCCATGCGCCCGATCGGGCTTGGGCTTGGAAATAACGGACATCTGTGGTATGCCGTGATCCAGCTCCGTGCCGAAAACAAGCAGAAGACGTTGTTCAACATGGTCGGTTTCCAGACGCGCCTCAAGTGGGGCACGCAAAAGGAAATCTTCACGATGGTGCCGGCGCTCCGCAATGCGAAATTCGCACGCCTCGGCTGCATGCACCGCAACACGTTCATCGAATCGCCCAAATTTTTGGACGCCACACTGCGCCTGCGCCCGGAACTCGACTGTGCCAAGGACATTCCGCCCACGTGGTTTGCAGGCCAGATTACAGGCTCCGAAGGCTATACCGAAGCGGTCGCGACAGGATGGTACGCCGCCTGGAACATGGCCCAGACGATTTTGCACGGGCATTCCGACCCGCTCCCGGAAGAGAGCTGCATCGGCTCCCTCATGAACCGCCTTGTCGAAGAGAACGAGGACTTCCAGCCGATGAATTTCAACTTCGGGCTGCTCCCCCACCACGAAGGCCTGAAGAAAAAAAACAAGAAAGAAATTTTAGCCGAACGAGCCGAGCACGCCGTCCGCGAATGGATTGCAGCCCGAAATATGGCGTAAAAGTATGCGTAACGAAATTCGACAAGCGATTCTGCAGCAACAGCTGAAAGACGGGGAAATGCTCCCGTCCGTGCGCAAGCTGATGAAGACGTTTGGAGTCTCGTCGGGAACCATCCAGAGCGTGCTCAAGCAGCTCTCCGAAGAAGGCCACATCTACAGCATCCGCGGCAAGGGCTTTTTCTGGGGCAAAGCCCCGAACGCTGACGACCTGGCCCAACTTCTTTCCAAGACAGTCCACCACGAAACGGTTCTCGAACGGCTTGAAAAAGAATTTACGACCGACTGGGAAAAGGGATTCCTCGATCCGAACAAGAACTTGCCCCTCGCAAAGGAACTTTCCGACCGCTACAACGTCTCGCAGACGATTCTCCGCAAGTTCCTCATTCACAAGGTCAACCAGGGCATTCTCGTTCGCAGAGGGCGTTTGTACGCATTCGCCTCCCCGCTCAAGACAAAAACCGTTAAGAATTTCAGCCAGATTCTGTTCGTCACGCGATGCAATTCCTGGGGCGGCTTTACCGCCGAAAGCGAACGCGAACTCGACTTTTTGCGTTTGGTTTACCAGACCGCCGGCGAACAACATTTCAAGCTCATTCTGCTCGGCATCAACGAAGAAAGCGGCAAGCTCATCGACCGCAGCGGAAAAGTCTGCCGCCTCACGGACTACCCGAACGCCATCGGTGCGGTTCTTTCGACATTACTCGTGCAGAAGCCCCATGCGCTGTTGCAACTTTTTTACGGCGTAAAGTACCCCGTTTCTGTTTGGTGGGAACAACCCCAGCAAGAAATCCCGAGCCGTTTTTTAGGCAAGAACAACTGGGCGTTTTTCAACTCGACGTTCGGCGAAATTCCAGGGCAACAGATGGGCAAATACCTCATGCAAAAAGGCTTCAAGAAAGTCTGCTACTTTTCGCCCTACCACAACAGTTCCTGGTCCAAGGATCGCCTGACAGGACTCCAGAATTCAGGTATCGAAGTCATCGCCTTCACCGACGACGAATTCGCTAGCCCATGGGATTACAAGGAAATCGCAAGAGCCAAGGCGCCAAGACTTTCCGTCGAAATTTACGCACGCAATCTCGTCAAGAAAAAGCTCCTGAAATTTGCAAAGAACGTTCCGGCCGATTGCAACTGCTGGGTGTGCGTGAACGACGAAGTGGCCGGGCTCTTCTATGAAATCAGCGATGACGGCGATTGCGTTTTGCCTGGTGAAAAGACCGACCCGAACGTGCTCGGCTTCGACAACTCCGCCGAAAGCTACCTGCTCCGAATCGCCTCGTACGATTTCAACACGAGCGCGCTCATCAAACAAATTTTCTACTACATCGAAAACCCCGACGGTTTCGGCAATAAAAAACGCCTGCACCAGATTTTGGGGCAGGTCATTGAGAAATAGTTTTATAGTCGTTAGTAGCTAGTCAATAGTTATTAGTTAATTAATCGCACGATGCGCTAAATAAAAAACTAATGACCATAGACCAAAGACCATTAACTAAACATTCTTATTCACGATAAGTGTCTTGGCCTTGAAGGTCTTCTTGTCGATCCACTTGACCATCAGCGACACCTTGTTGTCCTTGTCGAGGGCAGCCCAGTACTTCTTGAGCGTGTCTTCGGCATTGTCGAAGATCGGCATCAGCTGCGGGAAACCCTTGAAACTCGGAATCGGGTTGCCGTCGGTTTCGTAAGTGCTGATGAAATGGCCGAGACCCGGCAGAGCCTTCTCGTATTCAAACGTCATGCGTTCGCAGCCGGCGTCTTCGCAGTTGTTACGGCTCTTGAGGATGGAGAGCTTGTACACGGCGGGCTGGGCGTTCTTGTAGTGGATGCCCGAGATGCGCGGCGTGAAATTCGGGGCGTCGTCTTCGTACTGGCGCGTAGCGAGAGCGCTTTCGAATGTACCACCGAGCTTGATGGCGTTATAAATCGTGTCCGTCTGGTCGCCGTTCGTGATAATCTGGACGTCAGCCGTGTGGCGAGCCGGATAGTAGATAATCAGGTGCGGGTCCGTGAGCTTGGATTCGTCAAAGGCCTTCGTCTTCATGAAGCCGGTCTTCGGTTCCATTTCGAAAACGCGGTTGCGGCTGTTGACGCTGCGGCCCATAATCCAGTAAACTTGCACGTAGGACTTGCCGTCGGCGCTGG
>JAEEGG010027658.1_pt1 | contig 10727 bp, 8 predicted proteins | sample 9134161 | NCBI WGS metagenome assembly JAEEGG01 (sample SAMN16246543, study PRJNA631951) | gut metagenome | biome: gut microbiome; feature: rumen; material: CR-attached | host: Bos | place: Iran: Karaj | collected 2018-10
GCACTCCGGAAGAGATGATAAATGAAGCCAATGCCTATATTGCAAAGGGCGTTTACGGTATTGATCTGCTGGGATACAGATATACAGGCGATGCCGCCCTTCTTAACAGGGATTTTGTAAAAAACATGAAAGTTCCGGTCTGCATTGCCGGCAGCGTAAACAGTTATGAACGGTTACAGGAGATAAAAGCTGTTTCGCCCTGGGCCTTCACCATTGGCGGAGCGTTTTTTGAGAATAAATTTGACGGAACGATGAAAGAACAGATTGATAAAGTATGTAGTTTTATGAAAGAATAACTCATTTCACAGGTAACGTTACGGTTCCTTTTACAGAAGCAGTGAAGAAACAACGCGGCTTCTGCAGAGGGAACTGTTTTTTATTTAGCAGACTGGTTTTTGTATAAAAACTGATAAAAATGTTACTTTTTTAACTGCAAAGCTCTATTGTATACACAAAACATAGAAAAACATTGACACTATTTTTTGTAATTAATATAATTTCAAGCAAATAGTTACAAAAATAAAAGCAAATCCTTTGCAAATGTACAGCAGGATAGGACGAAAAGCAAATTGTAGCTATATAAGGGCAAGGAGGGGAAATTATGAAATTCACGAAAAAAATGTCCGGCGTATTAGTAGCAGGTATTCTGTTGGCGGCGATGACTGCAGGCTGCGGCGGTGGCGGCGGCGACAAAAAAGCGGCGGATAACAAAGGGGCGGAAGCCCTGATTGGCGCGAACTATGAATTGACCGGCAACGTAGCAAGCTACGGTCAGTCCGCACTGTCCGGCTGCAAAATGGCGGTTGACGAGATTAACAAGGCCGGCGGTGTAAACGGCAAAAAACTGCGTATCGTGGAAGCCGATAACAAATCGGAACCTTCTGAATCCGGCAACGCGGCTACGAAACTGGTTACCCAGAATAAACTGATCGGCTTCGTAGGACCGGCTACCAGCGGCTGCACCATGGCTGCTGAACCAATCGTTACAGCTAATAAACTTCCTTCCGTAGCGCCGACTGCGACTGCGGATGCCATCACGTTTGACGCCAAGGCAGGAAAAGTCCGTCAGTTCATTTTCCGTGCCTGCTTCATCGACCCGTTCCAGGGCAAAGTAATGGCAGCGTTTGCTGACAATAAACTGAAAGTAAAGAACGTTGCGATTTACCGAGACAACTCCAGTGATTATTCCAAGGGTCTGGCGGAAGCTTTCAAGCAAAACTTCAAAGGCAAAATCGTTGCGGAAGAAGCCTACCTGGCAAAAGACATGGACTTCAAAGCCGGTCTGACCAAGCTGAAAGCAACCAATCCGGACGCGATTTATATTCCCGGTTATTATGAAGAAGTCGGCAAGATTGTAAAACAGGCCCGTGAAATCGGTCTGGAAGTTCCCATGATGGGCGGCGACGGCTGGGACAGCCCGAAGCTGATCGAAATCGCAGGCAAAGCCGCGCTGAACAAGACCTATTACAGCAGTGCGTACAGCGCGGATGATACCGATCCTTCCACCCAGAAGTTTATCAAAGCCTTCAAAGAAAAATACCAGAAAGATCCGGATTTCTTCTCCATGATGGGTTACAACACCGTTCTGATTCTGGCTGATGCTTACAAACGCGCCGGCAGCGAAGACGGCGTCAAGATTGCCGAAGCCATGGCCAAGACGAAAGACCTGCCGGTTGCCGGCGGCAAGCTGAGCTTTGATGAAAAACACAACCCGATCGTTCCCGCTTTGATCATCGAAGTAAAAGACGGCAAACCTACTTTCGTTGACAAGATTTCCTTCTAATCTATGGATGATTTGCCCGGATAATTTCGTGTGAGTTAATTCCGTAATACAGGACAGGCAATAGTTTTATAAGGCGTTTCAAAAGATGAGGGCTGCAGCACATTGCTGCAGTCCTTTTATTTTTGTTTTGGCCCGGACACATCTGCAGCGCAGGCAGTGTTTGCAGGGTTACTAATTATAAAACTTTCTGTGAAAAATATAATCATTTGTTGTTGTGTTACAGTTCCTTCCCAATATGTTGTGTGACAGTGCGCAGAAGCAGGCATGGGGCAAGGGCTGCGGGTTTGCGCGGTCTGTCTTTTTATGATAAAATTAATACGCTGTTGGAGGAATACATATGAATAAGAAGAAAGAAATTAAAAACAGAACGATGCTGAAACTGGTGCAAGGACTTACAGGCGCTGTATTTGCCGTAAGCGCTTTTATGCTGCCTGTAACCGGGTTTGCGGAAGAAGCGGCGGCAACTCCGAAGTACGTGATGCCCCAGGAACAGGTGTATCTGGATCCCAGCCAGGTGGAAGCAGCGAAAAAGCAGCTGGAAGCAGATGCATTTTATAACGCGAATCCCCAAAACAATGCGCCGGTTGCCGCTGCAGAGAAAAAAGAAGTTGCAGAAGAAAATGCAGCCGGGATAAAGGAAGAAAAGCCGGCTGAAACTGTTAAGCCTGCTGAAGAAACGAAAGCTGTTGTAAAAAAAGAAACGGCCAACAACGAAACAGCGGTTTCTCCGGAAAAGGCAGTAAAAGAAGAAATCAAGACTGAAAAGCCCGCGGTTGCGGAAGCAGTATCTCAAGACTTACAAGTGAAAAAGGAAACGGCGCAGCAGCAGGTGAATACTGTAGCTGCGGAACAGAAACAGGCAGTACCGGCACCGCAGAAATATGTGATGCCTCAGCAACAGGTGTATCTGGACCCCAGCCAGACAGAGGCAGCTAAGCAGCAGCTGGCAGCGGACGCGTTTTACAATGACCGCCCCCAGGCTAAAAATGTGGAAATTGTGACCGGTGACAGGGTCATTGCGGACGTAAAAGTTATAGAAAAAGATGAAACAGAGAAAAATGTAACGGCTCCGCCTGTAGAAAATCCGGCTGAAAAACCTGTGACACCTGCGGTAAAAGATGTTAAAGAAGAACAGCCTGTAACGGTTCAGCCTAAGGAAACAGAAAAAGATAAAACGGAAACACCGGAAACGGCGAAAGAAAATGCAGCCAAACCGGAAACAGTTGCCGGTGTAACTGCGACCGATAATACAACCGGTGATACTACCGGTAATAAAACCGAAGTTTCGCAGCCGCAGGAAGCTTCCAGACAGAAACCGGTCCGTCTGCATCACTTTGGCCTGGCCAAAGAATTTACGACCCATCAGGCTACGGTTGCAGGCGTATTGGAAGACGCGAAGATCAACATGGACGGCCGCACAGTCTATCCGCCGCCGGAAACAGAAATCACCGACGGTATGGTTATCCATGTGCTGGCCCGGAAGTCGTTCCTTTCCCGGGAAGAGGTGGAGGTGCCTTTCGGTACCCAGTTCATCGATGATCCGGAACTGGCCTTTGGCGATAAAAAGGTGGAAAAAGAAGGCGTGAAGGGCAAGGACCTGGTTATTTTCGAAAACATCACCCGTGCCGGTCACGAGCAGAAAATCGAGCTGGACCGCAAGCGTGTGACAGAACCGGTGAACGCTGTGGTACGGCAGGGCGTGGCCCAGTCTATCCTGACGCCGAATGGATATGTAAAATATAAGAAAGTTCTTTACGGGGAAGCAACGGCCTACACCTGGGGCGGCGGTGCCTCCGGTCATACTTCGGTAGGACTGTATCCAAAACGCGGCATCGTTGCGGTAGATCCCCGGGTAATCCCGTATTACACTAAGCTGTATATCCCCGGTTACGGCATGGCCATAGCGGGAGATACGGGCGGCGCGATTGTGGGTACCCGTATCGACCTGTTCATGGACTCACTGCATGAATGCTACCAGTGGGGACGCCGGGACGTAGAGATTTATATTTTGGAATAAACCGTAAACATTGTCCAAGGAGCTCATTTTGTTAAAAGAAGTCATCATAGTAGAAGGAAAAATGGACACGGTGGCCGTAAAGCGCGCGCTGGAGTGTGATACCATTGAGACGGGCGGTTTTGCCCTGCGTCCGCAAACGTTAAAACAGATTGAAGCAGCGTACAAGAAGCGGGGCATTATCATTCTGACCGATCCGGACGGGTCCGGGGAACGGATCCGCAAGTTTCTGACAGAACGTTTTCCCGATGCGGGGCAGGCATTTGTACCCAAAAAGGACGCCCGGGTCCCCGATGACGTAGGCATCGAGCAGGCAAAACCGGAAGCGATTTTACTGGCACTGAGCAAGGTGCACCACCACGAATACAATCCGGAACCGGTGTTTAACGTGGCAGACCTGCGGGACAACGGATTGTCCGGCAGCCCGGAGGCCAGCCGTAAACGGGACCTGCTGGGGGCGGAATTAGGTATTGGCTACGGAACCGCGAAAACGTTTCTGCGCCGGCTGAACACCTATGGGGTTACCCGGGAAGAGTTTGAACGCGCGCTGGAAAAAGTGAAAGAAGAATAGGAACGAGACACGCATGGAAGATATTCAGCCCATCATTGCCAGGCGGGAAGTAACGGCACGTATCCTGCAGGCATTTCATCTAAAAGCAGATAAAAATCTGGGACAGAATTTTCTAGTGGAAGAATCGGTGGTCAGCCGGATTGCCAAAGCGGCGGAGCTGACTCCGGAAGACACGGTGCTGGAAATCGGTCCCGGCATCGGTACCCTGACCCAGGCGCTGGCAATGACCGGCGCATCGGTTGTGTCCGTGGAATTGGACAAACGGCTGATTCCGGTGCTGCAGGAAACGGTCGGTGCCTATAAAAACGTCCGCATCGTGCAGGGCGATATTTTAAAAGTCAATATTCCGGAAATCATTGCAGAAGTGAAAGCAGACCGGAAAACGGCAGACGCGGCTGGTGAAGTCGCAGAAGCAGAATCCGAAATAAAACAATCCGACACATTCAAAGTCTGCGCGAATCTTCCCTATTACATTACTACTCCCATCATCATGTACCTGCTGGAGCAGAAGCTCCCGTTGGAGCGGTTGGTAGTGATGGTGCAGAAGGAAGTGGCGGAACGGATGACCGCCGGACCGGGCGGACGTGAGTACGGCGCTATTTCCGTTGCAATGCAGTATTACACGGAACCGAAAATTGCCTTTATTGTGAAGGCAGGCTCGTTCTTACCGGCGCCCAAAGTGGACAGCGCCGTGCTGGTATGTAAAAGAAGAAGCACGCCTCCGGTGGAAGTGCCGGATGAAAAAACCTTCTTCAAAGTGGTGACGGCGGCATTTTCCGTGCGCCGGAAAATGCTGAACAACAGCCTGAAGAATATGGGCGGACTGAACGGGGAACAGGTGAAAGCCTGGCTGGACCGGGCCGGTATCGACGGCAGGCGCCGGGCGGAAACACTGAGCCTGGAAGAGTTTGCCATGCTGGCAAGAACGTGGGAAAAGAATTAAAAAGATTTCAGAGACATTAGAGGGGATTAGACGATGGCAGCCAAAAAACCGGTAATCGCAATGATGTACGATTTTGACAAGACCCTGTGCACCACGGACATGCAGGCGTACACATTTATTCCGAATCTGGGCATGTCCGCGGATGAATTCTGGGCAAAGGCTTCCAAGCTGGCGGAAGATAAAAAGATGGACCGCATCCTGGCCTACATGTATCTCATGCTGGACGAGGCCCACGTTCACAGGATTTCCATCCGCCGCGATGATTTTGTGGCCCTGGGCAAAGATCTGAAACTGTATCCCGGCGTCAGAGAATGGTTCGGACGCATCAACCAGTTTGGCATAGAACAGGGCGTCACCATCAAGCACTACATTATTTCTTCCGGCCTGCGGGAAATTATTGAAGGCTCCTCTATTTACAAAGAATTTGACGACGTGTTCGCCGGGGAATTCCTGTACGACGAAAACGGCGTGGCCTGCTGGCCGAAGAACGTGGTGAACTATACCACCAAGACCCAGTTCCTGTTCCGCATCAACAAAGGCGTGCTGGACATTTCCAACGACGACGACCTGAACCGTTACACACCGGAGGAAGACCGGCCCGTTCCCTTCCGCAACATGATTTACATCGGCGACGGACTGACGGACGTGCCCTGCATGAAGCTGGTAAAAGTGAACGGGGGCTGTTCCATCGCGGTGTATCAGTCGGGCAAACGGGATAAGGTGGAGGGTCTGATCCTGGACAAACGGGTGGATTTTATTATGCCGGCCAATTACAGCGATAATTCCACTCTGGATAAAGTCACAAAAGACATCATCCGGCAGATGGCCAGCGTGGAGAAGCTGAAAGCCCACACGAAAACGCAGCTGGCGGCGATAAAAAAGTAAAAAGGAGTTTCTATTCTTAAGGCAGTTTTTCAGCGGGCATTGGGAACGAAGCATTTCCGGAGCGTTATCATGAAAACCATAAAAGTTGTGGCTGCGGTAATCTGCGATCCACCGGATAAAAAACAAAAAATCTTTGCTACGGCCAGAGGCTACGGGGAATTTAAAGGCCAGTGGGAATTCCCGGGGGGCAAGGTGGAACCGGGTGAAACATCACAGCAGGCTCTTGTGCGGGAAATTCAGGAAGAACTGGCAACAAAGATTCGTGTAGGAAATCTGATTACAACCATAGAATATGATTATCCCGCGTTTCATTTATCCATGGACTGCTTCTGGTGTGAAGTGGAAGAGGGCGAACTGAAGCTGTTGGAAGCGGAAGACGCACGATGGCTGACGAAAGACCAGCTCTACAGCGTGAAATGGCTGCCGGCGGATGTAACTTTGATTGCGGAAATTGAAAAGCACATGATATAGAAGTTTACTGACGTATTTTCATAATCCGGAGGAAATATAATGGCGGAAATAACCTGTCCCAATTGTCATAAAACATTTACGATAAGTGAAGAAGAATACAAATCGATCCGTGCGCAGCTGCGCGACCAGGAATTTGTTGCGGCACTGCACGAACGGGAGCAGGCTTTTGAGCAAAGCAAACTGGACGCGGTGAAAATTGCCGAAGCAGCGGTTACGAAAGATTTACAGCAGGTCATTACGGAGAAAACTGCAGAAATTTCTTCATTAAAGGCGCAGCTTGCTACCAAAACAACAGAAAATGAACTGGCGGTAAAAAATGCAGTGGCTGAGAAAGAAAAGCAGATTGCGGAACTGGCTGCCAGAATTGAGGCAGCAATGGAAGCAAAAAACTCTGCCGTGAATGAAATTACTGCGCAGAAAGACACGGAGATTTCCAGACTGCAGGGCCAGATTGGCAACAAGGAAAATGAATATAAGTTAAAACTGCAGGAAGAAGTTGCACAAAAAGAAGCTGAAATCGCAAGACTGAATGCGCAGATTGAGGCGAATAAAACAGAGCAGGAACTGGCAGTGCAGAGAGCGGTTTCCGAAAAAACCGGTGAGCTCAATAAAAAAGTCCTTGAGATTGAAAAACTGAAAGGCCAGTTAGACAATAAGGAAAAAGAAGCGGAACTGGCGCAGAACAATCTGAAGGCAAGCTACGAGCAGCAATTGAAATTAAAAGACGAGCAAATCGGGCAGCTGAAAGATTTTAAGGCAAAGCAGTCTACCAAGATGGTCGGCGAGAGCCTGGAAGTGTTCTGCAAAAATGAATTTGACAGGATCCGGGCCATCGGCTTCCAGAACGCAACTTTTGAAAAAGACAATAAAGTCAGCGAGACGGGCAGCAAAGGAGATTTCATTTTCCGGGAAACCGAAGATGACGTGGAATTTATTTCCATCATGTTCGAAATGAAAAATGAAATGGACACCACTGCCACCAAACACAAAAACGAAGACTTTTTCAAAGAGCTGGACAAGGACCGCAAGGAAAAGAAATGCGAATATGCCGTTCTGGTGACACTGCTGGAACCGGAAAACGACCTGTATAACAATGGCATCGTGGACGTGTCACATAAATATGAAAAGATGTACGTGGTGCGGCCCCAGTTCTTTATCCCTATCATCACCCTGCTGCGGAACGCGGCGCGGAATTCGCTGAAGTATCAGAAAGAACTGGTGACGGTCCGGAACCAGAATATCGACATTACGAACTTTGAAACAAAGCTGAACGAGTTCAAAGATAAATTTGACCGTGACTGCAGGCTGGCGGATAAAAATTTTGAAGACGCCATCAGCGATATTGACAAAACCATTAAAAATCTGGAAAAGATTAAAAAAGAACTGCAGCTGACTGTCAGCCACCTGAAGCTTGCCGACAATAAATTGCAGGACATTACAATTAAAAAACTGGTAAAAGGCAATCCCACCATGGCTGCCAAATTCGAGGAACTGAAAGCGGAACCGCAGGGTGAGGAGTAACCGTAATATTTGTGAAATAACAAGTCAAAGAAATGTAAAGCTGCCGGAGCAGATCGTCCGGCAGTTTTTTATTATATATATCGGGAGACAAAGCGCTTCGTATATCCGGTCAGGCATGAATCTTCGTCGCTAAAAGCGGGTAAAACCGTAAAAACTATACAAAAAATGAGCACAAAACATAAAAAACATACAATAAACCGGAAATAGACTTTGCTAATATTGTGTTTACAGTTATAATAGACGCAAAGGATTCAAAAGAGCGTTTACTGTAACGGCGCTCCGGACATTTCCTTTCAGGTATCATGGAAATAAAAGGGGGATAGTTATCATGTTAAAGTCTAACTTTCAAAAGGGTATGTTCACCGTTCTGGTGGGTATCGTACTCTGGTTCCTGCCGGTGCCGGCTGGCCTGAAGCCGGAAGCCTGGCATATGTTCGCAATTTTTGTTGCGACTATCATCGGTTTTATCCTGCATCCCATTCCGATTGGCGGCGTAGCGCTGATTGCGGTAGGTCTCACCGGATTCCTGAAAGTACTGAAACCGGCCGAAGCCCTGTCCGGCTTCGGTAATGCAACCATCTGGCTGATCGTTGGCGCGTACATGTTTGCCAAAGGCTTCATCAAAACCGGCCTGGGCCGTCGTATCGCTTACGTCATCATGTCACAGATTGCTACAAGTTCATTGAAACTTGGTTACTCCCTGGCTATCACCGACTTTATCGTTTCGCCGGCGACCCCGTCCAATACGGCCCGTGGCGGCGGCATCCTGTACCCCATCGTACGCTCCCTCTGCACCGCATTCCAGTCGGAACCGGATGACGGCACCCGCAAGAGAATCGGCAACTACCTGATGCTTTCCACCTTCGAATGCGACTGCATCACTTCATCTTTGTTCCTGACTTCCGTGGCGCCGAACCTGCTGGTAGCAAAGCTGGCCAAAGACGTGACCGGGCTGGATATCACCTGGGGCACTTACGCGCTGGCCACCATTCTTCCCGGTGTTATCGCCCTGATCATCACTCCGTATCTGGTTTATAAATTAGCGACTCCGGAACTGACCCAGACTCCGGAAGCTCCGCAGCTGGCCAAAGACGAACTGCAGAAGATGGGTCCCATGAGCGGCGCGGAAACCACCGTGCTGATTGCGTTCCTGGCAGCGCTTGCCATGTGGGCGACCACTTCCTTCACCGGTTTGAACGCGACCATGATCGCCCTGGTCTGCATCGGTTTCATGCTGGTGCGCGGCGCGCTGGAATGGAATGATATCATCACCGAAAAAGGCGCGTGGGATACGCTGGTATGGATGGGCGGCCTGATGAGTCTGGCCACCGGCCTGGCAAAACTGGGTTTCGTAAAATGGATCGCAACGGGTATCTCCGGCAGCCTGAAGGGGATTGACCCCATGACCACCCTGCTCATCCTGTGTCTCATCAATATGTACGTGCATTACGCATTCGCATCCCTGTCCGCACACGTCAGTGCGGTATATGCCGCGTTCCTGGCAGTAGCAGTGGCCGCAGGCGCTCCCCCGATGCTTTCCGCTATCGCGCTGGGCGTTGAAACCGGTATCATGGGCTGCCTGACCCATTACGCGACCGGCCCGGCTCCCATTTACTTCGGCTCCGGTTACATTACCCAGCCGGAATGGTGGAAGGTTGGCTTCATCTGCTCCATCCTGTTCCTGATCTGCTTCCTGGGCATTGGCCCGATGTGGTGGAAGATGGTTGGTCTCTGGTAAGCGGTACAGACCGATTGTACCGTAACGTTGGCGCAGTCTGGTAACAGCTTAACAGTTTAAAAAGCGCAAAAGTTACAACATAAGAAGAGCGGCTCCCTTCCGGGGCCGCTTTTTATATAAAAAAGCAGTAGATTATTTTTAAATTCGCCTGTATAATAGTGGTAACTATTTTTAACCTAACGTAATCTGGAGGGGAAACAATGAAGACAAGAAACGGACTGTTTGCAGACGTCGCCGAGTCGGACTGGAACGACTGGCGCTGGCAGGTCATTCACCGGGCCACTACCGTAAAGGACCTGGAGGACTACGGTATTGTACTGACCGAAGAAGAGCGCAACGGGATCGAAGCGACCCTGGGGCGGCTCAGAATGGCGGTGACCCCTTATTATCTTTCGCTGATTGATCTTGACAATCCTTACGACCCTGTCAGGAAACAGGCGATTCCCACTGCGAATGAATTGAATTTTGCGCCGTATGAAGACGCGGATCCCCTGGCTGAAGATGAGTTCAGCCCCGTTCCGGGCGTGACCCACCGTTATCCGGACCGGGTTCTGCTCCTGGTTACGGACCAGTGCTCCATGTACTGCCGTCACTGCACCAGAAGAAGATTCGCGGGGCAGCATGACCAGAACGTTCCCATGGAACAGATCATGCGGGGAATTGAATACATCAGAAATAATGAACATATCCGTGACGTGCTCATTTCCGGCGGCGATGCGCTGATGCTCAGCGATGCGGTGCTGGAAAAAGTCATGTCGGAATTACGGGCCATCGAACACGTGGAGATTATCCGTTTCGGCA
>JAEEGG010027659.1_pt1 | contig 10727 bp, 9 predicted proteins | sample 9134161 | NCBI WGS metagenome assembly JAEEGG01 (sample SAMN16246543, study PRJNA631951) | gut metagenome | biome: gut microbiome; feature: rumen; material: CR-attached | host: Bos | place: Iran: Karaj | collected 2018-10
AACATTTAGGAAAGGTCGAACCTTATTTGTCTCTACCACCCCTGACCCCTCCTTCCAGAAGGAGGGTACTACAAATTGACTCCTTGCTCTATTTTAACTCCCCCTCATCTTGTTTTCTATCCTATTGATTATCAAGAGCTTATCTCCTTTTTAATCTCAGTTAATTTACATTTCGGATGCAATTCAATCGTCGTGCAAAGGCAGTTCTCCAGCCCATCGAAAGCAATGGTTCGCTTGCACGAAAGGCATGCTCCGGACAATTTAGATGCTGCAAATGCAAAAATAAACTGAAAGTTTTGGCAATGTCAGCAGAAATGATTAATTTTGTGGCTGAATTATACCTGAAACCCTTTAAACCTACAAAACAATCATGGCAAACAATCGCCTGGCGTTGAACGCCAATCGTGTTGTGGCATTCCTGCAGAAACTGCCACAAGAGTTTACAAAACAAGACATTATCCGCTTCATTGAAGAGAACGGAATCAAGATGGTGAACTTCATGTATCCCGGTGGCGACGGGAAGTTGAAAACGCTGAACTTCGTCATCAGCGACCGCGCCTATCTGGAAACCATCCTGACCTGTGGAGAGCGCGTCGACGGCTCCAGCCTGTTCTCGTTCATTCAGGCCTCGGCCAGCGACCTCTACGTGTTGCCGCGCTTTGCAACGGCTTTCGTCGATCCGTTCTCGGAGATTCCCACGCTCTGTCTGCTCTGCTCCTATTTCGATAAGGACGGCCAGCCGCTGGCATCGTCGCCCGAGCAGACGCTACGTCGTGCCGCCAAGGCTTTCCGCGACGTGACCGGCATGGACTACGAGGCGATGGGCGAGTTGGAGTACTACGTCATCAAACCCGCCGAGGGCGTCTATCCCGCCATCGACCAGCGTGGCTATCACGAGAGTGCTCCCTATGCCAAGACCAACGACTTCCGCACCCGCTGCATGTACTACATTGCTCAGACGGGCGGCCAGATCAAGTATGGTCATAGCGAAGTGGGCAACTTCGAGCAGGACGGACTCGTCTACGAACAAAACGAGATAGAGTTCCTGCCCGTGCCTGTGTGCGAGGCTGCCGACCAGCTGATGATTGCCAAGTGGGTGATTCGCAACTTGGCTTGGCGCGAAGGACTGAACGTGACGTTCGCCCCGAAGATTACCACGGGCAAGGCTGGCTCAGGTCTGCATGTCCACATGCGCATCACGAAGGACGGTCGTAACATGATGCTCACCGATGAGCCGCGCCCGCAGTTCGGCACACCGCTCTCCGACGACGCCCTGCGCATGATTGCCGGTATGATGGACCTCGCACCGAGCATCACCGCCTTCGGCAATAAGAATCCCACGAGCTACTTCCGCCTCGTGCCACATCAGGAGGCTCCGACGAATGTTTGCTGGGGCGACCGCAACCGTTCTGTGCTCGTTCGTGTGCCGCTGGGCTGGACGGCAAAGGCCGATATGAGTGCTTTGGCCAATCCGCTCGAGAAGTCTTCCGACTTCGATACCACACAGAAGCAGACGGTTGAGATGCGCTCGCCCGACGGCTCTGCTGACATCTACCAGCTGCTGTCAGGACTCTGCGTGGCCTGTCGTCACGGTTTCGAGATGGAGGGTGCTCTCGAGGTGGCCGAGAAGAACTACGTCGATGTGAACATCCACGATGCAGCCCATGCCGACAAGCTCGCCACGCTCGCCCAGCTGCCCGACTCCTGCGAGGCTTCGGCCGACTGTCTGGCGGAGCAGCGCGCCGCCTTCGAGGCTCATGGCGTGTTCTCTGCTACGATGATCGATGGCATCATCGCCCAGCTCCGCTCCTTCGGCGACCGCACATTGCGTGCCGACATCAGCAACGACAAGGCAAAGATTGCCGCTCTCGTCGAGGAGTACTTCCACTGCGGATAAAGCTCGAAAAGATGTGATAACATGCGATCACGGCGGCAATTCGTCGCCGTGGTCTTTTTGTTTCAGGCCTTTGCCGCTCTCACCCCCTCTGGTAGCACAATGCATTTGTCCCTTTTAATCCCTTCCACTCCCCTTTAAACCCTTTCTTTCCCCACTACGTTCTGAAAGCGGCAAAGCCGAGCGATGCCCTTGGAAGTGGAGCCCAGCGAAACTTCAATCAATAACCATCCTAAACAACCCTCATTGCCATGCACGACGACTACGATGATTTTGATGACTTCGACGATTTCGACAACTATGACGATTTCGGCGACTACGATGATATCGATGATGTAGACGAATTTGCCGTCGACGACTATCTCGATAGCCTCGAAGAATATGAAGAAGCATTGGACGATCTCGCCTTCGAACAAGACAACCTAAGAGACGAGTACGATATGAAGCTCCAGGAGATAGATGAATACTGGGACCGGGAAAACCAGTATATCATGACCAGTGGCATCTACTCAGAGGAAGAGGTGCAGACGATTCTTCAGAACCACGAGCAAATACGCCGGGAAAAGAAGGCTGAGGCGAAACTCGACTATGATGCCGAGAAGGAGAGGCTGCGGTTCGAACGTGATAACTTAAGGTTCGATAGGGAGATGGATAGACAGGACTGGGAACTTGCAAGGCAGACCAAAGAGATGGAAAGGAATGAGGCGGCGGCATCTTCTCATCAAGAACAGGCAGCCCAGCCATACATCAGCGGTTGGCAGCCGGAGAAGCCTGGTCTGCTGAAGAGAATCTTTACGTTTGCAGGAATGTACTATCTGTTCAAAAAACTGTTCTGATGGGAATGATGAATCGCCGTGCCTCCGTGGTAAAAAATCGGATTTGTGTCCTGAAGAAGCTCTTCTTCTTGGGCCTCGTGGCAGTCTTGCTTGTGAGCTGTAGCTGCAGGAATAATCGACCCGTTACGACCCATGAGGAAGAAGCCCCTGCCCAGACGCCTCCTGAAAGGGTAGGGGACACGGTGGAAGCCTCGCCTGCCATCGAGGAAACACCTGTCAAGCCGGCCCCTTCAGCTCCAGCAAACAGCACTTCCACCAGCACGGAGAAGACGACGATGACGGAGCCTGACAACATGCGCGGCTTCGACCCCGCCTCCGAAGACGACATGGACGATAACGGCATGAGTCGCTACATGGAAAACAACGATGAGGAAGGCTGGGATTAGTACCTTATAAATTGCCCCCGCAAAATTTGGAATTGGCGTCGAAAATTTGTAACTTTGCGACAAAAGTCGCGAAGTTACTGCATCTCGGCAAAAAAAAGAAACGAGTTTCTTTTGTTCTGCACTCGATTTTTTGTAACTTTGCAGCAGTATTCCTACAACACCAAAGACAAACCTAAATTGATATTTATTCATAACACCAAAATCATACCAAAATGAAGAAACTCATCACGTTGGCCTTCATGGCTTTCCTTTCCCTTGTCAGCTATGCGCAAGACGACTGGGCGAACTTCGGCAGATACGAACAAGATAACCGCGAAGTAAAGGCAACGCCCAACGATGGGCGGCGCGTCGTGTTCATTGGCAATAGCATCACGCAGAACTGGCGTAGCATGCGACCGCAGTTCTTCACCGATCACGGCTTCATCCCTCGCGGCATCTCCGGTCAGACGTCCTATCAGATGCTGCTGCGCTTTCGTGAAGACGTGCTCAGCCTGAATCCGAAAGTGGTGGTCATCAATGCCGGCACCAACGACATTGCCCAGAACAACCACCGCTATGTGGAAGACCGCACATTCGGCAACATCGTCGGTATGTGCCAATTGGCGAAGGCCGCGAAGGTGAAGGTCATCCTCACCACCATCACTCCCTGCGGCCAGTATTCGTGGCGCCGCGAAATCAAGGATGTCCCTCAGAAGATTGAGAGCCTGAACGCTCGGCTGCGCGACTATGCCAAGCAGAACAAGATTGCGTTCGTTGACTATTTTACACCAATGGCCATCGACTCCGGTGAGAAGAAAGGCACGATGAAGGAGGGACTCTCCAACGACGGCTGCCATCCCACCGATGCCGGCTATGCCATCATGGAGCCGCTCATCCTGCAAGCCATTCGTAAGATTGTGAAATAGTGATAGAAGTTAGCCGTTCATACCATTCAATTTTCATATTTTTGCCTCAAATTTATGCTTCAAATTTCAAATTTGGCCTAAATTTCATGCTTCAATATTACAAATTTGCCCATAATTAGTAAAATTCCATTGACAGAAATGGGCATTTGTTAGAGAATTGCAAACCGAAATGAACGACGGACAATCTATGAATTAATTTGACAAACGGACGATGAAAGAAGACAGACAGGACAGAAGAACGGATGATTTGTTGCTTCTCTCATTCCATAATAGTACAAAGCATTTGTCCCTTTTCTTCCCTTTAAGCCCTTTAAGCCCCAGTAAGACAGACGGGATAGACGGGACAGAAGGAAAAAAGAATCAAGGAAGGACGCAGGCGCACCTGCGCCCCTCCCGTCATCATATCATTGTTTTGAGAGTTGAATGATATCATTATTTAACTACGACCTTTTTCCCGTTCTGTATATATACCCCCTTGGGAAGCCTGAAACTAGAACCTTGAAACTCGGAACTGTTTGCGACTCGTCGGCCCGAGAGGTCGTAGATGAAAAGGGATTTGGCAAAGCCATTGCCCCCTTTGTCTCCTTGATTTTTCTCACTCGATGAAGGGCTTTCAACTCCTGCCAAATATTCCGACATTCCGTGTACGCTCATCTCGTTCCATACCGGAGCCTGCTGATAAAGTCCTACGCTTTCGTCAGGAACATATAGAGAAACTGTCGACAAGTCAACAAGTTCGAACACGGTTGGAGATTCCTTAAGAGTAAAAGGTGTGGATTCCTTGCTGATGACTTTTTTCAGTTTATTACATGAACAAAACACAGAATAGTCCAATTCTGGACTTCCCTCGAAAGTGATGGATTCAAGAGAGCCGCAGCCCATGAAAGCTTCATGTCGAACCATTCCAATTGTGGAAGGGATGATAACAGATTCTAGCCTTGTACAGGAATAAAAAGCTTGAATGCCAATTTCGCTTAATCCTTGTGGGAAATTGACAGACTGCAAACTACTGCATGTCCAAAATGCAGCGTCACCAATATGTTCAAGTGTAGAGGGAAGAGTGGCACTTTGCAGATTCAAGCACATTCCAAAAGCTCCCACATCGATGTCCTTAATTCCCTCTCCTATCACGATGGTGTCAACTTCTGAATTAAAAAAAGCCTTTTCCCCGATTCTCTCTACCTGATAGGTGTTTCCATTATATTCCACGGTGGCAGGAATGGTAACAGAGCCTTTCATTCCTTCCTGCGCCATTTTCAAACATACTGTCGACTCCGACAATAATTCATAAGTGAACTGGCCTGCTTCGAATATTTCCCCTTCGCCATCTTCAGACATGTTTGCCCATAGATTGCTAACAAGGCCTATGGCTATAATTGATGATAATAATCGTATCATACTTTCACTTTTTTAGAATAAACACGTCCATTAAGACTTATACTTATTACATACATGCCAGGATGCGGCCAGCCTCAAGCAAGCTTTGCTCTGCGCTCACTTAACCACGAACTTTTTCCCGTTTTGTATATACACCCCCTTGGGGAGTTTGTTAGGACCTTGAAACTCGGAACTGTTTGCGACGCGTCGGCCCGAGAGGTCGTAAATGGCGGTTTCGGATGAGCGGTAGCGCTTCTGCGACACGATGCCAGTGATGGGATTCGCATTGAAATCAGTGTTCCTGAAGATGCATTCGCCATCATCATAGCAGGCAAGGAATTGACGATTATATTCCAACAACCAGCGGCCGTCCTTCTCTGAATACTTATAACCCGAGATAACCTTTTCATAAAAAGGACCATAAATCCCAAATTGTTCACCTCCAACGCCGCGCACCCATCGCTCAACGATTTCATCGGGGTCTACAGGGTAAGAACTGTTTCCGTCATCCTTAAAACTAAAGGAAAGGCGCTCGAAGTAACGGTCACCAACTTGGATGGTGTCTTTCGAATGCACGTAGACCAGAGGATTCTTAGGATTTCCCGAGAACTGGTTGGAATAGGGCGTGTTCTTGTCGCCAACCTCCAAATCGAAGTTATAACTCACATGACTTCCTCCCTCTAAGCCGTAGATAAAATAGATACCATGCCTCTCGCCAATTGTGGCTATCAGATAGGTGGTGTCGCGATAAGAGTCGGTGTAGTAAAGTTTCTTGTACGTGTCTTTGCCCCTCACAGTATCTCCCATCACAGTAATAAAAGACTGAAAATGTAATTCCCGATACTCCCAATCACCATATTTGAATACATCGGGATTGGGATCTGTGCAATTGCTTTCACTGATGACTTGGCTATACACCCACTGCTTGCCGTCTTTCAGATAGGTGTCGTAAATCTCTTGTGCCACCAGCAGCTGTGGCAGCAGCAACATTGCGAACAGTAGAACTTTCTTCATGTCGATCTCCTTTTATTATTATCGTTTAATATGATTGTTTATCGATTGCAAAGATAGCATTTTCCTTCTTGTCCTGCAAACCTTTTCACGTTTTTAACATGCTCTCCTATTTTCCTTCATTCCGTTTTTCATCTTTTATATCTCTAGGGAAGTGGGGAATCAAGGAAGGGCGCAGGCACGCCTGCGCCCCTCCAGCATCATATCATTGTTTTGAGAGTTGAATGATATCACTATTTCACCACAACCGTTTTCGTCGTGCTCCCATCAGTACACGATTGGCAGGCCTTCCTTCGTAAACCCTTCGGCAGAGATGACCAGCTGGCGGCAGTCGCGGTTGTTATAGAATACGATGTCTGCCAATCCGTTCTCGTCGGTCTTCACATTGGGATTCCAATAGAGTGTGCGGCGATAGTCGGGAATGGAAGGTAACACCTTGTAGTCAGGACTCTCAAAAGTTTCTGGAACATCAAAGCCTTCTATAACTATTGACCGTACACCTTTTCGCATTCTCTCCCATTTGTTGCCCTGGTGATCTTTATAGATATATACCGTCACAGGATGGAAGGGTTCCAATTCTGGAAGGGTTAGTGTGGATTTCCAAGCAGAATTATCCTCTGAGATGTATACCGACCGCACCTCATCAAGTGTTGCGGGAAAATCTTCCCATGTAGCCTTGGCATTCCACACGGATTTTTCTGTAATTCTCTTCGGGGCGTAGGAGATGCTGTAGAGTCCGTTGTTGATGATCCACACCACTGGGCGCCTTTTGTAGTCGACACCTTCTTTGACCAATACACGATTTCTTGTGTTACGGAAAGACCCGTCTTCGTTCGCATATTCATTTCCCCAGTTACCACCAAAGAATGAATTCTTCTGCTTCAGCCATTTTAGGAAATCGGGCGACAGTTCATGCCGGTCTCTAATCTGTTCGTTTAAAACCTGACAATCGTAATAGATGGCAGCATGCGACTGTGCATTCTGTTCATTGAGCCACATTGCTTTCAGGCTTCGGTTGCGCTTGGCGGTCACTTCTACCATTTTCAGCATATATTCACGCTGACCCATACTTAAGGCTGTCGTGTCTTCCTTCCATCCAAGCCATACTCGTGGAGTATCTATCGGCAGGGGCAGTATTTCGTTTTTATTGATATGGCGTGTTTGGGGCGAGAACCATCTGTTAATGGAGAATTCATAATTGCTGATATCTCCTTCCATGTCTGGGCGCATGATGAGTTCACGAGGGCCATAAAACGGTGAGAAACGAATAGCAAAACGGCCGTCGTCAAGTGTCTTTACAATTCCTGTGACTGCATCGCTCGTCGTATTTAGGCTTGTGGTCATGACATATACGTTTGGAAATGCTTCGGCTTTCTCTCCTTCTTTCTTTTTCTGATTATTGTGCAACTTACCTTCAAGCAGCATTCTTTGTTCTAATAGTTGCTGAATCTTGAAGTCGCCTGGGGTTATCATCTTGCTGATGTTATATCGTCTCCATCCCTGAACCATCATCAGCAGGTCGGCAGCACGGCGGTGTTCTTCGTCATCGGCCTCCAGGTAGTAATCAGCATTTTCGATATAGCCTTTCAGGTCACTGGCAAGCAACATCCACGAATTGGCATTGCACGCCCAGCCATTTACTTGAGAATCGTAGTCTCGCACCGCGAGAGAGAACGTAGCCTTTGGCTGTGCATAGGTTTTTAGTTCTATTTTCCCATAAGGTGAGAGCTGCTGATTATCTACGACACACTTGATTCGTTCTGCTGTTTGTTCAGGATAGACAAAAACCATGCGTTCGGCAAGAATGTTGCTGTTGGCATCCAGAAGGCAAAGCTGGCAGACACCATTTGACAAACTATCCCGATTGACAGTCATCGTATCATCGGTGCTACCTGCACCAACAAATCGTAGTAGCTTCGTTTTCCCATGGCATACCGATATCAAGGCCAAATCTTGCTTGGCAAATAGTTGGGTTCTGCCGATGCGGACGGCAAACTTGCCTCCACCGATAGACTCTACTGAGATAACACAGCCTTCTTCCTCTGCCTGTGGCAGCCTGAAAGAACGTTCATTCCCTTTCTCATTATTAAGGTGAAGGGTAAGCCGCCTGCCTTTCGGCACACATTCAAACGCCCCGCGACCTTCGCGAAAAGTGCTCACATCGCACACTTTCTCCCCATCAGACTCCAACCACCCCTGTGTCTCGAAATGTTGCCCGTTCTCATTGGTGACGGCAAAAGCCACACGATTACGAAGCCTTGATATGAGATGCCCCCCTTCTGGATAAAATGCAACATTCATCTGCTTGGACATCTCTTCTTCCTTCTCACGATTGTCTGGAAGACGCTTTTTATAACTGAACATATCCATCGTCTGGCTACTCCAGTCGCCATCCTTTTCCGGTTTATTCAAAATAGGTAAAACACGGGAGAAAATGCCTGTATTACCCCAATTGGTCATGTATCGCGTGTAGGCCCTTATCTCATAAAACCCACTGTTCAGAAGACCTTCCAGGTTTATGCAACCATCTGCGGTTCCTTCCTTAACTTCCAGTTTTCGAGTTTGCACCACATCGCCAGATGGATTTACAAGTTCTACATACAACACTCCACTTAAATCCGATAATTTCTGGACATCATCACGAACGACATAAGCTTTAAACCAAATCTTTTCGCCCATGAAATAGCCTGTATTATCCAAATGCAGATATACTTTCTCCTGTGGAAAACTCTTGTTGAAAGCCTCTATATTGTCCACAAATTGCATCAACTGGTTCTTCGGCTCAAAGGGTTGTAAGCGGCTAGCCTCATCCGTCTGAGCATGACAGGTGACTGACAGCAATAGTATTGCGAATAGTAGAATTTTCTTCATAGCGAACACCTTTTATTATATTGTTATAAATTACAAAGATTCTTCTTCCGCTGCAAAAATAAATATAATAGGTGATAAATCCAAGAAAATAGGTTAACAAAAACTTAACAACTTCATTTCAGCCTATTTGTGAGGTTAACAGAAAGTTAACAAACAGCTACAAACTCCCGATGAAATCGTCGAATTTTGAAGATGACGGCGTTTCGGAGGGGAAGAGTTTCTTGCTGAGCCTTCTGCGGATGTTCGACTCTCCATTTTGCGTTTCGCAGATGATTTCAGCAATGAGTTGGTGAGTCAGCTGCGCTTTCAGCAATAACGACACCTGCTTCTCTTTCGCCGAAATACTGGGAAGAAGCAACCGCAGACGATCCGAAAAGCCAGGATAAGCCTCGTTGACAACTCGCTCCACCTCATCCCAAATCTCTTGGTTGCTAACGGCACAGGTAGGATCCTGCAGTAGCTTCTTGAAAACGTCTGACTCCTGAATGCGCCTTGTGCTCACCCATATCTTCTCCTTCTCCAGCTGAGCAAGCCGCGAAGCATAGCTGTGATCGTTAGCTTTGTCCTCTGTTAACAAGGCGTACTTTGCTTGTAGCTCTTCGTGGATGCGGTGTAGCTCCTGTAGGCGCAGCTTCCGCTCACGGGCTTGGGCACGAACCCAAAGCAATAGGAACAACAGAACAAGAAGTACCAAAATGCCCAAGCAAATCAGCCAACCTCTCAACGTATTAGCCTCTTTCAATCTCTGCGCCTCCTTTACATGCTTCTGATAGTTGTAGGCAGCATGCATGCGGGCAACCATCTCAGCCTTATCCATTTCTTGGATGGAATCATCTAAAAGCTTGTATTGATTAAAATTTGTAAATGCCGTCTTGAGATCTCCTTTTCTTAACTGCAACTCACATAATCCTTTATAAGCATTGTATTTACCATAAATATTCCCATATTGCAGAAGCTTATTATAATAAATATAAGCAGAATCAAACTTGTTAGTATTCTTGTATATATCAGATAAAATCGAATAAGTACTACTTATATTCAAAGAATCTAAATTGTCTATAGCAGGCTGCATATATTTTCTGGCCAAATGATATTGCCCTTGATCTTTATATAATCTGGCCATTTGAGAATTCAATTCCGTAATTCTATTTATATCTCCATAATCAGTCGCATATTCTAATGCTTTTTTGTAATAATACAGACTGCTATCTGGCTTTTCTAAGAATTTATGCTGCTCGGCAATGTCGCGATTCTTAAAGATGATGCTGATAGTGTCATTCGATTGTTCTGCAAGACATAAGGCTTCTTGAAATATTGCAAGAGCATCACGATACAATCCTTGAAAATAAAACTGTTCACCAATCTGACTAAGTATCAGTCCACGTTGCTTGGCGAGACGGGCCCCCTCCCCAACACTCCCCGAAGGAGAGGGAGTAGCGGGTTGCAC
>JAEEGG010027662.1_pt1 | contig 10726 bp, 6 predicted proteins | sample 9134161 | NCBI WGS metagenome assembly JAEEGG01 (sample SAMN16246543, study PRJNA631951) | gut metagenome | biome: gut microbiome; feature: rumen; material: CR-attached | host: Bos | place: Iran: Karaj | collected 2018-10
TATCCTAACTTTTTTTTTCACTATTACTTACTTAGTTTAAGATTGCAAATGTACGATTTTTTTACTTTTTTACGATATGTTTCATGAAATAATTGTAACTTTGCAATAAATCTGTGGATTTCACTCCTTATCCATCCTTCATTACGCCTTACAATATTACACTATATGCTATCCATATAAAATATCATAAGACGCACCATTCTGAAGTAAAAAGGGGAGTTATAAAAGGAAGTAAAAAAGGAAGTAAAAAGGGAAGCCGAGTTAATTTAAAGATTTAATTATGTAAGATGTAAGATTTATGCAAGTGGTTCGGAATTTAAAAGGGGAGTTAACGAGCCTGAGGCTCGTGGACGATAGTTTTGCAAAAGATCATCTAATGGAGCAGTCAATCTAAAACAGTCCACAACTCCAGCTGTCATCAACCTTTTTAAGAACTTCAGAAAACTATAAACTATAAACTATAAACTAAAAACTAAGCCTAATGATTACCCGCTTATTACAATTTTTAGACGCATCGCCAGTGAATTTCCTGGCAGTGAAGCATATTGCCGACACACTCGAATCGGCCGGCTACCGACGTGTTGACCCTCAGTTGCCTATTGGTGAGGTGAAAGCAGGCGACAAACTCTTTGTCACCAAGAACGACTCATCCATCTATGCGTTTCATATAGGCAGGAAGCCTCTTGCCGACAGCGGTTTCCACATGATTTGCGCCCACTGCGACTCCCCCACCTTCCGAATCAAGCCGAATGCTGAGATTCTCTGTGAGAAAGGCATCGTGAAACTGAACACCGAGGTATATGGCGGTCCGATTATGTCCACGTGGTTCGACCGTCCGCTGACTATCGCCGGACGTGTTATCGTGAAAGGAAAAGATGCCATGTCGCCCCGGTCGCTGCTGCTCCACATCAAGCGTCCCCTCCTTCAGATAAGCAATCTCGCCATCCACTTCAACCGTTCGGTGAACGATGGTGTGGCACTGAGCAAACAGAAAGACATGCTGCCCATCCTGGGAATCATCACAAACGAATTGGAAGTAAAGAATCTTTTGACCAACACTATCTGCGGAGAATTGAACATAGAGAAAGAGGACATCCTTGATTTCGATCTATATTTAGCTGACGCCACCCCCGCCTGCACTTTTGGCGTTCACAATGAATTCCTGTCGTCGGGCCGGCTTGACGACCTGTCGATGTGTGAGGCAGGTCTGGAAGCGCTCATCAACACACCCGAATCCGACACCACCAAGGTGCTTGCCATCTTCGACAACGAGGAGACCGGATCACAGACAAAGCAGGGAGCTGCCAGTCCATTCCTGGCTTCGATGCTCAAACGCATCGCCTTGGCTCAGAGCGGCAGCGATGAGTCGTTCTATCAGGCAGTTGAGCGTGCATTCATGGTGTCCGCCGACAACGCCCATGCCTGGCATCCCAACTACAGCGAGAAATACGACCCGACAAACCATCCGGTACTCGGAGGCGGCCCCGTCATCAAGTTCAATGCGGCACAGAAATACGCCAGCGATGCTGTTTCAGCAGCTGTCTTCGCTCAGATATGTCAGGATGCAGGCGTTCCCTGCCAGCGTTTTGTCAACCACAGCGATGTGGCAGGCGGAAGCACCCTTGGCAACATCCTCGCCTCATCTATACCGCTCCGCGGTGTCGATATGGGCAACGCCATACTCGCCATGCACAGCTGCCGTGAGACCGGCAGCGTCATCGACCACATCTTCTGCGTCAAGGCCTTCTCCCAGTTCTATTCCTGAGGAGGGAAGGAGAAACAGAATGTTTATTTTGCCACAACGAATCTTTACGAAACAGACTGCGGACACCAAGGATGGGATAGAACAAAAGACTAAAAAACATCACAATATAACAGCATGTGAGTTTATATTTCTACAAAAATAGTTAATAACTAATAGTCAGATAGTTATAAATATTATACCATATTATTTTCGTTTATAGCCAGCGGAAACTATTAAAAAAACATATAAAACCGCACGCTATAAACGGAAAAAGAAGAAAAAACAGCGGAAGGACATCGAATTCGGTGTCCTTCCACTGTTTTTATACGAATGACTCACGCCAAGCGGAGTGTGATGATAAATAAATTATGCTTCCTTGTCTAAGCTGACAGCCTTCCAGAGACCAACAGCCACGATAGCTCCGACAAATGGTCCGACGATGAATACCCAAACCTCTGACAGTGCTGAACCACCCTGGAAGATAGCCGGTCCAAGTGAACGTGCAGGGTTCACAGAAGTCCCTGTGTAGTGTATGCCAACGAGATGGATGAGGATGAGCGAGAGACCGATGGCCAGTCCTGCGAAGTTGTTGGTAGCCCCATTGGTTTTTGATGTTGCACCAAGCACCACAAGCACAAACAATGCGGTGAGCACAATCTCCACCACCAGTCCAAGTCCGATGTTTCCGTTAGGACATCCGTTTGCACCCGTTGATGTTGTGATTACCAGCGACGGATCCATGTTGACGATGGCAGCGAGCACACAAGCAGCAAGAATACCGCCGATGAACTGTCCTACCCAGTAGCCTATCGCATCCTTAACGCTCATACGTCCGTCGAGGAGCACGCCAAGCGTGATAGCAGGATTGATGTGGCATCCTGAGACACCACCGATGGTGTAAGCCATCATGATAACAGAGAGACCGAAAGCGAAAGCAGTACCTACCACGGCAGCTGTGTTCTCTGGTCCGCATCCTAAACTAACAGCTGCGCCGCAGCCGAGAAAGGTCAGTACGAACGTACCGATTAATTCTGCTAAATACTTTTTCATAATACACAAATTTAGTTAATACAAAAATGAATGTTATTGAAAATATAACGCAAAACTACTAAAAATTATTTAATAACGAATAAAAAAAATGTTTTTTTCGTGAAAATTGATTAAATTTGCGGATAATATACACAATATACACCATTATGCGAATCAAACATTTTTCTTTTGCCTTCATATTGGCTTTATTACCCATATCCGTCATGTCGCAAAACCGTCAGATGCCCGTCAGGGCGAAAATCAAGAAAAACTTCACCATCGACGACCTCATTCCAGGAGGATCCACCTTCTACCAGAGCAACTATGCCAAAAGGAAATACACAGCGTTCTGGGGTGAGAAATGCGTGGAACTCGGGCTTGACGAATGCCGGCTGGTCAACCGTACAGACGGTACAGCTGAAGGCGAGCAACTGTTCACGCTGACCGACATCAATACTGCGCTCTCATCTGCCGGTTTCCGGATGCAACACCTCTACGAGGCGTCTTTCCCCTACTCCACGGACCCGTTGGTTCTGCTGAAAGGGAAAGGGAAGCAGGCACTTGTGAACTGGCAGACGAAACAAACGGTGTGGATCCAGACACTTGAGTCAAGCTACGAGGCCTCCGACTGGAATGCCAAGTCCCGGAACCTTGCATTCGTCAAGGAACATAATCTCTACGTCTGCGATGCCAACGGAACGGAGAAGCAGCTGACCACGGACGGAACATCCGATATGGTCTATGGCAAGTCCGTCCACCGCGACGAGTTCGGTATCGAGAAAGGACTGTTCTGGAGCGACCAGGGCGACAAGCTGGCATTCTACCGCATGGATCAGAGCATGGTCAGTCCCTATCCGCAGGTGGATCTCAACCTCGATCCAGAAGAGGGCAGCCGCTGCGCGAAGGTTGCCCCCGACCGCTACCCGATGGCAGGAGAGACCAGCCATAAAGTGACAGTGGGCGTGTATGACGTGGCAAGCGGAAAGACCGTCTATCTCAATGCCGGCGACCCCACCGACCGCTATTTCACCAACATCGCATGGAGTCCCGACAGCAAGACCGTCTATCTCATCGAGCTGGACAGAAGCCAGAAACACGCTAAGCTCGATGCCTACAATGCCGAGACGGGACAGTTCACCGCCACCCTCTTCCGTGAGGACAACAGCAAATATTTCGAGCCACGCACCCCCATACAGTTCCTGCCATGGGACAGCAAACGGTTTATCTATGCTACCCGCCGCGACGGCTACAACCACATCTACCTCTACAAGCTTGACGGCAACAGCGCCACGCTGGAACGTCAGCTCACCAAGGGGCAGTTCGAGGTGTTCAACGTGTTGGGATTCAACCATAAAGAAAAAACCGTGGTATTCACAAGCAATGAGTCCGACCCGATTGGCTGTGCGCTTTATGCCGTTGACATGAAAGGCAAGCGGACGGCACTGGGCGACACTGGTGGCTGGCACAGCGCCGTGCTGTCGGATGCTGGCACCACCGCCATGGACTCCTGGGCGATGCCTGAAGGACCGATAGCCCACCGCCAGGATCTTGTGGACACGTCAACCGGCAAGCGCCTGACATTCATGGACTCCCAAGACCCTTGGGACAACTTCAACGTGCCTGAAATCAAGACCGGCACCCTCAAGGCAGCCGACGGAGTGACCGACCTCTATTATCGGCTGATTCTCCCCACCAATTTCAACCCTGAAGAGAAATACCCGGCTGTGGTGTACGTCTATGGAGGTCCGCACGCCCATAACATCGACGCCAGCCGTCACTGGGGCGCGAGAGGCTGGGATATCTGGATGGCACAGAACGGCTACGTGATGTTCTGTCTCGACAACCGGGGAAGTGAGCACCGCGGACTGGATTTCGAGCAGGCCACCTTCAAGCATCTCGGTGTGGAGGAGATGAAAGACCAGCTGAAAGGCATTGACTACCTGAAATCGCTGCCTTACGTGGATGGCGATCGTATCGGCGTGCATGGCTGGAGCTTCGGCGGGTTCATGACCACGAGCCTGATGACCACCTACCCCGACGTGTTCAAAGTGGGCGTGGCTGGTGGACCGGTCATCGACTGGAAATATTATGAGGTGATGTACGGTGAGCGTTATATGGAGACCCCGCAGAGCAACCCTGAAGGCTATGCCGCCAGCAGCTGCCTGAACAAAGCGGACAAACTGAAAGGGCGGCTGCTGATTATCTACGGAGGCAACGACCCTGTATGCGTGCCGCAGCATACGCTCTCATTCATCCGTGCATGCATCGATGCCGACACCTATCCCGACCTTTTCACCTACCCTGGCGACGAACACAACATGATGGGTTCCGACCGCGTGCATCTTCACAAGAAAATCACCCAGTATTTCGAGGATTTCCTGAAATAGGATTTACGATTAAGGATTTTGTTTGTTTTTGGTAGCCATGCGGATGGCCAATATAAAAGCATCTCCCAGAATGTGTTGAGACATTCCGGGAGATGTTTTTGTTATTGAAATGATTGTTATTGCAATTTCACCTTAATCATGGAGAATGAATATGGATCCATGGTGACGGTCATCTTCTTCTTGATGTCGATGTTGGAGGTCTGTGGCTTGATAGGCTGCTGGTCGAAATTGTTCTCGTCCATCGGGTTGCCTTTCAGTGTGGTGATCTCCGCAACCGACGGGAGTTTCTTGAACTTGGACAGGTCGATGTCCGCGTCCTTTGCCGCATCAGTGGCGTTACACATCTTCAGATATACCTCACCTTTCTCCGTATTGAGCACGCAGGAAGAACCCAGGAACTTGTCGTCTGCCACCTTCACCACGTCTCCGTAATAGTAGTCGCCGGCTGTGATGCCGAAGAGTTGCTGCACATAGTAGCTGCAAGTGAGGAACACCCCTTTGTTGTCGAAATAAATCAGGTCGGGGTTCCAGCTCAGATGGTTCTTCTTCGCGAACAGCGGTGCATAGCTGGTCATCACCACCACGTCGCCGTTACGCTCAATACCCATCAGATAGAGTGCCTCAGCCAGTGCGTCGGTGAGCTTCTTGTCTTTCGAGGCATACTCGCCCAGATAGACCTTGGTCTTGCGGTCGCGCGGGTAGTTGTCATAGTTGTGCTGGTTGTCGTAGAAGTAGTTGCGGGGCTCGTAGTAGTGCTCATCGAGGATGGCGAGGTCAATCTGCTCGGCGAAGCGCCAGCCGTTGTCGAAGTCAGGGTTGCCCTTGTGTGAACCAGGACCAGCCGTACCCACAATCACGATATCCGGATATTTCGCGCGCACACGGTCATAGATATATTTGAAGCGTTCCTCAAATTCAGGCGTGATTTTCTCCTCGTTGCCCAATCCTAAATATTTGAGGTTGAACGGTGCGGGATGTCCCTGCTCCGCACGTTTCTTTCCCCATGTGGTATTCACGTCGCCGTTCGCCCATTCAATCAGGTCGAGCGCCTCGTCCACCCATTCGTCCATCTCGCTCATCGGAACTGCGGTCTGCGCCTGCTCTTTCATGCCCCATCCGCCGTTCACACCCTGACAGCTCACGCCCACAGGGAGAATAGGAAGCGGCTGTGCTCCGAGGTCTTCACACAGCTGGAAATACTCATAGTATCCCAGTCCGAACGACTGATGATATCCCCAGGTGTTCTTCAGTCCCGTACGCTGTTCCATCGGACCGATGGTCTTCTTCCAGCGGTAGGTGTCCCAGAATCCGTCGCCGCCGCCATGAACCACACAACCGCCCGGGAATCTCACGAACTTAGGCTGCAGATCCTCCAGTGCCTGAGCCAGGTCCTTGCGCAGCCCATGGCCTTTGTATGTGTCCTGTGGCATCAGCGACACCATATCTATGTCAACGGTGCCTTTCTCCAGAAGAAGGATGTCAAGACGTGCGTTGTCGCAGTCTTCCGATGCAGTGAATGTGTAATGATATTTCTTCCACTGTTTGCCCTCATTCCGGATTTCTGTGTCTCCAATGATTTTACGCTTGTCGCCGACAAGCACAACGCGGACCTTCATGGCATCTCCCCTCATGAAAAGTGAGAAATCATATTTTTTACCAGCTTTCAGCGGTATTCCATCATAGCCAGTGTTCTCGATTCCAACTCCGGTCCATCCGTCAAAGTCTGAATAATGCCCTATTTTCTCTGCATAGACACGCATGTAGTGGGGTGTCTGTTCAGTAAGCGGGCTGTCTGTGCGTGTTTCTATCAGACCAGCTGAATGTCCTGGGCGGATCATGGACCAGAAAGCCCCGCTGTGCCATTCGTTACGCTCTATCTGCGAATATTCGAATCCGCCGTTCTGAACCAACTCGGCGTAGAGACCGCCGTCGGCACTGCTGCTGATATCCTCGAAGAAGATGCCAATCAGCTCATTACTGATTTTTGTACCCCCTTTAGGAGCCTTCACTTTCTGTGCATACACACTGGTGACACCGAATAACAGTGCCAGCGCAATCATCATGCGCATCATCGTTTTCTTGTTCATGTTCATTTATTTATTTGGTGTTATTGTTTCACAATCCGTTTTTTCTTCACGGGGTCGCAGGTGAGGTTGCAGCCCAGTTTCTTGAAAATCTTGCGGTCCACCTCGCTGAGCATCACGGTGCTGTGAACCTGACACCCCCGTAGGTTTGGCAGCTGTTGCAACGCCCGCCGGCAGTTCTCATCGTGTTGTGAGAGCACGGAAATCGCCACGAGCACCTCATCGGTATGCAGCCGGGGATTGATCCCTCCTAGATATTCGGTCTTCGTCTTCTGAATCGGCTCAATCATGCTCTGTGGGATGAGTTTCACCTCATGGTCGATGCCAGCAAGATGCTTTGTGGCATTGAGCAGCAGTGCCGCGCTGCATCCGAGCAGTGGGCTTGAGTGCGCCTTGATGATGGTGCCGTCTTCCAGTTCGATGGCAGCCGATGTATGTCCTGTGGTTTTAAGCAGGTCGTTGGCAGCAACTGTTGTCTTGCGGTCGGCTGTGGATATGCCCGCCTGGTTGAACAGGAGCTGAATCTTGCTGATTTCGCTGTCATTACACATACCGTCGGCATATTTGTTCGTGGCATCATAATAGCGGCGTATAATCTCATCTTTCGATGCCTTGCAGCACACCTCGTCGTCGCAGATGCAGAATCCCACCATATTCACGCCCATATCTGTAGGCGACTTATAGGGTGTCTCGCCGTAAATACCCTCAAAGAGGGCTTTCAGCACCGGATAAATCTCGATGTCGCGGTTGTAGTTCACTGCCACTTTGCCGTAAGCCTCCAGATGGAAGGGGTCAATCATGTTCACGTCGTTGAGGTCTGCTGTCGCCGCCTCGTATGCGATGTTCACCGGATGTTTGAGCGGCAGGTTCCACACAGGGAAAGTCTCGAATTTGGCGTAACCGGCATGAATGCCCCGCTTGTTCTCACCATAGAGCTGGCTGAGGCATACAGCCATCTTTCCGCTTCCCGGTCCTGGAGCTGTGACGATGACGAGCGGACGCTCCGTCTCCACATAGTCGTTCTTTCCAAACCCCTCGTCGGATGCGATTTTCGCCACGTTATGTGGATAGCCGTCGATAAGGTAGTGGTAGTATGACTTGATGCCCATCCTGGTGAGGCGCTCACGGAACTGGTCGGCAGCCCTCTGTCCGTCGTAATGGGTGATGACCACCGATCCCACAAAGAAGCCGCGCGCCATAAATTCATCGCGCAGACGGAGCACATCCTCGTCGTAGGTGATGCCCAGGTCAGCACGGATCTTATTCTGCTCGATATCCTCAGCGCTGATGACGATGACAATCTCAATGCTGTCGCTTATCTGCTGAAACATCCTCAGCTTGCTGTCGGGCTTGAAGCCTGGCAGCACACGTGATGCGTGGTGGTCGTCGAACAGCTTGCCGCCAAGTTCCAGATACAGCTTGTTGCCAAACTGTGAGATACGCTTCATGATGTTCTCCGACTGAATACGGAGATATTTCTCGTTGTCGAAACCTATTTTGCTCATGTCTCTCTTCTACATAATTAATAATTGAATGTTATCCATTTTATTTTTACAAAATTACGGTTTTTATTCCAATTTCTTTACTTTTTCATTAAGAAAACCAAAGAAATCTATTAAATTGCTCGTTCGCTTTTACTTTTTTCGTTATATTTGCGAGATATATTTACGATTTACAGATTTAAGATTTACAGATTTAAGATTTACAGATTTACAGATTTATAGATTTAAGATTTACAGATTTAAGATTTACAGATTTAAGATTTATTTGATTATTTAAACATTTTAAGTTTCGGATGTTCAATCAACAAAAAAAGATAAAAAAACACTAAAACCCAATCAATATGAAAACAGTTACAAACACTATGAAGAGATGGCAGTTTGCCTTGACAGCCCTTATTGTGGCTTTTTTGTTCGTCCATCTGCCCCTGACGGCGGCTTCAGATGCCGATTACCAGGAAATCAAGGGGACGGTCTATTCCAAAGATATCACCAGTACGCGTGTTAAGCTGGTGGGAGATGCTGTGCTCAACGTCAACGAGGACTTTTATCTGCGCGAGATTTATGGAGGTCCGGATTATTCAATCTACATCAAAGTTGATTTCGGCTGTAAGCTCACCGTCGATCAGGACTGGGACAGAACCGCCGCCGTGGATGTCCGCAATTTGTATCTCTCGGGAGAGGGTTCAACATTGATTACCGGCAAACACTACGGTGTTTGCATCCGCAAGGGTGTGCTGAGCGTTCAGAACACCACCGCCACCTTCTCCGCAAGATATAACGGCTCAAATTCGGAAGCTTCATGGACCCAGTCTGTGATAGGAGAGACAGGCAGTGACATTACCATCCTAAACAGTGTGGCAACATTCAACAGTGCCTCAGGATATGCGTTGAGCGGTTACATCTACAACAGAGATTTCGAACATCAGCTTAGAAATGTGACGGTGACAGGAGACAAAAGCAAAGTGTATTTCAATGCCCCTGTCGGTTATTCACAAGATGTGGACAACTTTAATGTGAAAGGCGGTCAGGTCTTTTTTAACGAAGACCATTGGGAGTGTATGAGCGTAAAGGACGTGAACTTGACTGGCGGTAAAATCATAGCGACAAAAACGGGAAGCGGTGTCTGGAGCGCCATCGACTGCCAAAAGATGAATGTGAGCGACTGTGAGCTGACCGTTGAGTCGTCCACCGCCGGCATAGTCTGCGATGGTATTACTATCAACAATGCCACAGTCAAAGTGACTGGAGACGGGAAAAACTATGCCATCCATGCGAATCTGTACGGTATGGACATCACCGGTGACAAGACGGTTGTAATAGCCGACGCGCCCTACGCCGGCTTGTATTCCGACGGTAACATCACTATCAAGTGTAAACAATTGTGGGCGAACGCCAGCAACAAAGGCTACTATGCCATCTGCACCCAACGCAAACTGAACATCGACTTGCTGGACTCTAAGAGCTTGTATGAGGCACAAGGCAACAACACCCAACCGATTTACTCCAAAGAGGGGTTATACATGAACCGTGCGGCATCCATCTATGGTCAGAACGGTTCAAGCGCGCGCATTGATATCAGCTACAACAAGTCGTTGCACAGCCTCATCTCAACCGGCGGTTCTTACAACTACATCAACTTCTCAGCACCCACACTGCCCTATCTCGACCCGCCGGTCTTAACAGTCTATTCAGACCAGACCATCACGTTCGACCTGAAATCCATTCAGGATTATGTGTGGGAAGAAAACCCCGAAATCACGTTCGTTTTATATAAGAAACTTGGGGTGGACGGCACGCCCAAGATAGTAGAGGAATATCATCCCAAGTCCCTCTCCTGGACAGTGACTCAAAAGCTGAAGGATTCCGACGACAAATACAACTTCTGGGGTGAAATCAGTGTGGTGCCTTACAAAGGCACGCGAAAGACCCGCTATGCCTATCTGGTGCTGAAGGCCTACCCGAAGGGTGATGTGAACAGAG
>JAEEGG010027664.1_pt1 | contig 10726 bp, 5 predicted proteins | sample 9134161 | NCBI WGS metagenome assembly JAEEGG01 (sample SAMN16246543, study PRJNA631951) | gut metagenome | biome: gut microbiome; feature: rumen; material: CR-attached | host: Bos | place: Iran: Karaj | collected 2018-10
TGCTCTCCGCAAAGGACGAGAAGAACGCCGTCGGCGCGGTGATGCTCTTCAACTTCCTCCACTACGCGCTTCGCAGCTGGCCGTGGCTCATCGTGGCCCTCGCCTCGCTCGTAGTGTTCCCCGACCTTGCCTCGCTCAAAGAGGCGTTCCCTGGCGCGGCCGAGCAGTTCATCAAGCACGACATGGCCTATCCCGCAATGATCTCCAAGCTGCCCGCCGGATGGCTCGGTCTCGTTGCGGCTTCGCTTATCGCCGCCTACATGTCGACGATCGCCACGCACCTCAACTGGGGATCCTCGTATCTCGTGCAGGACTTCTACGTGCGCTTCATCAATCCCAAGGCCGAGCCGAAGAAGCAGGTCCTGATGGGCCGCCTGTTCATGCTCGTTCTGCTCGTGGGCTGCGCCGTGATGGCGCTCGTGCTGCAGAGCGCGAAGGGCGGCTTCGACCTGATGCTGCAGGTGGGCGCGGGCACTGGCCTCATCTACATCCTGCGCTGGTTCTGGCACCGTCTGAACGCATGGAGCGAGATCTCTGCGATGATCATCTCCTTCCTCGTCGCGTGCTTCTTCCAGTGGGGCGCTCCTGCGTGCGGCCTAGAGGGGTGGCTGCAGGAGGACTGGCGCGCTGAATGGTTCACGCTCGGCGCCTGGAAACTCATCCTCGGCGTTGTAATCACCACCATGGGATGGCTTGCCGTGACCTTCGCGACTCCTGCGGAGCCGAAGGAGACGCTTGACTCGTTCGACAAGCTCATACACGCCGATCTGCGCGAGCTGCCCATGGGCGTCGTCTGCATGGTGTTCGGATGCCTTGCGGTGTGGACGTGCCTCTTCGGCTGCGGCTACCTGATCTACGCTGCCGGCGGCGCCGGGTGCTGGTGCCTTGGCGGCGCACTGCTCGTCGCTTCTGTGGTGTCCACGGTCGTGCTGATGAAGCTCGTGGGCCGCACGAAGCTCTCGTAGCAGTTGGTTCCGCCACCTGCCGCGGACAGGCCGGGAGGAAAGGCGCATGACAGAGTATCTGAAGAGGATCGAGGAGATTCTCGAGCGCATCGAGCTGGAGGAGGCCGATGCGCTCGGGAGGTTGTCTCAGGCGGTTGCAGACGTCATCTGCGGCGACGGCATCGTGCATGTGTTCGGATGCGGACACTCCCATCTCGCCGCGCTCGACACGTTCTACCGCGCGGGCGGGCTTGCGTGCGTGTCGCCCGTTCTTGACGTCGATCTGATGCTGCACGACGGCGCGGCGAAGTCGAGCCGCATGGAGAAGATGTCCGGCATCGCAGCCGAGGTGTTTCGTCGCCACGGCGTGAACAAGGGCGATCTCTTCGTGGTGATATCTGCAAGCGGCAAGAACGCGGCTCCAGTCGAGATGCTGCGCGCGGCAAAGGCCGCAGGCGTGACGACTGCGGCCGTGGCGTCTTCGGCCTACAGACCATTCGGCGGCGTGCTTCTAGACGAAGCCGACATCCCCGTCGACTGCAAAGTGCCCCACGGCGACGCCGTGATCGACGTTGGCGACGCGAAGATGGGCGGACTTTCCACCTACGCCTCTCTCTTCATTCTAAACTCCGCGCTCATCGAAGGCGCCAAGAAAGCTCTCGCGCGTGGCGTCACGCCGCCCATCTACACGAGCGGAAACGTGGAGGGCGGCACGGCGAAGAACGTGGCTCTAGAAGAGCGCTACTTCGGCAGGGTGAAGCATCTATGAAGAGCAGAGCCAAGATCGCGGTCCTTGGACTTGTCGGCAGGTCGATGTTCTTCAATGTGCCTCGTTTCCATTCCGGCGGAGAGACCGTGCACGCGACTGGCTTCCATGAGGAATGGGGAGGCAAGGGCTTCAACCAGGCTGTGGCGGCGGCGAGACAGGGCGCGCATGTGGCGTTTCTGGGCAAGGTCGGAAGCGAGGCCGATTCGCGCGCCGTGTGCGAGTTCTGCGAGAAGGAGGGCATTGCGCACAGCATCAACCACGCAGAGCAGTTCGTCGAACCAACTGCGTGCGCGGCCATTCTTACGGACGCATCTGGTGAGACTCGAGTGACGGTGGCGCGCGGAGCAGAACTCGACGAAGCTGACGTTGACTGCGGATTCAGTGAAGAGATCGCCAATGCGGACATTCTGCTCTTGAACAACGAAGTTCCCGAAGAAGTCAATATCCTTGCTTCAGCGATCGCCGAGGCGCATGGCGTGCGCATTGTGGTGAATCCAGCGCCGTCGCGCCCGATCACAGATGAATTGAAACGCCGCGTGTTTCTGTGGACGCCCAACGAGTTCGAGGAGTCCGCTCTTGGCGACGTCGCAGGCGAAGTGGTGACCACTCTCGGCGCACGCGGATGCCGCATCCGTTCAACTGGTGTGATCGTGCCCGCTGCGAACTGCGGGAAGGTTGTGGACACGACCGGCGCGGGCGACGTGTTCACTGCGACGCTGTGCGTGCGCCTTGCCGAGGGCGAGGCGATCGAAGACGCCTGCCGTGCGGCGAACATCGCGGCCGCAATCAGCGTGGCAAAGCGCTACGTGATGCCTTCGATTCCGTATCGCAACGAAGTGGAGGCGTATCGTTGATGAAGGCAGGCGCGACGCAAGGCGAACAGCTGTTCAAGCTCGTTTCGGACTACAAGCCGACGGGAGACCAGCCCGAGGCGATAGACGCGCTCGTGAAGGGGCTAGAACGCGGCGAGCGCCGTCTCGTGCTTCAGGGCGTGACCGGCAGCGGCAAGACGTTCACGATGGCGAACCTCATCCAGCGATGGAACCGCCCAACTCTCATCCTCTCGCACAACAAGACGCTTGCGGCCCAGCTCTTTGCGGAGCTGCGCGGCTTCTTCCCCGAGAACGCCGTGGAGTACTTCATCTCGTACTACGACTACTACCAGCCAGAGGCGTACATCCCGCAGACCGACACGTACATCGAGAAGGACGCCTCGGTGAACGAGGAGATCGAGCGCTACCGCCTCGCCGCCACCAACGCGCTCATCGCGCGCAGGGACGTGGTGGTGGTGGCGTCCGTAAGCTGCATCTACGGTCTCGGCGAGTCCACAGAGTACCGCGACCTCGCCGTGAAGTTCTCGGTGGGCGACTCGTGCGGACGCGGCGACCTCGTGGAGAGGCTCGTTGCCGCGCAGTACGTGCGCAACGACATGGACTACTCGCCCGGCACGTTCCGCGTGCGCGGCGACACGGTGGACATCTTCCCCGCGTATGCCACCGACGGCATCCGCGTTGACTTCTTCGGCGACGAGATCGACTCCATCCGCCAGCTTTCCGTGCCCGATTTCCACATGGGCGTCTCCATGCCCGCCGCAGTGGTCACACCCGCAAAGCAGTTCGTGATGCCGCGCGACAAGATGGAGGCCGCGTACGCCCGCATCGAGAACGAGCTCAAGGACCGTCTCAAGTACTTCGAGGGCGCTAGGAAGTTCCTCGAGGCGCAGCGTCTCAGGGAGCGCACGGAGTACGACATCGAGATGATGAAGGAGCTTGGATACTGCAACGGAATCGAGAACTATTCGCGTCCGCTCACCGGCCGCGCGCCCGGCGAGCCGCCAGAGTGCCTGCTCGACTATTTCCCCGAAGACTTCCTCACCATCATCGACGAGAGCCATGTGGCGGTGCCGCAGCTGCGGGCGATGTACAACGGCGACCAGGCGCGCAAGCAGAAGCTTGTGGACTTTGGCTTCCGCCTGCCGAGCGCCAAGGACAACCGTCCGCTCAAGTTCCCCGAGTTCGAGAAGAAGGTGCATCAGATCGTGTTCACGAGCGCGACGCCGGGCGACTACGAGTACGAGGTGTCGAAGACCGTGGCGGAGCAGGTGATAAGGCCCACCGGGCTTCTTGACCCTGAGATCGAGCTGCGTCCGCTCAAGGGCCAGATCGACGACCTGATGGCGGAGATACGCAAGGTGGCGGAGAAGGGCGACCGCGTGCTCGTGACCACGCTCACCAAGCGCAGCGCAGAAGACCTCACGGCGTATCTTCATGAGACCGGCCTGCGCGTCGAGTACCTCCACAGCGGCATAGACGCCCTCGAGCGCGTGGCGATTCTCGGCCGGCTTAGGAAGGGCGAATTCGACTGTCTCATCGGCATCAATCTCCTGCGCGAGGGCCTCGACTTCCCCGAGGTGGCGCTTGTGGCGATACTTGACGCCGACAAGGAGGGCTTCCTGCGCTCGACTACTTCTCTAGTGCAGACGGCAGGTCGCTGTGCCCGCCACGTGAAGGGGCGCGTGATTCTCTACTGCGACCACCAGACCGACGCGATCAAGGACCTTCTGCGCATCACGAAGGGCCATCGCGACAAGCAGATCGCGTACAACAAGGCCCACCACATCACGCCCAAGAGCGTGAAGCGCGCGATAAACGAGGCCGTGTACGTTTACTCCGAGGCCAAGAAGGCCGAGCGCGCGGCCGTTGCGGAGAAGACTCCCGAGGCGGCCGACGTGCGCGAGACGATCGCCGCCCTCCAGGAGGAGATGATGCAAGCGGCGGATGCTCTCGAGTTCGAGCGCGCCGCCTATCTGCGCGACCAGATCAGCGCGCTGAAACGGGATATTCCTGATTGACGAACGGAGGCTTGCCGAGGCGCTTCGCGTCCACGGGCTTGAATTCGGGTTTCTTCGATCCGGCAGGCGGCGTGATTTCGCAAGCGCCCGTTGCCTCGTCCACCTTCCAGTTCTTGGCGGGAATCATCCAGTTGTCCTCGTAGCGGCTCTTGTGCGCCTCTTTCTCGAAACGCGGGTCGTTGCCGAGGATGTTGTTGATGAAGATGAAGGCGCCCTGTCCGCACTCCACCTCGTCGAGCGAGTCGAGCGTGACGGAATGCGGCTTGAAGACCGGCGTGCGGCGCTTGTCGTTGTGGTAGTGGTACTTTCCGCGCATGCGGTTGCCCACGAACGCCGCGCCCTGCGAATAGGCCATGAGCGCCATGTCGGAGAGAAGGTCATTGCCCTCCACGAGGATCGGGCCGTGGTCCACCTCGAAGAAGAGGTCGCGCTTGTTCGCCCACATCCTGTTGCCGACGATGCGCGCGCCCTGCGCCATCCAGTCGAGCCAGATGCCGCCGATGTCGCCGCAGTGGTGGATGCGGCAGTTGGAGATCGTGAAATCGACCGCCGCGTGGATCTTGATGCCGGCCATCTCCGCGCCGCCGTAGGGCTTCTTCCAGTGGCAGTAGGAGATGTCGCAGTTGTCGATCGTGGAGAAGACAGCGCCGAGCGACCCGCAGATTCCCGCCTGTCCGCAGTCCGTGATGCGGCAACGGCGCACGAGGTGATGCCCCACGCGGTCGAGTCCGTTCGAAATCGAGCGCATTATGGTGTTGTGGTAGTTCTGCGCGGTGGGGCCGACGTTGTCGAACTCGTCGCCGTACTTGCCGAGTGTGATGCCGCTGCATTCGGTGCCGTACACTTCGCAGTCCTCGATCGTCCAGCCTCGGCTCCAGTGCGTGCCGACAATGCCCACCTGCTCGCTCGTGGGCGGCGCCCAGTTGGGGCCTGCGTTGCGGAAGGTGATTCTGCGCAGCGTGATGTAGTCGCGGTGTTCTATCGCCGGATAGAAGCACGCGGGGCGCACGATCAGCTCGGGCACGCACACGTTGGGATCCTTCTCGAACGCGGCAATGATCGTGCCGTATGTGATTCCGTGCACCAGGGCGGCGCTGTTCTTCTTGATGAGGCCTGCAAGGCCGAGAGGACGCCCCACCACATCCGCATCCCTCACGCGGAAGAGCAGGTCTTTCACGCCAGCCGCCGAATCAGGCAGCACAACCTCGATCGTATCGTACTTTCTCCAGTCGCCCGTGAGCGGCGGCCGAACCGTGGCAATCGGTTTTTGGGGATTCGCCGCGTCGCAGATTTCGATCAGCGACAGGAACATCATGCTCGAGAAGTGTATCTTGAGCCGACGGGCGGCAGGCGTGGAGAGGTCGAATCCCTTGTAGAGAATCGTTGACTTGTCGTAGATCCAGCCAAGCTCCATGCCCCATTTTGTTTGGTATCCCGGCTTCACGTTCGGGCTCTTCTCGGCTGCGGAATCTCCTGGCACGGTGTGCGAGCCGGAGGTGATGCCGGCGATGTTCACGAGGGCGCGGTTTTCCGCACCGCCGTGGCCGAGGATGTAGTCGCGGGAGTAGAGCGCAAGCGGTCTGCCGCCCTGGAGAAGGCGCGTGCGGAAGCGTTTACTGCCGCCATTGCCGAACCAGTCGCCGGAGATGAAGTCGGTGAAGGGGTTGAATCCGCCGAACGCGTCGTAGCTGAGGCGCGCCGTCCAGAGACCGTCATGGCGCTTCGTCCATCCCTTTACGGGATCGGCACCGGTTACTACCACCTTTTCGCCCTTGGCGGCCTGGTACGTTATTGGCGCGTCCTTGCGTCCGGCGTTTGCGGGCTTAACCCACTCGCGGTACACGCCGCCGCGGATCGTTACGGTGTCGCCAGCTTGCGCGGCGTCTGCCGCGCGCTGGATGGTGCGCCACGGCTTCGCCGCGGAACCGTCGGCCGCGTCGCAGCCGTCGGTTGCCACAAAATATTCTGCTGCGTTTGCGCCCGCGCAGCATAGCGCCGCCGCGAGAATCGAGAATGTCTTCATCTGGATTGTCCGTTCCTTTGTTCCTCCACGCCATGATTATACCATGATTGTGCCGTCTGGCGCAACATGCTGCGTGGAATCTTGCACGTTCAAGTGGCGCTTGGAGTTGCCTGCGACGGAATAATGATGTATAATCTACGGCGAACGCAAATGAAGAATGGCGCGATGTGCCTTCAATGCCTGATGAAACGCGAGGAGAAATCCAATGAAGAAACTCAAAATCATTGCAGCGGCGATTATGGCCGCCGCGGCGATCGCGGCTGCTGAGAATGACTTGGCGGACATGCCGGGCGTGGCGCCGGAGCCAGCTGGCGGATGGAAGAGCAGGGGCATCGCGATAGCCGCGCCCTCGCCGGCAGACGTGGGGCGCTTCTGCGCGTTCGTCAAGAACACGCTCAAGCCGGCCGGCGTGGACACCCTGGTGTTGCTCGTTCGGTACCGCTACCAGTTCAAATCCCACCCGGAGTGCAGAAGCGGCGACCCCATCTCCCTTGCCGATGCGAGGTCCATCAAGGCCGCATGCGATGCTGCGGGAATACGCCTCATCCCTAAGATGAACCTGCTTGGGCATCAGAGCGGAAACGAGATTCACGACGGGCTTCTCAAGGGACATCCGGAGCTTGACGAGTCGCCTGAGAAGAAGACCGTGTCGCACAACTACTGCCGCAGCATATGCCCAACCCATCCCGATTCCAGGCGCATCGTGCTGGAGCTCGTCGACGAGCTTGTTGATGCGTTCGGTGCGGACGCCCTGCACATCGGATGCGACGAGGTGTTCGAGATCGGAAACTGTCCGCGCTGCCGCGCCGTTCCCAAATCGAAGCTCTTCGCCGACTGGGTGAACGGCATCGCGCGCCACCTGAAGGCGCGCGGAGTATCCACGCTGATGTGGGGCGACCGCCTGCTCGACGCAAAGGCGACCGGATACGGCGAGTGGGAGGCCAGCGCCAACGGCACCAGCGCGGCCCTGGGCATGGTGGACAAGGACGTCGCGATCTGCGACTGGCACTACGAGAACCGCAAGGCCTACAAGAGCGTGGAGGTGTTCGCCGACGCGGGCTACAAGATGTATCTATGCCCGTGGCGCTTTGCCGAGAACGCGCAGAAGTTCCTTTCGTACGCCGTCGCGCACGACAAGGGACAGTACCTAGGCCTGCTATTCACCACTTGGTGCGGCTGCGCCGACTTCATGGACGCCGTCGAAGGCAGGCGCCTACGCCACAAGCCCGGCAGCAAGTCGGCGCAGACGCTTGCGGCGCTTCGCAGGAACTTCCGCTACCTCTTCCCCGCCGCGAAGAGTCTGCCCGGCTGCGGCGGAGAGCTGGTCCTCAACGGCGGATTCGAGGATGTGGTGGACGGCAAGACCGTTGGCTGGAACGCCGTGGGCAGAAAGTTCGTGTACCGCGACGGCGAAGGCCGCAACGGCACGCGCGCGCTCTGCTACGAGAACGACGACCCCGGTTTCTACTCGTTCCCCGGGCAGAAGATACAGCTCAAGGCCGGACACGCCTACGAGTACCAGGTGTGGGTGAAGACTGAGAACCTCTCCGGAGAGGAAAGCGGCGCGACGATATGCATCGAGTGGTGCAACTCGGACGGCAAGTGGCTGGGCGGCGCGTACGTGAACGGCGTGAAGGGCACGAAGGACTGGACGCTCGTCAAGGGCGTTACGGACAAGGTGCCGCAGGAGGCTGTGACGGCAAGGGTGAATCCATACGTGCGCAAGGGAATGAAGGGCAAGGCGTGGTTCGACGACGTGTCGGTGCGCGAATATGTGCTGCCGCCCGTGGCGGGAGTGTATTCGACGGCGTACCGCAACATGGCGGCCGACGGCGAAGTGATGTTCCGCGCGGCGCTTGACGTTCCGGAAGACCATGCAGGCCCGGACCTCGCCACGTGGTTCACGTATCAGAACGCGAAGGGCGATGTGTGCAGGACGCGCGCCACGAACGCAATAGGCGACAGCGTGACGCTGAGCGTGGCCGAGCTGAAGATGGGCGCGCAGCGCATCGCGGCGGAGCTCTTCGACGGAGCGAAGCGTCTGGGCCGCGCGGAGGCGACGTTTACCCGCCTGGATAGAATGCCGCCGATGGCGACGAGGTTCGACCGCCACGGCCGCGCGATTGTGGACGGCAAGCCGTTCTTTCCGCTTGGCATGTACTGGAGCGCCGTCACCACGAACAAGATCGAGACGTACGCGAAGGGTCCGTTCAACTGCCTCATGCCGTACCATGCGCCGGATTCGACGGATATCATGGATCTCTGCCACGCAAAGGGGCTGAAGGTGATATACAGCGTCAAGGACATCTACAGCGGCACGCGCTGGGCGCCGAAGGGGATCAAGACGGAGGCGGACGAGACGCGCTACATCATGGACCGCGTGAGCCGTTTCAAGAACCATCCCGCTCTTCTCGCGTGGTATCTCAACGACGAGCTGCCGCTCAGCATGCTGCCCCGCCTCGCCGCGCGCCGCGATCTGATGGAGAAGCTCGATCCCGGACATCCAGGATGGTCTGTCCTATACCAGTACAACTCGATTCGCGAGTACATGCCGTCGTTCGACGTGGTGGGCACCGACCCGTATCCGATTCCCGACAAGCCGGCGGCAACGGCCACGGAATGGACGCGCAAGACGGTGCGCGGCACGCTCGGCTGCAAGCCCGTGTGGCAGGTGCCGCAGGCGTTCAACTGGGCCGCGTACAGGAAGACGCCCGAAGAGAAGGCGAGATGCCGCGCGCCGACCGAGGCGGAGCTGCGCTCGATGTGCTGGCAGTGCATAGCCCAAGGAGCGAATGGACTTGTGATGTACTCTTTCTTCGACCTGGAGAAGCGTCCGAACGGCGAGGAGTTCGAACGTAGGTGGGCGGAGTGCTGCCGAGTTGGCGCGGAGATACGCGCGCAGTTCCCAGTGCTGCTCTCGGATGAGGGCGCGGACCGTCGGATTGTGGGCGGGCTCGGCTATGGTTCGCCGGACAAGGACTGGAAGGGGCCAAAATACCCGATGTCGGCGCGCGCGTGGGTGAAGGACGGCTGCACATACGTGCTTGTGGTGAACGGATACGACAAGGCGAGGCACCTCGACGTTTCGCTTCTCGACAGACGCTACGGCGAGGTGGCAAGCGTGTTCGGTCCGAACCCGAAACTGGAGCATGGCGAGAGATTCGATCGCCTTAAGCTCGATCTTGGGCCTCTCGAGCCCGCCCTTGTGTGTCTTCCCCGCTCAAAAAAATGAGGCGCCTATGGACGCGGAAGGGCGTTTTTGATATACTTCTACTCATGAAGAAATTGCCGTTCACATGCGACCAGCTGGAGGAGCTGGCCAAGACATATCCTACGCCTTTTCACGTGTATGACGAGGCCGCCATCCGCGCGAACGCGCGCCGTCTCAAGGCCGCATTCGCGTGGAATGCCGGTTTTCACGAATATTTCGCCGTCAAGGCGACTCCTAACCCGCACCTGATGAAGATCTTGCGCGAAGAGGGATTCGGCAGCGACTGCTCTTCCATGGCGGAGCTTGTGCTCGCGGAGAAGGTGGGAAACACGGGCGAGGACGTGATGTTCACTTCGAACGACACGCCCGACGAGGAGTTCCGCCGCGCGATGGAGATGGGCGCCATCATCAACCTCGACGACATCACTCACATCGCCGCGGTGGAGCGTGCGTGCGGATCGCTGCCAGAGCTTGTGTGCTGCCGCTGGAATCCTGGTCCGCTCAAGGGCGGCAATGCGATCATCGGCAAGCCCGAGGAGGCCAAGTACGGCTTCACCACTGACCAGCTCTTCGAGGCTTACGCCATTCTCAAGGCGAAGGGCGTGAAGCGCTTCGGCCTCCACACCATGGTGGCTTCGAACGAGCTTGATCCCCAGTACATCATAGACACCGCGACGCTCCTCTTCGACCTGGCGGTGCAGATCTCCCAGCGCGTGGGCATCACGTTCGAGTTCGTGAACATCGGCGGCGGCGTTGGCATTCCATACAAGCCCGAGCAGGTGGAGCAGCCGCTCGAGAAGATTGGCACTGGCATCGAGGAGGCGTACCGCACGCATCTCATCGCGAAGGGACACCCAGACCTGCGCCTCTACATGGAGTGCGGTCGCTGCATCACGGGTCCATACGGCTACCTCGTCTCGCGAGGGCG
>JAEEGG010027665.1_pt1 | contig 10726 bp, 9 predicted proteins | sample 9134161 | NCBI WGS metagenome assembly JAEEGG01 (sample SAMN16246543, study PRJNA631951) | gut metagenome | biome: gut microbiome; feature: rumen; material: CR-attached | host: Bos | place: Iran: Karaj | collected 2018-10
CCGAGAAAATCTACTGTATGCCCGACCACAACACACCGACGCACGATCAGGATAAACCGATTGCCGACCCCGTGTCGAAGCAGCAGGTGGACACCTTGGAGCGTAATGCCCGTGAGTTCGGCCTGACGCACTACGGTATGGGCACACGCGACAACGGCATCATCCACGTCGTAGGTCCCGAGAAGGGACTGTCGTTGCCCGGCATGACCATCGTCTGTGGTGACTCCCACACGTCGACCCACGGTGCTATGGGTGCTGTGGCTTTCGGCATCGGCACCTCAGAGGTAGAGATGGTGATGGCCTCGCAATGTATCCTACAGCAGAAGCCTAAGTCGATGCGTATCAACATCAACGGCCGGTTGGGTAGGGGAGTGACGGCAAAGGATGTGGCCCTATACCTGATGGCGCAGCTGACCACATCGGGGGCTACGGGCTACTTCGTCGAATATGCTGGCGACGTTGTCTCTTCTCTATCAATGGAAGGTCGCCTGACGCTCTGTAACCTCTCGATAGAGATGGGTGCCCGTGGTGGTTTCATCGCCCCTGACGACACCACCTTTAATTATATAAAAGGTCGTGAGTTTGCTCCGAAGGGCGAGGCGTGGGACAAGGCTGTCGCCTACTGGCGTACGTTGAAGACTGACGACGATGCCGTCTTTGACAAGGAACTGACGTTCGACGCCGCCGATATTGAGCCGCGCATCACCTACGGCACCAATCCGGGTATGGGAATAGGGATAACGGAGGGCATACCGGCCCCCCTGTCGTCCCCCGAGGGGGACACAAATGTCCTACAGAGTAATGAAGCCCCCTCGGGGGCAGTAGGGGGGGCTCGCGCTCTCGCTTATATGGGCTTCAGGCCTGGTCAGAAGCTGTTGGGCACGAAGGTAGACTACGTCTTCCTCGGCGCCTGTACCAATGGTCGCATTGAAGACTTCCGTGCCTTTGCATCCATCGTGAAGGGGCGCAAGAAGGCTGCCGACGTGGTGGCTTGGTTAGTGCCGGGTTCGTGGGCCGTACGCCAGCAGATTGAGGACGAGGGTCTCGACAAGGTGTTGGCAGAAGCGGGCTTCGAGATTCGTCAGCCAGGCTGTTCGGCCTGTTTGGCGATGAACGACGACAAGATTCCTGCTGGCAAGCTCGCCGTCTCGACGTCGAACCGCAATTTCGAAGGCCGTCAAGGTCCCGGAGCCCGTACCATATTGGCATCGCCCCTCACTGCTGCCGCAGCCGCCGTCACCGGAGTCATAACCGACCCTCGCCTCCTCTTATGAAAAGTACTCCTGTACTCCTGTCTAACAAGTACTCATGTCAAAACAATGAAACAGAAATTTAACATTATAACATCTACCTGTGTGCCCCTTCCGATAGAGAATGTGGACACCGACCAAATCATCCCCGCTCGTTTCCTCAAGGCAACCACCCGCGAGGAGAAATTCTTCGGCGATAACCTCTTCCGTGACTGGCGCTACAATACCGACGGCACTCCTGTTGAGGATTTCGTCCTCAACGATCCCCAATATGGCGGTTGCATCCTTGTCGCCGGCAAGAACTTCGGTTCGGGGTCCAGTCGCGAGCACGCTGCCTGGGCTATTGCCGGCTATGGTTTCCGCGTGGTCATCTCGTCGTTCTTTGCCGACATCCACAAGAACAATGAACTGAACAACTTTGTGCTGCCCGTCCAGGTCAGCGAGTCATTCCTGCAGTAGCTGTTCGACAGCATCAAGGCCGACCCTAAAACCGAGGTCGAGGTGGATTTGCCCCGCCAGACCGTTACCAACAAGGCTACGGGAAAGTCAGAGCATTTCGACATCAACGGCTATAAGAAACATTGTCTGATGAACGGGCTTGACGATATTGACTTCCTGATGCAGAATCAAGAGAAAACTAAAGAGTGGGAACATGGAAACCAGGTTTGTTGAAATCTTAGACTCCACGCTTCGCGACGGTGAACAGACCAATGGCGTCTCCTTTCTCCCGCACGAGAAACTGATGATTGCCCGTATGCTGCTCGGCGAACTGAATGTCGACCGCATCGAGGTAGGCTCAGCCCGTGTCAGCGACGGCGAGAAGGAGGCTGTGAAGATGATCTGCCGCTATGCAGCCCAGATAGACCGCCTGGATAGGGTAGAGGTGCTGGGATTCGTCGACGGTAAGAAGAGCGTTGACTGGATTGTCGACTGCGGCTGTCAGACGCTGAACCTGCTGGCAAAAGGCTCGCTGAAGCATTGTCAGCAACAGTTGGGGAAGATGCCCGAAGAGCATATTGCCGACATCTGCAATACCGTTCATTATGCTAAGAGTAAGGGCATCGTCGTCAACCTCTACTTGGAGGACTGGTCCAACGGCATGAAGGATTCGCCCCAATACGTCTACCAGCTGATGGACAGTCTCGTCGATACCGGCATTCGCCGTTTTATGCTGCCCGACACGCTGGGCATTATGAATCCTCTGCAGGTCATCGAGTACTTCCGCAAGATGCTAAAACACTATCCTGATACCCACTTCGACTTTCACGCTCACAACGATTACGACTTGGCCGTCTCTAACTCGCTGGCTGCCGTGCTGAGCGGTGCCCGCGGACTTCATGTGACCATCAACGGACTGGGTGAACGTTGTGGCAATGCACCCCTGTCGAGCGTTCAGGTTATCTTGAAAGACCAGTTCCACGCCCAGACCAACATCTGCGAGGACAAGCTGAATGCTGCCAGCCGCATGGTGGAGAGCTATAGCGGTATTGCCGTAGCTCCCAACCAGCCCATCATTGGCGATAACGTCTTTACACAAGTGGCCGGTGTTCATGCCGACGGCGACAAGAAAGACCGCCTCTACCAGAACGACCTCGTGCCCGAGCGGTTCGGTCGCAGGCGTGAGTATGCGTTAGGCAAGACCAGCGGCAAGGCCAACATTGCCAAGAACCTCGAAGAGCTGGGCTTAGAGCTGACTCCCGAACAGCAGCGCCGCGTTACGGAACGCATCACGGAGTTGGGCGACAAGAAGGAGATTGTCACTCAGGAAGACCTGCCCTACATCGTTAGCGACGTGCTGAAACACGATGCACCAGAGGATAAGGTAAAATTGGTAAGCTACGTCGTCTCAACAGCTTACGGTCTGAAGCCTGGAGCAAATATTAAGGTAGAGATTAACGGTCAGCAGTATGAGGCTTCGGCTACAGGCGATGGTCAGTATGACGCTTTCGTCAAGTCGTTGCGCTACATCTATAAGAAGTATCTCGACCGCACGTTCCCTATCCTGCAGAACTACGCCGTCACCATTCCTCCCGGCGGACGTACCGATGCCCTGGTGCAGACGGTCATCACGTGGAACGACAACGGACGCCTGCTGCGCACCCGCGGACTGGATGCCGACCAGACGGAGGCTGCCATCAAGGCTACCTTCAAAATGCTGAACATCATCGAAAACGAATTAAACCAACAATTATGAAACTGAAAATTGCCGTCCTTCCGGGCGACGGAATAGGTCCGGAGATTATGAAACAGGGCGTGGCCGTGATGGATGCCATTGCCAAGAAGTGCGGACACGAGTTCACCTACGAGGAGGCCCTCGTCGGCGCCTGTGCCATCGAGGCTCTTGGCGACCCTTATCCTGATAGTACCCACGACGTCTGTATGCGTGCCGATGCCGTACTCTTTGCTGCCGTAGGCGACCTGAAGTACGACAACGACCCGACGCTGAAGGTTCGTCCCGAGACGGGCCTGCTGGCTATGCGCAAGAAGCTGGGACTCTTTGCCAACGTGCGCCCCGTAGCCACTTTCGACTGCCTGCTCCATAAGTCTCCGCTGAAGGAGGACCTGCTGCGTGGTGCTGACTTTGTTGTCATCCGCGAGCTCACCGGCGGCATGTACTTCGGCGAGAAGTATCAGGACAGCGAAAGGGCCTACGACACTAACATCTACACCCGTCCCGAGATTGAACGCATCCTGCGCGTCGCTTTCGAGATGGCCATGACGCGACGCCGCCACCTGACAGTCGTCGACAAGGCCAACGTGCTGGCTTCGAGCCGTCTGTGGCGACAGATAGCCAAGGAGATGGAACCGCAGTATCCCGAGGTCAAGACCGACTATATGTTTATCGACAACGCCTCGATGCGCGTGCTGACCGAACCACGTTTCTTCGACGTCATTGTGACGGAGAATACCTTTGGCGACATCCTGACCGACGAGACGTCGTGCATCACCGGATCCATGGGACTGCAGCCCTCGTCGTCGTTAGGCGAGCATACCCCGCTCTTCGAACCCGTTCACGGCTCGTGGCCACAGGCTGCCGGACAGAACCTTGCCAACCCATTGGCGCAGATTCTCTCTGCCGCCATGCTCCTCGAACACTTCGGCCTCACCCGTGAGGGCCAACTGATACGTCAGGCCGTGAATGCCTCGCTCGACGCCAACGTCCGTACGCCTGAGATTCAGGTGGAGGGCGGCCAGCATTACGGCACGCGTGAGGTAGGGCAGTGGATTGTCGACTATATCAAAGCGCATTAATTTGCCAATAAATTTGGTATTTCGCTCACTTATTCGTACCTTTGGGCATTCGCCCGAAGGTACTTTCGTTCGGAAATACTCAAATAAATTTGGTATTTCGCTCACTTATTCGTACCTTTGCACCCGCAAATACATTTTTATTATTAAACAAGAAGAAATGAAAGCATTTGTTTTTCCCGGACAGGGAGCGCAGTTCGTAGGTATGGGCAAGGATCTGTACGATACGAACGCCACAGCAAAAGAATTGTTTGAAAAGGCTAACGACATCCTCGGCTACCGCATTACCGACATCATGTTCGAAGGTACCGACGAGGATTTGAAGCAGACGAAGGTGACACAGCCCGCCGTGTTCCTCCACTCGGTCATTTCGGCCATCTGCATGGGCGACGCATTCCAGCCCGCTATGACTGCCGGTCACTCCTTAGGCGAGTTCTCGGCTCTGGTTGCCGCCGGAGCCCTGTCGTTCGAGGACGGCCTGCGCCTGGTCTATGCACGTGCTATGGCCATGCAGAAAGCCTGCGAGGCCCAGCCCTCGACGATGGCAGCTATCATCGCGCTGCCCGATGAGAAGATTGAGGAGGTCTGTGCCGAAGTGTCGAAGATGGGCAAGGGCGTTGTCGTGCCTGCCAACTACAACTGCCCTGGCCAGCTGGTCATCTCGGGCAATATTGACGCCATCAACGAGGCCTGTGAGCAGCTGAAGGCTGCCGGTGCCAAGCGTGCCCTGCCCCTGAAGGTGGGTGGCGCGTTCCACAGCCCCCTCATGCAGCCCGCCAAGGACGAGCTGCAGGCCGCCATCGAGAAGACCGAGTTCCAGGCTCCTAAGTGCCCCGTCTACCAGAACGTCGACGGCAAGCCCCATACCGACCCCGCTGAGATCAAGCAGAACCTCATTGCCCAGCTCACCTCCAGCGTCCGCTGGACACAGTGCGTGCAGGCTATGATTCAGGACGGCGCCGACGACTTCACGGAGTGCGGTCCCGGCAAGGCGCTGCAGGGAATGATTTCCAAGATTGACCGCAACGTGACTGCACATGGAATCGCATAAAGTAATACTCTATCAGATTTTCACCCGTCTGTACACCAACCGTAACACGACCCGCAAAGCCGGTGGTACGATTGAGGAGAACGGTTGTGGAAAGATGAACGACTTCACGCCCACTGTACTGAAACGCATCAGTCAGATGGGCGTGAGCCATATTTGGTACACGGGCGTCATCCGGCACGCAACGATGACCGACTACACCCAGTACGGAATTCCCCGCCAGCATCCGGCGGTGGTGAAGGGTAGGGCAGGCTCGCCTTACGCCATTACCGACTACTACGACGTAGACCCCGACCTGGCGGTCGACGTCGAGAAGCGTATGCAGGAGTTTGAGCAACTGGTGGAGCGCACGCACAAGGCAGGCGTGAAGGTCGTCATCGACTTCGTGCCCAACCACGTGGCCCGTCAGTACAAGAGCATCTGCAAGCCGAGCGGCGTCGAGGACTTAGGCGCTGGCGACAACCCCGCGATGGGCTTCGACCCGCAGAACAATTTCTACTACTGTCCCGGACAACGGTTCAGCCCCTATTTCGACCTCTATCACGGCGAGAATGAGCCCTACACGGAGGAGCCGGCGAAGGCTACGGGCAACGACTGCTTCCACAACGCCCCCGGTAAGAACGACTGGTACGAGACGGTGAAGCTGAACTACGGCGTCGACTACTATGCCGGCCGCGTGGGTCACTTCGACCCCGTGCCCGATACGTGGAAGAAGATGACCGACATCCTGCTGTTCTGGGCTGCGAAGGGCATCGACGGCGTGCGTTGCGACATGGCCGAGATGGTGCCTGCCGAGTTCTGGGCCTATGCTACCGCGAAGGTGAAGGCCGAGTTCCCTGGACTGCTGTTCATCGGCGAGGTGTACAACCCCGGCGAGTACCGCCACTATATCGCCTCGGGCTTCGACTATCTCTACGACAAGGTGGGCATGTACGACACGATGTTCCAGATTATCCGTGGTCAGCAGTCGACGCAGGCCGTCACGGGTGCCTGGCAGTCGACGGACGACATTCGCGACCACATGCTCTACTTCCTCGAGAACCACGACGAGTTGCGCATCGGCAGCGACTTCTTTGCCGCCGACGGCCGTAAGGCTGTGCCCGCGCTTGTGGTCAACGCCCTGATGCAGCAGAACCCCTTCATGCTCTACGCCGGACAGGAGTACGGCGAGCGCGGTATGGACCAGGAGGGCTTCAGCGGTCACGACGGGCGGACGACCATCTTCGACTATTGGTCGGTCGACACCCTGACGCGAGCCGCCAAGAAGCAGCTGACGGACGAGGAGCAGGCGCTCTACGACACGTACAAGAAGGTGCTGACCATTGCCCGCAAGGAGAAGGCCGTCGGCGAGGGTCTGACGTACGACCTGATGTACGTGAACCAGCAGTATCACCGCCAGTATATGTTCCTGCGTAAGTCGAAGAGCAGCACCCTGCTCGTCGTCGCTAACTTCGACGATGCCGACGCCGCGGTCAACGTCTGTATTCCCGCCCACGCCTTCGACTATCTGCAGCTGCGCGAGAAGACGTATGCCGCTACCGACCTGCTCAGCGGTTCGACCACCGAGCTGACGCTGAAGGCCGATGCCGCCGTCGGCGTTGTTGTTCCCGCCCGTAATGCCGTCATCTACAAGCTGAAATGAAGAAGATATGTATCATCGTTGGCGCCCGTCCCAACTTCGTGAAGGTGGCGCCGCTGGTTCGCGCCATCCGACAGTCGGACCGGTGCGAGTATGAGTTGCTCTACGCCGGCCGTGAAGACGACCCGACGCTCGAGCCGTCGTTGTTCGACGACCTGCAGATGCCACAACCCGACGTGTTCCTCGGCGTCAGCAGCCAGAGCCTGAACGACATCACGGCACAGGTCATGGGAGCCTTCGACCGCTATTTGGACGAGCATCCTGCCGACGTCGTCATCGTCGTCGACGACCTGGCCTCGACGATGGCCGCCGCCATCACAGCCAAGAAGCGCGGCGTGAAGCTGGCACACCTCGTAGCCGGCACGCGCTCCTTCGACATCGCGATGCCGAAAGAGGTCAACCGCCTGGTCATCGACGCACTCTCCGACTATCTCTTTACCGCAGGCATCAAGACCACCAGCGTCGCCACCCGCGAACAGCAGTCGGAGTCGTCGCAGACCTACATGGTGGGCAACATCCTGATGGACTCGCTGCGCTTCAACCTGCCACGATTCACGCCACCGGCAGCCTTCCCCTTCGAGTCCGGCAGCTATCTCGTGCTGACGCTCAACCGCAAGGCACTACTGGCCGACGAGCAGCAGCTGCGCCAGATGTTGCAGACACTTATCAGCACCACCGGCGACGTGCCCATCGTAGCACCCCTGCGCGACCAGGCATTGGGCGTCGTCGTCCGCCTGCTCACCGAACTACAGGTCACCGGCTCGAAGTTCCTCATCCAGAACTCCTTGCCCTATCTCGAGTTCGGATGGCTCACGGCCAACGCCCGCGGCATCGTCACCGACTCGGGCAACGTCGCCGAGGAAGCCACCTTCAACGCCGTGCCCTGCATCACCCTCAACAGCTATACCGAGCATCAGGAGACCGTCACCGTGGGCTCCAACGTCCTCGTTGGCGGCGATGTAGAAAAGCTCCGTGCCGCCCTTTCGCAGCTCATCAGCGGCCAATGGAAAACCACAGCCCTTCCCGACCGCTGGGACGGCCGTACCGCCGACCGCATCGTCCAGATACTCCTCGGCTGAGCCCCTGACCTTTGCCGTAAGCAAACCCGACCTTTGCCGTAAGCAAAGGTCGGGTTTACCGTAAGCAAAGGTCAGTTGGTATAAGTCAGCTGAAAATGATTAACGCTCGGCGCGCATGGGATTGTTCAGGAAGTCCTCGTAGGCCAGGCGGATGCCGTCTTCAAGCTCGGTCTTGTACGTCCAGCCGAGGCTGGCAGCCTTGCTGACATCGAGCAGTTTGCGTGGGGTGCCATTGGGTCGGGTGGTGTCCCACTCAATACGGCCCTCGTAGCCTACGACCTTGGCCACCAGCTCGGTCAGCGCTTTGATGGTCAGCTCCTTGCCGGTACCGGCGTTGACGGTCTCGTTACCGCTGTAGTTGTTCATGAGGAACACGCAGAGGTTGGCGAGGTCGTCGACGTAGAGGAACTCTCTCAGTGGTGAACCGTCGCCCCAGCAGGTGACGCTCTCCAATCCCGCTTCCTTGGCTTCGTGGAAACGACGGATGAGGGCGGGCAGTACGTGGGAGTGCTCGGGGTGGTAGTTGTCGTTGGGACCGTAGAGGTTGGTGGGCATGACGGAGATGTAGTCGGTGCCGTACTGGCGGTTGAGGAACTCGCAGTATTTCAGTCCGCTAATCTTAGCCAGCGCGTAGGCCTCGTTGGTCTTCTCCAGCTCGCTGGTGAGCAGGCTGCTTTCGGGCATGGGCTGCGGCGCCATACGGGGATAGATGCACGACGAGCCCAGAAACTCCAGTTTCTTGCAGCCGTTCTTCCAGGCTGCGTGTATGACGTTCATCTCGAGAATCATGTTGTCGTACATGAAGTCGGCCAGCGCACTCTGGTTGGCCACGATGCCGCCGACCTTTGCGGCTGCGAGGAACACGTACTCAGGGCGCTCCTGTGCGAAGAAGGCCTCGACGGCGTCCTGACGGGTGAGGTCGAGTTCCGCGTGCGCGCGTGTAATAATATTGGTGTAGCCCTGACGCTGCAGTTCGCGAACGATGGCGCTACCTACCATACCGCGATGGCCAGCGACGTAGATCTTGCTATTCTTCTCCATCATTTCACGATTCCTTTCTCCAAGTATTCTGCTAAGTTGGTGCGCACCTTGGCGGCAGCACCCTCAGCGGCCACCTTGGCCATATCGCTGTCGACCATCAAATTGACCAGCTCCTCGAACGATGTCTTGTTGGGGTTCCAGCCTAACTTGGCTTTGGCCTTCGTCGGGTCGCCCCAGAGGTTGACCACGTCGGTGGGACGGTAGAAGTCGGGCGAGACCTCGATGAGCACTTGGCCCGTAGCCTTGTCGATACCCTTCTCGTCGGCACCTTCGCCCTTGAACTCCAGCTCGATGCCCACGCGCTTGAAGGCATAGTAGCAGAACTCGCGGACGGAGTGCTGAACGCCAGTGGCGATGACGAAGTCCTCGGGCTTCTCCTGCTGCAGGATGAGCCACATGCACTCCACGTAGTCCTTGGCGTAGCCCCAGTCGCGCAGGCTGCCGAGGTTGCCCAAGAAGAGCTTCTCCTGCTTGCCCTGCTTGATGCGGGCAGCTGCTAACGTAATCTTACGGGTGACGAAGGTCTCGCCGCGGCGCTCACTCTCGTGGTTGAAGAGGATGCCCGAGCAGCAGTACATATTGTAAGCCTCGCGATACTCCTTGACAATCCAGAATCCGTACTGCTTGGCCACAGCATAGGGCGAGTACGGGTGGAACGGCGTGTTCTCGTTCTGGGGAACCTCTTCCACCTTGCCATAAAGCTCAGAGGTCGAGGCCTGATAGATGCGGCAAGAGTCGGTCATGCCTAACTGACGTACGGCCTCCAACACGCGCAGTACACCCACGGCGTCGACGTCGGCGGTGAACTCCGGTGAGTCGAAGCTGACCTGTACGTGGCTCTGTGCAGCGAGGTTATAGATTTCTGTTGGGCGCACCTTGCCGATGACGCCTAAGACGCTCATCGAGTCGCCGAGGTCGGCATAGTGCAGGTGGAAATTGGGCATACCTTCCAGATGAGCGATTCGCTCACGGAAGTCTACCGACGAACGGCGAATGGTGCCGTGTACTTCGTATCCTTTTTCAAGGAGAAATTCGGCCAGGTAGCTACCATCCTGGCCCGTGATACCAGTTATTAATGCAATCTTTTTCATATTATTATGATTCTCCGTTAAATTGTTTGATGCGCTGTTCTTCCGACAGCTTACATATTAATAAGGTGTCGTCGTTCTCGGCCACGATATATCCGTCAAGTCCCTGAATAACCACCTTCTTCTCTTGCGTGGTGTGGACGATGCATCCGTGACTCTCAAACAAACTGATGTTCTGACCTATGCTGGCATTGCCATAAAGGTCTTTTTTGCTTTGTAGGAGTAGTGATCCCCATGTACCCAAGTCGCTCCAACCAAAGTCGGCAGGACAGACAAAGATTTCCTCAGCCTTCTCCATAATGGCGTAGTCCACCGATATGCTTTCACACTCA
>JAEEGG010027666.1_pt1 | contig 10725 bp, 6 predicted proteins | sample 9134161 | NCBI WGS metagenome assembly JAEEGG01 (sample SAMN16246543, study PRJNA631951) | gut metagenome | biome: gut microbiome; feature: rumen; material: CR-attached | host: Bos | place: Iran: Karaj | collected 2018-10
GGTCACGATTCAGAAATTCGACCCGTACATCAACATCGACCCAGGGACGCTGAACCCCTACGAACACGGCGAGTGCTACGTGACGGAGGACGGTTTTGAGACCGACCTGGACCTGGGGCATTATGAACGGTTTACGGGCATACACACCACGCGCAACAACTCGATTACGACGGGGCGCATCTACAAGACGGTGATAGACCGTGAACGACACGGCGACTATCCGGGCAAAACGATTCAGGTGGTACCGCATATTACGGATGAGATTAAGCGGAGGATGTTGCGCGAGGGACTGGACGAGGGGTTCGATTTCGTGATAACTGAGGTAGGCGGCACCATCGGCGACATAGAGAGTGCGCCGTTTATGGAGGCCATCCGACAGTTGCGATGGCAATTGGGACGCGATGCAGTATGCGTACACCTGACCTACGTGCCTTATCTGAAGGCGGCGGACGAATTGAAGACGAAGCCAACGCAGCACTCCGTGAAAGAACTGCAAGGGATGGGTATTCAGCCGGATATCCTCGTCCTCAGGACGGAACGCCACCTCGACGACCATGTGCGCATGAAGGTGGCGTCTTTCTGTAATGTGGACTTGGAGTGCGTGGTACAGAGCGAGGATATGCCGAGTATCTACGAGGTGCCGGTGAGTATGCAGAAGCAGGGTCTGGATGCTGCCATCATGCGAAAGATTGGCATTCCCGTAGGTGAGACGCCGGCCATGAAACCTTGGCACGACTTCCTCGACAAACAGCGAAATGCCAAACGCGAGGTACATATTGGCCTTGTCGGCAAATACGACCTGCAGGATGCCTACAAGAGCATTCGCGAGAGTCTGAATCTGGCTGGCATCTACAACGACGTGAAGGCGCGGTTGCACTTTATCAACAGCGAGGACATCACTCGTGAGAACGTAGCAGAGAAGCTTGACTGTATGGCGGGCATCATCATCTGCCCGGGCTTTGGACAGCGTGGCATCGAGGGCAAGATTATCGCTGCAGAATACACGCGTACCAACGATATCCCCACCTTCGGCATCTGTCTGGGTATGCAGATGATGGTGATTGAATTTGCACGCAACGTGTTGGGCTACAAGGATGCCAACAGCCGCGAGATGGACGAGCAGACACCACATAACGTCATCGACATCATGGAGGAGCAGAAGAGCATCACGCAGATGGGCGGCACGATGCGACTGGGGGCCTACGAGTGCGAACTGCAGAAAGGCAGCCGCGTCTATGAAGCATACGGCGACAAGGCGCTAATCAGCGAGAGGCACAGACATCGCTATGAATTCAACAACGCCTACAAAGAGGAATACGAGGCGAAGGGTATGAAGTGCGTAGGTATTAATCCAGCCGCAAACCTAGTAGAAATCGTCGAGATACCAGAGAGGCGCTGGTATATCGGCACGCAGTTCCATCCGGAATACTCGTCAACGGTACTGCATCCGCATCCGCTGTTCATGTCGTTCATTAAGGCTTGCATCTGATATGGAACAGTTAAAACATGAATGTGGCGTGGCGATGATTCGCCTGCTGAAGCCGCTGGACTACTACGAAAAGAAATACGGCACGTGGGCCTACGGATTCAACAAGCTCTACCTGATGATGGAGAAGCAGCACAACCGCGGTCAGGAGGGAGCAGGTATCGCGTCGGTGAGTCTGAACAATGAGCCAGGCACGGAGTATATGTTTCGCGAGAAGGCCGAGGGCAAGGATGCTATCACGGAGATCTTTTCGCGAGTGACGCAAGAGATGGCCGGAGAATTGCTGATGGGTCATCTGCGCTATTCGACGACGGGCAAGAGCGGACTGACGTTTGTGCATCCCTTCCTGCGTCGTAACAACTGGCGCGCCAAGAACCTCTGTCTGTGCGGCAACTTCAACATGACCAACATTGACGAGGTCTTTCAGTTTCTGACGGCGCAAGGGCAGTCGCCGCGTATCTATGGCGACTCGTACATCACGCTCGAACTGATGGGCCACCGGCTGGACCGTGAGGTGGAACGGCTGTTTGAGGAGGCCAAGGCGAAGGGTCTCGAAGGACTCGACATCACGCGATATATCGACAACCATGTGGAGATGGCAAATGTGCTGCGGAAGACAATGGAGCACTACGACGGCGGCTATGTGATGTGCGGACTGACGGGCAGCGGCGAGATGTTCGCTGTACGCGATCCCTGGGGTATTCGTCCTGCGTTCTACTATCGTGACGATGAGATTATTGCCCTGGCCAGCGAACGTCCTGTGCTGCAGACCACCTTCGACCTGCAATGCGAGGACATCCACGAACTGAAGCCTGGCGAGGCACTCATTGTGCGTCGCAACGGTGAGAGCCATCTGGAACAGATTATGCCCGCACAAAAATTGAGCGCTTGCAGTTTCGAGCGCATCTACTTCAGTCGAGGTTCTGATCATGACATCTATCAGGAGCGCAAACGCCTAGGTGAACAGTTGACACCCGCCATCCTTAAAGCCATCGATGGCGATGTGGAGAACACGGTCTTTTCGTATATCCCCAATACTGCCGAGGTGGCGTTCTATGGTATGACAGACGGTTTCCGCAAGTTGCACGGTGATGTAAGAACGGAAAAAGTCGTATGGAAGGACATCAAACTGCGCACGTTTATATCCACTAACACGGAGCGCAACGATCTGGCGGCACACGTCTATGACATCAGCTACGGCTCGTTGCGGCCCTACGAGGACAATCTGGTGATTATCGACGACTCGATAGTTCGCGGCACCACTTTAAGAGAGAGCATCTTCAAGATTCTCGACCGTCTGCATCCCAAGAAGATTGCGATGGTGTCGAGTTCGCCCCAGATCCGCTACCCCGATTATTACGGTATCGACATGGCCCGTCTGGAGGAGTTCTGTGCCTTCCGCGCCACGATGGCATTGATAGAAGAGCGAGGCATGTGGCAGTTGGTGAACGATGTATACTTAGCCTGCAAGCGCGACCCACTTTCAGAGAATCACGTCCGCGCCATTTATGCGCCCTTCACCGTCGAGGAGATTAATCAGAAGATCGTGGAGATGCTTCGCCCAAAGGACATGCAAGCCCCCATCGAACTGGTATTCCAAAGCATCGAAGGACTGCACGAGGCTTGCCCCAACCATCCCGGCGACTGGTACTTTACCGGCCACTATCCCACGCCCGGCGGCACGCGACTTGTCAACCAGGCATTCGTAAACTATATTGACAGCAAACTTCAAGCAAATAAATGATGAAAAAAGAAGCAAAATTGATACTCAGCGATGGCACGATATTCTGCGGCTGGTCCTTCGGCTACGAAGGCGAGACTGTGGGCGAGGTGGTGTTTAACACCGCTATGACGGGCTATCCTGAGAGTTTGACAGACCCCAGTTATGCGGGACAGATACTGGTGACGACATTCCCGCTGATAGGCAACTACGGCGTACCTGATACAGGCATCGGCGAGGACGGACTTCCGCTGTTTATGGAGAGTGAGCGCATCCATCCGAAAGCAATCGTCGTGGCCGATTATAGTGAACAATATTCGCATTGGAATGCGAAGGAGTCGCTGGCCTCGTGGCTGAAGCGGGAAAAGGTTCCTGGGATATCAGAGATAGACACACGCCGACTGACGAAGGTGCTCCGTGAGCATGGTGTGATGATGGGGCGCATAGTCATTGAGGGAGCTGCGATGGAATCGCAGCAAACGGAACAGGATTACGGTTCAGTAAACTGGGTGGAGAAGGTGAGTTGCAATGACGTAATTAACTACAATCAGGGTGCTGACAAACGCGTAGTCTTGGTGGATTGCGGCGTCAAGGCGAATATTATCCGTTGTTTGATTAGACGGGGTGTTGAGGTGGTGCGCGTTCCTTGGGACTACGATTTCAACCAGTTGGAGTTTGATGGTCTTTTCTTGGCCAACGGTCCTGGCGACCCGGAACAATGCGGCAAAACGGTGGAGCACATTCGCACATTCCTGAATAATAAAGAGGTAAGGCCATGCATGGGCATCTGCTTGGGTAATCAATTGCTGGCTCGTGCGGCAGGAGCTAAAACCTACAAATTGAAATACGGTCATCGCTCGCACAACCAACCTGTTCGCGAGGTGGGCATGAACCATTGCTACATCACGAGCCAGAATCACGGCTATGCTGTGGATGACTCGACGCTGCCTGCTGATTGGGAACCGCTGTTTGTGAACATGAACGACGGTTCGAACGAGGGCATTCGCCACAAATCGAAGCCTTGGATGTCGGCACAGTTTCACCCTGAGGCCTGCTCAGGGCCGACGGACACGGAATGGATGTTTGATGAATTTGTAAAAATGTTAGGATGATGGATAAAAAAGAGATAAATAAGGTGTTGCTCCTAGGTTCAGGAGCGTTGAAGATAGGTCAGGCCGGTGAGTTCGACTACTCAGGTGCACAGGCGCTGAAAGCCTTGAAAGAAGAAGGCATCCACTCGGTGCTTATCAACCCCAACATCGCGACGGTGCAGACATCAAAAGATGTGGCTGATACGGTGTATTTCCAGCCCGTAACACCAGAGTTCGTGGAGCGCGTCATCGAAAAGGAGCGCCCTGAAGGTATTCTGTTGTCGTTCGGTGGACAGACGGCCTTGAACTGCGGCGTGGAACTCTACGAAAAGGGTGTGCTGGCGAAGTATGGCGTCGAGGTACTGGGTACGCCCGTGCAGGCCATCATCGACACGGAAGACCGCGACCTGTTTGTGAAACGGCTCGACGAGATTGGCGTGAAGACCATCAAGAGTGAGGCTTGCAATACAATCAAGGAAGTGCAAAAGGCGGCTCACGAGCTAGGCTTTCCCGTGATATTGCGTGCCGCCTACGCCCTCGGTGGACTTGGCAGCGGTTTCTGCGACAACGACGAGCAGTTGTTGGCACAGGCCGAGGAAGCGTTCTCGTTCTCGCCACAGGTTCTGGTGGAGAAGTCGCTGAAGGGCTGGAAGGAAATAGAGTACGAGGTGGTGCGCGACCGCTTCGACAACTGCATCACGGTGTGCAACATGGAGAACTTCGACCCGCTGGGCATCCATACGGGCGAGAGTATCGTCGTTGCACCGAGTCAGACGCTCTCGAACAGCGAGTACCATAAGCTACGCGCGTTGGCCATCAAGATTATCCGCCATATCGGTATCGTGGGCGAGTGCAACGTACAATATGCGCTCGATCCCAATAGCGAGGACTATCGCGTCATTGAGGTCAACGCCCGTCTGTCGCGCTCGTCGGCACTGGCATCGAAGGCTACGGGCTATCCTCTGGCGTTTGTTGCTGCCAAACTGGGCCTCGGCTACGGACTCTTTGACCTGAAGAACAGCGTCACCAAAACGACCTCGGCCTTCTTCGAGCCTGCCCTCGACTATGTAGTAGTAAAGATTCCGCGCTGGGATCTCACGAAGTTCCACGGCGTGAAGCGCGAACTGGGTTCATCGATGAAGAGCGTGGGCGAGGTTATGGCCATCGGACGTACCTTCGAAGAGGCACTACAGAAAGGATTGCGCATGATTGGGCAGGGCATGCACGGCTTTGTGGAAAATCATGAAATCAAGATTCCTGACATCCAAAAGTCTCTGCACGAGCCAACGGATATGCGTGTCTTTGTCGTGTCGAAGGCATTGAAGATTGGCTATACCGTGGAACAGATTCATCAGTTGACGATGATTGACCGCTGGTTCCTCGAGAAGCTGAAACACATCGTCGATATCGATCAACAGCTGAAGGAGAACGCTCTGCTTTCTGAGGTGTCGGAGTATATGGAACCCAGCGAATTTATGGAGTATCTGAGATCACCGGAAATCTTCCCGTTATTGCGAGCCGCCAAGGTCTACGGCTTCTCCGACTTCCAGATAGGCCGTGCCATAGGTCTCGAAAGTCGAATGAAGATGGAGCAGGCCGGTCTTACCGTCCGCAAGTGGCGCAAGGCACTCGGCATCGTCCCCACTGTCAACCAGATAGACACCCTCGCGGCAGAATATCCTGCCCAAACCAATTACCTTTATTTGTCGTACCTTTAAATAAGAAAGATTATGTGTGGAATCGTAGGAATTTTCAATGTGAAAGAGCAGACCAGTGAACTGCGACATAAAGCATTACGTATGAGTCAGAAAATCCGTCATCGCGGGCCTGACTGGAGTGGAATATACTGTGGCGGTTCAGCCATCTTGGCCCATGAGCGATTGAGCATCGTCGACCCAGAGAGTGGCGGACAGCCGTTGTATTCGCCAGACCGCAAGCAGGTGTTGGCAGTGAATGGCGAGATCTATAACCATCAGGAGATTCGTCGTCGTTATGCAGGACAATACGAATTTCAGACGGGCAGCGACTGTGAGGTTATCCTGGCGCTCTATCGCGAGAAGGGCATCAATTTTCTCGAAGACCTCAGCGGCATCTTTGCCTTTGCCCTCTACGACGAGGAACGCGATGAGTTTCTGATAGCCCGTGACCCCATCGGCGTCATTCCTCTTTATATAGGTTACGATAGCGACGGCACCGTGTATGTTGCTTCTGAACTGAAGGCTCTCGAAGGACAATGTGAGCGCTATGAGCCTTTCCTGCCAGGACACTATTACTGGAGCGTTTCGCCGGGACAGAAGTGGTACTATCGTCGTGATTGGATGCAGTACGATGCCGTGAAAGACAATCCCGCGTCAGTAGAAGCCATCCGCGACGGTTTGACCGCTGCCGTCAAGCGACAACTGATGTCCGATGTGCCCTACGGCGTGCTGCTTTCAGGCGGACTTGATTCCTCGGTCATCTCTGCCATCGCTGAAAAGTTCTCAGAGCATCGTATCGAGGACGATTCGAAGACCAAGGCTTATTGGCCACGTCTGCATTCCTTTGCTGTAGGTCTAAAGGGAGCCCCCGACCTTGCCAAGGCCAAGATGGTGGCAGACCATATTGGTACCGTCCACCACGAAATCAACTACACCATTCAGGAGGGACTTGATGCCATTCGTGACGTCATCTATTTCATCGAGACCTACGATGTGACTACCGTCCGTGCCTCTACGCCAATGTACCTGTTGGCGCGAGTCATCAAGTCGATGGGTATCAAGATGGTGCTCAGTGGCGAGGGTGCCGACGAGATCTTTGGAGGCTATCTGTACTTCCATAAGGCACCTTCGGCTCAGGCCTTTCACGAAGAGACTGTCCGCAAATTGGGCAAGTTATATCTCTACGACTGTCTCCGTGCCAACAAGAGTCTGTCGGCTTGGGGCGTAGAGGGCCGTGTGCCTTTCCTCGACAAAGAATTCCTCGATGTCGCCATGCACACTAATCCTGAGGCGAAGATGTGCCCAGGTCAGACGATGGAGAAGAAGATTGTGCGCGAAGCCTTTGCCGACATGCTACCCGCTGAAGTTGCCTGGCGACAGAAGGAGCAGTTCAGCGATGGGGTAGGGTATAGCTGGATTGACACGCTCAAGCAGATCACCGCCGAAGCCGTCAGCGACGAGCAGATGGCCCACGCTGCGGAACGTTTCCCCATCAACCCGCCAAAGAACAAAGAGGAATACTATTATCGCAGCATCTTCGCCGAACATTTCCCCAGCGACTCTGCTGCCAAGAGCGTACCCTCCGAGGCTTCCGTCGCCTGCAGTACCGCCATCGCCCTCGAATGGGATGCCGCCTTCAAGGGCATGAACGACCCCTCAGGCCGTGCCGTCAAAGGCGTACACGAAAGTGCCTATTGATGGTAACGACTATTTTTTTATAATCCCCGCTCAGCCCAATCGCCGCGGTCGAGGTTTCGATAACCTATGGCCTCGGCGATATGCTGGCTCTGAACTTGTTCGCTCCCTTCGAGGTCAGCAATGGTGCGGGCTACCTTGAGAATGCGGCTGTAAGCACGGGCGGAGAGCTTCAGACGTTCCATGGCCATGCGGAGCATGTCGAGCGACTGGGCATCAGGTTCGGCAAACTCGTGGAGCATCTTCTCCGTCATCTGGGCGTTGCAGTGGACACCCTTGAAAGGTTTGAAGCGTTCCTCCTGTATCTTACGGGCGGCAATGACGCGTTCGCGGATTTTCTCGCTGGGCTCTCCCGGCTGCATCTGTGACAATTGTGCGAAGGGCACGGCTTGTATTTCGCAATGGATATCGATACGGTCGAGTAGGGGACCGCTGATCTTATTCATGTAGCGTTGTATCTGCCCCGGCGTACAGGCACAGCTATGCGTGGGGTCGCCATAATAGCCGCAAGGACATGGATTCATCGAGGCGACAAGCATGAACGAACATGGATACTCCACGCTATATTTGGCACGGGCGATGCTGATTTTGCGGTCTTCCAACGGCTGGCGCAGCACTTCAAGGACGCTGCGCGACAGCTCGGGCATCTCATCAAGGAAGAGGACTCCATTATGTGCCAGGCTGATTTCCCCTGGTTGTGGATTATTGCCGCCACCTACGAGAGCTACCTGCGAGATGGTATGATGAGGTGCACGAAAGGGACGTTGACTGATGAGGCTCGTATTGCGATCGAGTTTGCCGGCAACAGAGTGTATTTGTGTGGTCTCCAGACTTTCGGCCAATGATAATGGGGGTAGAATGGAAGGCAGACGTTTTGCGAGCATCGATTTTCCTGATCCCGGCGGTCCAATCATAATGAGATTGTGTCCGCCTGCGGCAGCCACCTCTAGTGCGCGTTTCACACTCTCCTGTCCGCGGACATCCGAGAAGTCGAGCTCATACTTGTTCTGCTGCTCATAGAATTCCTTTCGTGTGTCGATGACAGTTGGTTGGTAGCTGTCGTCACCGTTTAGGAATTTGATGACGTCCAGCAGTGTCTCCATGCCGTAGACATCCAACTGGTTGACGACAGCGGCTTCGCGGATGTTTTGCTGGGGCACGATGAGGCCCTTGAACTTCTCTGCCCTTGCACGGATGGCTATGGGCAGTGCACCGCGTACAGGTTGCAGGTGTCCGTCAAGACTGAGTTCGCCCACCAACATGTATTTGTCCAGTCTGTCGTTTGTTACCTTGTCGCTGGCAGCCAGGATGCCAATGGCTAGTGGAAGGTCGTAACTTGACCCTTCTTTCTTGATGTCGGCAGGCGACAGATTTGCCGTAATGTCCATCTTTGGCATTTTAAAACCGTTGTTTGCCATCGCGGCTTTGATGCGGTCGTAGCTCTCTTTGACGGCAGTATCTGCCAGTCCCGTCAGGTGAAACTGCATGCCGCGCGCCATACTTATCTCTACCGTTACTGTCGTCACTTCCAGCCCGTTGACAGCTGCACAAAAGGTCTTTACAAGCATAATCAATTCGTTTTATGCTTGCAAAGATAGTGCAAATTGAGCAAAAAGCAAAAGGAAAAACCGTTTTTCTTTTCGAAGTGAAAATAGTTCCGCAATTCTTTGGTGGTTTAAAAATTATTCACTATATTTGCAGTCGGAGTAGGAAGGACCTGCTCTGGCAGAAGGGAGGCACCGCGAGACTAGCGAGTGTCTCATGAAGGGAGCAGCGTAATGCTTCAAACTTGTGGATGAGAACCTAAAACATTTATAAAACAAAGAAAATTATGAAAATCAAGGAATGGATTAATGAGAACGTTGACCTGAAACGTGAAGAGAATGAAATACGTGATTACAAGGGCTATGGCTTTACGCTGGCCGCAGTGGGATTGGTAGCTGGAGCTGCTACCGCCTTTGTCACGATTATTCTGCAAACGGTTTTTGGAAGTGCTTCTGCATCACAGACCATCGTCAACTTTGTTGCTACTGCTATTGTTGTGGCGCTGATAGCCTATCTTGTCTGGCTATTGCTCCCAATGTTCAAGGATTCTGGCATCAGTATTGGCAATAAGATTCTTACCACTGTGATTTGCCTTGCCTGTGTAGCTATTCCTTTTATGATTGGTATTTATCTGATTGTATTGGCTGCCATTGCCCTTGTTGGCATTGCTGCCTTATGGATTGTGGGCAAGATTTGGGGCACGTCAGAAAAGGCCAACGATGAAGATACAGACCTCATCACCACGATGATGGGCTTTGGCGGAAAAAAGGGTTCAAAGAGTGACTATGACACCATTGCCAGTGAGGATGGTACACTCTATGGCGACCGTGTCGATCACGACACCTTTAGAGCCAACGGAACCACGTATAAGCGCACCTACGAGGGCCTTTCAGAAGTGTGGAAGGAAGAATAACGCTGATACAGTATTGTCGCTCAGAAACGTGTTTTCTGGGCGATTGTTTTTTGGTGTTATCTGTCCAATTCTTTTCTGACTATTTCATCGACCAAAGTAAAAATAGTTCCGCAATTCTTTGGCGGTTTTGGAATTATTGCTTATCTTTGCCAACAGAAAATAGAATAAAGATGAAACAGAAGAAACGTGAATTGATGATGCAGGAGTATGGCAAATACTGCCTGGATATGTCAAAACTAATATTTTGAGTAGTGATTCTTGCAGGAATCATGAACCTTGGTGTTGATGACTTCTTTCTGTTTGGAGTCAGAGGTATTCTTGTAGCGTTATTTGCTTCGATGGGATTTGTTTTTAAAAGGGTACGAACAACCATAAATATCTAATACCAACTGTTTGTAAAATACTCATTTTCAGATACTTTTGATTTTTAACACTTGATGGTTGGAATTTGGTGGTTACCGAATTTCAGTATATTTTTGTAACGTATTTCTACCGCGAGGAATTTACGGGGCCTCGATTTCGTCACTTTGCGGACTCGGTTGACAAAGGGTTACGATGAGGTGCAAGGAGTGACAAAA
>JAEEGG010027668.1_pt1 | contig 10724 bp, 7 predicted proteins | sample 9134161 | NCBI WGS metagenome assembly JAEEGG01 (sample SAMN16246543, study PRJNA631951) | gut metagenome | biome: gut microbiome; feature: rumen; material: CR-attached | host: Bos | place: Iran: Karaj | collected 2018-10
TCACACAGTCACTTATGCCTCTCTTTGCACAGAAGGGTATGGACTGGATGTACGCCAACTGCTCAACAACTGCACAGCGCGGTGCTCTTGACTGGATGGGCCCGTTCCACGATGCAATCAAGCCCGTTGTTCAGAAGCTTTATGCAAGCGTAAAGTGCGGTAATGAGGCTCAGATCTCTATTGACAGCAACTCAAAGCCCGGCTATCGCGAGGGTCTTGAGAAAGAGCTGGCTGCCCTGCGCGACAGCGAGATGTGGCAGACCGGTGCTGTAGTACGCAAGCTCCGTCCCGAGAACAATTGATAGGACATAAACAAAAGAACCCCTCGGAAAGTTCCGAGGGGTTCTTTTTTATTGTCTGTTAAGATCAGAAGATCTTGTAACGGTTGTCAACCACCTTAGCCTGATAGTAGAGCTCCTCAAGCAATGAACCCATGATACGGCTTGAAGCCATAGAGCGTGTACGCAACTGCTCAGACTTGCTGTCAAACTCAGCTGAGTATGAATCAGGAGTGATCTTGGCTGCAACGAATACGCAGCTCTGACCCTTCATGGGAACAGTCAGTTCGTTCTCCTTCAGGTTGAATACGCTGGGACCTACGGTAGGCTCGTTTGAATAGATAGAAGCGATGAAGGCGTCGTTATTGAAGTTCTGAGACTTTATGGTATCAATATGTACGTCCTCAATGGCCTTGATCTCATCAAGACTCTTACCGGCAAGCTTATCCTTAAGAATATCAAACTTCTTGTTGTTGATGGCTCTGAGTGTCAGAGAAGCAGTTGCATCGGCAAGGCTGCGTGTGCCACGCGGATGAATCTTCTCAACACCTACTGCAAGCAGATGATCGTTGGCGTTACCAACCTCATAGAGACGTGAAACCTCACCCTCCTGAGCACCGAATGCCCAACGGAGTGCCTCACGTGACTTGGCTACACCGCCTACTGTGTGATTGAAGCTCTCAAAGTTGGGATAGTAGAGAAGACGGAAGTCTGAATCCTCAGCGTTGTTTCTCAGATCCTCAACTGTTGTATTCTGAGCCAGGAAAGCGTTGAACTTGTTGTATGCTGCATTGCTGGTCTCTTCGCTGAATTCAACGGGACGCTTTACAATAGCAAGGTCGTACTTGGTGAGAGGAGTCTTCTGGTCAATAACCTTGATTACCAGGATACCACCTGTAATGTCAATCTTTGTAACCTCACCCTTCTTCATGTTGTTCAGGGTGTTGATGAAGAGAGCATTGTCACCGTTCAGAGCAGCGGGCTCATATGAGTCAGCAGCGATCCACTGCTCGGGAGCAGCCTGACCGTAGTTCTGTGCGATAGCGGCAAAATCAGCACCTCTCTTTGAAGCGGCGGTAACGATACTGTCGGCGCGCTTTGCAGCGGCATCCTGATCATCCATTACGACCTGGATCATTGAATACTGGATTGAATCATAACCGGCAACCTTTGCGATATACTTGAATGCGTTGTATGTATCCTCATCCTCATAGTAGTAAGGACCGAACACACCGCCTACCTTGACTGAATCAATTCTCTCTGCAACATCCTCAGGCAGGTTCTTGGCTGAACGGGCAACCTCGCTGTATGATACTACTGAACCTGAACGGCGCAGGAATGAAGCGTAATCATCAACTTCACCCTCCAACTGGTCAACTATCTCGTTCATCTCTGTAAGCAGAGCCTCACGGTCTGACTGTGTGGGAAGGATCTCATAGTCGATGTAAACAATATCGCGACTCTCTGCATAGTTGTAGAGAGCGGGCTTGAGTTCATTGTAAACAGCCTTTACGTCTGATGTAGTAACCTTGGCCTCATCATCACCAAGTGAAGAATAAGGCAGGATGGCCATCAGGACATCGGCTCTCATGATGCGGTTGTTGAATGCATCCTGAGCGGCAACGGGGTTGCTGATGATAGCGCCGTTGACAAGAGCTGAATACTTTGAGTAAAGCAGGTCACTCTTGATGTTCTTCTCAATGAAGAGCCAGTAGTTGTACATGCTTCTGTAGTACTCGTACTCCTGAGCTGAAACGGTCTCAGCGTCAATCTCACTGTAGAAAGCAAGGAAATCCTTAAGCAGGTCAGCGTCAAAAGCGCCTTCAGCGTTGTTGAACGGAGTTCTGGCAAGCATAGGATCTGTACCACGCTCAATAACGTCCCTTACCTCGGCATCGGTAACGGTCAGGCCGATAGCATTAGCCTCCTTCTCAAGGATACGGTTGCGAACCATGGTAGCCCAAACCTCATCCTTAAGTGAGTTCTGATCCTCTTCTGTGAGATCCTGAATCTGGTTTGCAAACTTGACTACGTCAGTGTAAACCTGGAGCTCATCCTGGAAATCCATAGCGGTAATGTCCTCACCTGCGATGGTGCCTACATACTGGATTCCCTGGTTGGGACGGATGATCTTCCATGCATCGCCCAGAATGAAGGCCAGCATAGCAAGACCGATAATGATAAGAAGCAGTGGTCCTTTGCTTCTGATTGTCTGTAATGTTGCCATTTTTATTGTTGTTTTTATTCGTTTTTGCCTGTCAAAAGCCGCAAACGCGGGTAAAAGCGCACAAAATTACTAAAAAATGTTCTAAAAATCCAATACGCCCTTATTTATTTAACGTTAGTTCCACCAGTTCAATCTTGGTTTCACCGCGTTTGAGAATCCTGAATGAATAATCTCCCACGTTCACCTTCTCGTTGACCTTGGGGAATCCTTTTGTCTTGGTCAGTATGAGACCACCCACCGTCATGTACTCATCGGACTCGGGGATGTCAAGTCCGAACATGGAGTTCACGCGGTCTATCTCCATTCGGCCGGACAGAAGGTACCCGTCATCGGTCTTCTTGGCAATGAGATTCTGGACATCGTGTTCATCCTCAATCTCACCCAGTATCTCCTCGATTATATCTTCAAGCGAAACTATTCCCGATGTGCCTCCGAACTCATCTACCACAACGGCAAGACTCTTCTTGCGGGCCATAAGCTGTTTCATGAGTTTCTGCGCGGCAAGCGTCTCGGGTACGAATGGCACCATCTGAATGTGCTCGTGCCAATCATTCTTATGTCTGAAAAGCTCCGACGAGTGTATGTAGCCTATGATATGGTCCATATCCTCGTCATAGACCAGTATCTTGGAATAGCCGGTCTCTATGAACCTCTCGCGCAGGGCATTCCAGGACTCCCCCTTCTCGACTGCGCATATCTCGTTGCGGGGAACCATGCAGTCACGCGTCTTGACATTTGAGAAATCAAGCACGTTCTGGAAAATGCGCACCTCCTGGTCAGGCTGACTGTCCTCCTCCTTACCCGACAGGGCCGACTGGACAAAATAGTCCAGGTCTACCTTTGAGAACGCCTTTGCCGTGTTTTCCTTGTCAATGCGCACGCCCAGCAGTCTGAGCAGCATCCTTGAAAGCCAGGTGGTAAAGAGCGATATGGGATAGAGGATTATGTAAATCAGATAGATGGGGAATGCCAGGAAATTGAGCTTGCCGTTGGGATTGAAACGGAATATGGTCTTGGGAACGAATTCACCCACCACAATGACTATGGCGGTCGATATCAGAGTCTCAATCACAATCAGCAGGAACTCATTGGCAATGATTCCGTCGGGGATTATCAGTTCAATGAGATGAGCCATCATCGTACTGTAGAGTACCAGTGCGATGTTGTTGCCCACCAGCATGGTGGAGATATAGATGTTGGGGTTGCGGAAGAACCTTTCAAGCAGACGTGAACTGAAGGTATGACGCTCCACATCCATCTCGAACCTGAGTCTGTCGGCCGATACAAAGGCAATCTCAAGACCTGAGAACAGCGCCGAAAAGAACAGCGCCACAAGCATTATGATGAGAGTATGGGTCATTTGGTCTCAGTAATCGGGAATATTCCTTCAGTCTTGCGTATGGTATATTCAGTCAGGTTCTGGTTTGAATCGAAACCGTGACCTACGATTATCTGCTTTTCCTGCTTGATATGTATCACGCTGTCGGAGTACATCCTGTTGGTCTGGTTGTTCACGAACAGTTCCGGAGTATCGAACTCCTCATTCCTGATATTCTCGGCATGTACGTTTTTGATAAGATGCCATATCTCATCGTCCATCATGTAGTAGGCGGTATCGGCCACGAGTTTGGACTCCACCTGCATCAAAGTATCCAGGATCTCAAGCATGACACCCTGCTCCATGCTGTAGAACGGGGGCTTCATCTTATCGAATATCTTCCACTCCTCGGCAACTACATGATAACGTATAACACCGTTCTCGGAGATCAGCATATCCACTCCACGTGTGGTTATGACCGATGTAGAGTCACGGCTTGTCACCGCCGGTCCCAACTGCTTGTCCTTGTTTGAGCAGGAGAGGCAGAAAAACGACGAGACAACCGCCAGTATGACGGTTGCCAGGTACGTTCTCTTTATCATCGGTTCAAGACCGGTGGTTTGTATCATTTATCTGATAGTGGTAGTCTCGTTGATCCAGCCCTTGATTTCAACCTTATCACCCACCTTGTAACCGAACATGAACAGGTCATCGGGCTGCGGGCACTGCTTCTTATAAGAACTGATAAGCTCGTTGGCCTTTGATGCTACTGAAGAGTCAACCTTCTTGGCCTGCTCCAACTTGTCGATTACTGCAAAGTATGCGCAACGGTTCAGAGCGGGCTCGTTTGACCAGTCATGCTTAACGGCATAGAGCTGAGCCATAAGGATGTATGCATCACCTCTGTTGGGGTTGTTCTGCAGGCACTTCTGCAGGCAAGAACGGCTGCGGTCGTAGTTGTCCTTTGCAAAGTACAGAGAAGCCATGAGATAGTATGTACCTGCTATGCTGCTCTTGTCATCATCCAGTTCAATTGCCTGGTTGTAATACTCGATAGCCTTGTCCGTATCATCGCGCTGCTTGTAGTAAAGAGCACCCAGGGCCTTTGCTGTTCTTGCAGAAGGAGTGATTGCGTGAGCATACTCTGAAGCAGCAAAGTAAGCGTCACTTGTGTTGCACTCAAACATCTGCATGATCTTTACGACCTTGGTCAGATACTCCAGGTTATCCTTGTTGGCCTCGATCTTGGGACCGTAAATGGCCTGCAGGGATTCGCAGTCAGCGGCACCGCTCTTTACAAAGTAGCCGTCGATATTCTCCTTAACCTTGGTTGCATTCTGAAGGATCTTCTCGTCATCCTGATGACTTGCTATGAACTCATCGATATAACCGGCGCAATCCAGATAATCCTGAATCAGGGCGTCGCGGTACTCCTCATTGTCCTTCTTGTTTGTATAACGTGTAGAAGAAACTGACATCAGGTCATCCAGAACATAGTACTGAGTCTCACCCTTACCCAGATCAACAGCCTTACGCAGAAGCTCATATGCCCTGCTTACTGATACTTTGGGATTGTATACTCTGTAGGCATGACCGTACTGACCGTAGATATCGGCCTCGGTAACCTTGTTCTTGGCCATAGCGTTCAACTGATCCAGATACTTGAGACGCTGCTCGAATACCTCGAAAAGCTCATTTGAATACTGAGTCATAAGCTCGGTGTTCTTCTCCTTCTTGGCTTCGTTGTAAAGATTCTGAAGGATTCTGATACCATAAGTATAGGTATTTACTGAAGCGAGGGGTGCATCATGGAAAACCTCCTTCCAACCTGATTCATATGCTTCCTTGTAGTTGTTGGTCTTTATGAACTCGGAGTAGATACTGATGTTCTTAAGAGTATTAATACTATCCTCTCCATGTCCATAGCGAGAACCGTCTTCAACGCCTTTCTGTGCGTAAACGCCTGATACTGTCACAAGCGCCAAGGCAATCAATCCAAATTTTTTCATATCGTTTAGTTTAGTTTTCTCAATAATAAGATACGCAAAGTTATATATAAGTTAAATACTCAACTGTCAGTCAACCATCAGTTTCATGAACCAGCGTTCCATAAAAGTGACTCCCAGATTGATCCTGATGTAGTTCTCGGTGATCATTCCCTTTGTCATGGGCTGCACCCTCACGAACTCTCCCGATACATGAAAATATGACATGCTGTTGTATGAAGTGTTGAACGGCAGAGAGAAACCTGCACTGACTCCAAACTCCATAGGTCCGTTCTTGTCACCTACTTTAATATAAGACTGTGAGAAGTGCGCACCCAACTGGTACGATGTGCGTTTCAGCAGGTTACGGTTCAACTCGTCCGGCTTACGCATATATCCCACAGAGGCCGAAATCCGGTCGCTGCCTGTCTTCTCGCCAAAGAAGGTGGCCTTGGACCAGGTCTGGTATGAGACATCGGCACCGATAATGCCCTTCTCCCACTGGTATGTGAAACCTGCAGACATCAGATCCGGCATGGAGAATGCATCGGCTATTATTGTGGTGTCGCAGACTGAATGGGCATCGGTCATGAATGTTTCACTTTTAAGTTTCTGGGCAGGGGCGAATGTGGCGCCTATCACAAGGCTGCGGCTGCCCATGGGTATGGTTCCCTGAACGCCCAGGTCATACCTGAAAGCTGACAATTCAGTGCTGTATCTCTTCTCTCTGGCCTGAACAGCCGATGAGGAATAGGTGTTGCTGATGTAATGGTTTATGTCACCGCTTAGATATGAGAAGTTGGCACCTACCGACAGCCACTTGGCGGGTCTCCATCCAAGGCCGGCCATGAACTGGCGTACGCCTCCGGTTCCGTCATTGGAAACGGTGGTGGTTATCTCTCCGTCCTCATCGCGGCGCACCGGCTCTGTCTTGGAGTAGTCATAACCCACATTGGCAAAAGGCATGAAACCCACGGTCATTCCCACTTTAGGGAACAGCCTGAACTGCATGGCCATATGGTCTATGTAAGCGTTGCGGGCGTTCACCCTGACTCCGTTCTCGTTGAAGTTTCCGTTCTGGAGACCGAATCCCAGGTCAGCGATGAAGGTAAGGGTATCTACAGTGGAGTATGAGGCGGGGTTCTTGATGTTCAGGGTATTGGGATAACGGAAACCTGCTCCGATTCCGCCCATGGCTTTGGTGATACCGGTAGACTGGTCTGACAGCAGACCCATTCCATATCTCGAATACGGTGAATTGACGCCGGTTTGGGCCTTAGCCGTTACAAGCGGCAGGCATAACAAAGAGAAAACCAAAACGGCAGTTATGTTTTCAAATACCCTTCTCATTGAATTCTGTAATCCGGGCCAGTCCGCGAAGAACCAGATCCGGAACTGCAAAAGTAGTGCTTTTGGCTTTTATATCAAAGAATTCGGCATCGCCTCCGGTTAAAAAAACCAAAACTGCGGGATATATGGCGGATAATTCGTTAACGTAGCCTTCAAGTTCATTGCGGATGCCGTTTATCACTCCGCTCCGGATTGCCGTTTCGGTATCATGTCCCAGCATCGGGGCGTCACCCCGGGCCTGAACCAGCGGCAGGGCACCCGTATAATCATGCAATGATCTCAGTCTCAGTTCTATACCGGGCGCTATGTTACCTCCCAGGTATGTACCGTCGGCCGATACAAAATCATATGTGACCGCCGTTCCGGCATCAACCACCAGCAGGTTGTGACCGGGTTTCATGGACCATGCTCCCACGGCAGCGGCCAGACGGTCCATGCCCAGCGAGCGGGGCGATGAATATGCGTTTTTTATCGGGATGGGGGTATCGGCCGTAAGTTGCTTCATGCCGTGTGCCGTCATCCATTCGGTAACCTTGGAATCCAGGGGATGCACGGAGCACCACATGCCTCCGTTTACATCGGCCTTCATCATGTCATCCACATGAGTCAGGCTGCCGTTTTCAAGAACGGCGGCTTTCACCCTTGTATTTCCAAAATCGGCCAATAGTATCATACTAAGCGCAAAATTACTACTTTTGTACACAAATTGTCAAATCATGCATAGGAAACTGATTTCCATTTTGGCCGCCTTCATGTTCCTTGTTCCCGGAGCCAAGGCGCAGAATGACAGCATAAACGCATACCTTCTTACCTGTGAGCCCGGCAAGGCAATCTATGAGCTGTACGGACATTCGGCCATCTGGATAGAGGATGTGGGAAACGGTACCGACGCCGTTTTCAATTACGGACTCTTTGACTTCAACACGCCCAATTTCGTGTGGCGTTTCACACTGGGCAAGACCGATTACATACTCGGCTACACACGTCTGCGTTCATTCCTGCGCGAATACAGCGAACGCGGATCGGAGGTGTTCGCCCAGCCGCTCAACCTGACCAATGACGAGGCCCGTACGCTATATCAGCTTCTTATAGAAAACAGCCGGGTGGAGAACCGTGTTTACCGCTACAATTTCCTTTTCAACAACTGTGCCACCATGGCGCTGGACAAGATTGAGGAGAGCATAAACGGCACGGTAACCTACAACAGCCCCGACTCCACACTGACTTTCCGCGACATACTTACAGAGCACACTCAGGTGCGTCCGTGGAGCGAGTTTGCCGTAGACCTCATCATAGGCGCCTCAGGTGACCAGCCCGTCGGCTACCGTCAGGAGGCGTTTGCGCCGCTGTACCTCAAGAAACTGGCCGAGACAGCCGTCATAACCGATACCGCCGGAGTTCAGAGACCCCTTATCAAGGCCACCCTGCGTCTGGTCAATCCCAGCCACGGCGTTGACTTTGGAAAGCCCATCCTGACACCCATACAGGTCATGTGGATACTCTTCATGGTGATTCTGTTCATCACGCTCATAGGCTGGTACAAGAACAGGACCTTACGTCTGGTTGACTCCATCCTCTTTGGCATACAGGGTCTGGGCGGAATCATTGTGGCGCTGATGTATTTCTTCTCGGAGCACCCCACCCTGGACACCAACTGGCTGGTTATAGTACTCAACCCCCTGCCCCTGGTTCTCATACCCTTCTTCCTCAAGAAGTCACGTCAGGGAAAGGTTTCCATATTCATTATCGGCGAGGCTGTGGTATGCACCGCCTTCCTGCTTTTCTCACCCGCCATCCCGCAGGTGATTGAGCCGGCCATCATGATTCTGATAGGCGTCTTTGCCTTCAGGGCCTTGAGCACATCGGTATTCCAACTTACAGCAAGACTGCGCAAAGAGACCCCCAAGACAATAATCAACGGCCATTTCACCATTGCCCTTATAGCGGCGCTCTCCATGTCGGCCACACTCCAGGCCAAGCCTGAGAAGAGCCCCAAGCTGGTGGTGGGCATAGTGGTTGACCAGCTTGACGAGGAGTGTCTTGAAAAACTGATGCCCATAATGGGGACAGGAGGTCTGAAACGTCTCTGGACCGATGGTTACAACCGCACCAACGCCACTTTTGACTATGACGACATGGACCGTGCATCGGCCGTGGCATCAATACATACAGGCGCTTCGCCCTTCCAGCACGGGATAGTGGCAAACCGCTGGATGAACCCCAAGACCCTTATGCCCGCCCCTCCGGTCGATGACAGCAACTGCAAGGGTATCAACACCATCGATAAGTCATCGCCCGCCAAACTTCTGGCCACCAACCTGGCTGATGAGATGAAACTGGGTTCAGGCAGCCGTTCCAAGGTCTGCTCAATCGCCATTGAGAGGGATGCCGCCATTCTGGCCGGCGGACATGACCCCGACGTGGTCCTGTGGATGAACAACGAAGACGGCCGCTGGAGTTCATCGGACTACTACGGCGCCATGCCCAAATGGGCCGATGCCCTTAACGACAGCACCTGGTTTCTTAAGGACTGGAGGCCTGCGCTCTCCACAAGTTCATACATACCCGTTTCAGACCACGAGCGTTTCCGCCCTTTTTTCTATGTGCTCCGCAAGGGTGAGATAAACGACTATCTCACCACCCCCTTCGCGAACGACAAGATCACGGAGATGGCTCTGGCATCCCTTGAGGGCATGGAACTGGGAGATGATGACACCCCTGACCTGCTTACCCTTACATACTATGCAGGCAATTTCCGTCACACTCCCAACACCGTTTGGTCACTTGAGCAGCAGGACATCTACGTGCGCCTGGACCAGACAATCCAGGAACTGGTAAGCACCATAACATCCAAAATAGGTTTGGACAACGTGCTGTTCTTCCTTACATCGACCGGATACGTTGAGAACGCCACCCCTGAATTGGGCGGTACCCGCATTCCCACCGGCCAGGTGAGCATGGAGCGCGCAACTGCACTGCTCAGCCTGTACCTGTCGGCCAAATACGGAAGCGGTACATGGGTCAGGACCTTCTACCACAACCATATCTATCTGAATCACGACCTTATAGAGGACAAGGGACTTGCCCTGCATGAGATACTTGAGAGCAGCGTGGACCTGCTGGTTCAGGTTACGGGAATACGCAGCGTCCTGCTTATGCGTGACCTTATGTCAACCGTTCCCGACATGGAGGCTGTACGCAAACGCAACGGCCTGAATGCTTCATGGTCAGGAGACATCATCATCGATGCCATACCCGGTTGGGGCATATCCGATGAGAAGGCCGGAACGGTCATCTACCGCAAACCTGTGGCCAAACCGGTTCCCATGATACTTTACGGCAACGGAATCAGGGCCGAGGTCAACCACGAGCCCATCTCCATCAGCGTCCTTGCGCCCACAGTATCACTGATAACCCGCAACGACCCGCCCAACGCCTGCTCGGCAGTACCTCTTAAGAATCTGAAGTAATTTTACTACCTTTGCACAAATTTTCAAGAAATGGATAAGAAATATATCAGCCTTACCTATGATCTGATGCTGAAAGACGCAGACGGTCAGTTGTAC
>JAEEGG010027670.1_pt1 | contig 10724 bp, 8 predicted proteins | sample 9134161 | NCBI WGS metagenome assembly JAEEGG01 (sample SAMN16246543, study PRJNA631951) | gut metagenome | biome: gut microbiome; feature: rumen; material: CR-attached | host: Bos | place: Iran: Karaj | collected 2018-10
TCTGGGTTATCATGTTGACTACTATCCCGTTTCTTCTCTGATGGACTACTTCAAGAAGGTTACCGACGCTGAGGCTGACGCACTTGTTGAGGAGTACAAGAAGGAGTACACCATCAAGATTGACGAGAGTGGCGAGAAGGTTTACTGGGAGAAGGTCAAGAATGCAGCCAAGGCTGAAATCGCTCTTCGCCGCGTGCTGAAGGACGAGGGTGCTACAGCATTCACCACCAACTTCGACGACCTCGGCGATGCCGACATCAACGATCCCAACTTTGTTGGTTTCGACCAGATTCCCGGTCTTGCATCTCAGCGTCTGATGGCAGAAGGATACGGTTTCGGTGCAGAGGGCGACTGGAAGACAGCCTGCCTCTATCGCAGCCTCTGGGTTATCCAGCAGGGTCTGCCCACCGGTTGCTCATTCCTTGAGGACTACACCCTCAACTTCGCCGGCGACCGTTCTTCTTGCCTCCAGAGCCACATGCTCGAGGTTTGTCCTCTTATCGCTGTCGACAAGCCAACTCTCGAGGTTCATTTCCTCGGTATCGGTATCCGCAAGCAGCAGACAGCCCGTCTCGTGTTCACCTCTAAGGTAGGTCGCGGCATCAAGGCTACTGTTGTCGACCTGGGCAACCGCTTCCGTCTGATATCTCAGGAGGTTGAGTGCATCGAGCCCAAGCCCATGCCCAACCTTCCCGTTGCTTCCGCCCTCTGGGTTCCCCAGCCCACATTCGAGATTGGTGCAGGTGCATGGATTCTGGCCGGTGGCACACACCACAGCGCATTCTCCTACGACATCACAGAGGAGTATTGGGAAGACTTCGCCGAGATGACTGGCATTGAGTATGTCAAGATCAACAAGGACACCAAGACCAGCGAGTTCAAGCAGCAGTTGCAGAACAACGAGATGTACTACATGCTCAGCAAAGCCTTGAGATAATTATGACAGCGAAAGAAACTATCCTTGCAGGTAAAGCCATTCTCGGTATCGAGTTTGGCTCTACCCGCATTAAGGCTGTCCTCGTGGACGAGGAAAACAAGCCTATCGCACAGGGTTCTCACACATGGGAGAATCAGTTGGTGGACGGTCTCTGGACCTACAGCACCGAAGCTATCTGGTTCGGTCTTCAGGACTGCTATGCCGATCTCCGTAAGAATGTCCTCGAGCAGTACGACACCGAGATAGAGATTCTCGCCGGCATCGGCATCTCTGCTATGATGCACGGCTATATGGCATTCGGTTCCAACAATCAGATTCTCGTGCCCTTCCGCACCTGGCGCAACACCAACACCGGTGAGGCTGCAGCAGAGCTCTCCAAGCTCTTCAACTACAACATCCCCCTGCGTTGGAGCATCAGCCATCTGTATCAGTGCATCCTTGACAATGAGGAGCATGTGAAGAAAATCAAGTTCCAGACCACTCTGGCAGGCTACATCCATTGGCAGCTCACGGGTGAGAAGGTGCTTGGTGTGGGTGATGCCAGCGGTATGATTCCCGTCGACCCCAAGACGAAGGACTACGACGAGACTATGGTGGAGAAGTTCAACAAACTCATCTCCACGAAGAATTTCGGTTGGACTCTTCGCGAGATCTTCCCCAAGGTGCTTTCTGCCGGTGAGAATGCAGGCTACCTCACTCCCGAGGGTGCCGGCAAGCTCGACATCTCCGGTCATCTGAAGCCCGGTGTGCCCTTGTGTCCTCCCGAAGGTGACGCAGGCACGGGTATGGCTGCCACCAATGCTGTCAAGCAGCGCACGGGTAATGTCTCTGCAGGCACCTCTTCCTTCTCTATGATTGTTCTTGAGAAGGAGCTCTCCAAGCCCTATGAGATGCTCGACATGGTGACCACACCCGACGGCAGTCTCGTGGCTATGGTGCATTGCAACAACTGTACCTCCGACATCAATGCCTGGGTGCGCATCCTCAAGGAATATGCAGAGCTTCTCGGCGTCAACCAGACTCCCAACGAGCTCTATGTCCGTCTCTTCGAACTTGCAGCAAAGGGCGACCCCGACTGCGGCGGTCTTATTTCCTACAACTACATCTCCGGTGAACCTGTCACAGGTTGCATGGACGGACGTCCTCTGGTGATACGCTCTGCCAACGACAAGTTCACTCTCGCCAATTTCATGCGTGCTCACCTCTACGGTGCCATTGCTGTGCTGAAGTTCGGCAACGACATTCTCTTCAAGGAAGAAGGTGTCAAGGTGGACCGCATCACAGGTCACGGCGGCTACTTCACCACTCCTATCGTGGGTCAGAAGATGCTGGCAGCAGCTCTCAACTCCCCCATCTCCTGCATGGAGACAGCCGGAGAAGGCGGTGCCTGGGGTATTGCCCTGTTGGCTTCCTATATGGTGAACAATCCCAAGAAGCTCAATCTTGCCGACTGGCTCGACGAGGTTGTCTTCGCCGGCAACACAGGTGTTTCCGTAGATCCGGATCCTGCTGATGTTGAGGGTTTCAACCGCTATATCGAGAACTACAAGGCCTGCATCCCCGCAGAGCAGAAGGCTGTTGAGTGCAAGAAGTAACTAACACAAAATCAATCTAAAACAACATTTTATAAAATGAACGACATTAAGGTTCTCAATCACGCAGCAGATAATATCCGTATCCTTGCTGCCTCTGCTGTAGAGAAGGCCAAGAGCGGTCACCCGGGCGGTGCTATGGGTGGTGCCGACTTCATCAACGTCCTCTACAGCGAATATCTGAAGTACGATCCCCAGAATCCCCGTTGGGTGGGCCGCGACCGTTTCTTCCTGGATCCCGGTCACATGGCTCCCATGCTCTATTCCCAGCTCTGCCTCATCGGCAAATACAGCCTCGAGGAGCTGCAGCAGTTGCGCCAATGGGGTTCTCCCACCACAGGTCATCCCGAATTTGAAATCGAGCGCGGTGTAGAAAACACCTCCGGTCCTCTCGGTCAGGGTCACGTGTTTGCTGTCGGTGCTGCCATTGCTGCCAAGTTCCTGGCTGCTCACACCGGCAACCCCACCTTCTCCAAGGAGACCATCTACGCTTACATCTCCGATGGCGGCGTTCAGGAGGAAATCTCTCAGGGTGCTGCACGTATCGCCGGTGTGCTCGGTCTTGACAATCTCATCATGTTCTACGACTCCAACGATATCCAGCTCTCTACTGAGACTAAGGACGTTATGAACGAGGACACCGCTGCCAAGTATCGTGCTCTCGGTTGGGAGGTTATCGAGATTGTCGGTAACGACGCTGCACAGATTCGTGCTGCTCTCGACAAGGCTCAGACCGTTAAGGGCAAGCCCTGTCTCATCATTGGTAAGTGTATCATGGGTAAGGGTGCCCTCAAGGACGACGGTTCTTCCTACGAGGCCAACTGCAAGACCCACGGTGCTCCTCTCGGTGGCGACGCTTACAAAAACACCATTAAGAACCTCGGCGGCGACCCCGAGAATCCATTCCAGATTTTCGACGACGTGAAGGCTCTCTACGCTGCCCGTGCTGAGGAACTGAAGGGCATCTGCGCTGCCCGATACGAGGAGGAGAAGGCTTGGGCCGCTCAGAATCCCGACAAGGCTAAGCAGCAGGATGAGTGGTTTGCCGGCAAGGCTCCCAAGATCGACTGGTCTAAGTGTGTGCAGAAGGACAACGACGCTACGCGTAATGCCTCTGCCGCTTGTCTGAACGTGTTGGCTCAGCAGGTGCCCAACATGATTTGCGCCAGCGCCGACCTCTCCAACTCCGACAAGACCGACGGTTTCCTGAAGGCCACCAAGGCATTCACCAAGGGTGACTTCTCTGGTGCATTCTTCCAGGCCGGTGTTGCAGAGCTCACTATGGCTTGCTGCTGTATCGGTATGTGCCTCCACGGAGGTGTCATCCCCGCTTGCGGCACGTTCTTCGTATTCTCCGACTACATGAAGCCCGCCGTACGTATGGCTGCTCTCATGAAGCTCCCCGTGAAGTTCGTATGGACCCACGACGCATTCCGTGTCGGCGAGGACGGTCCCACTCACGAACCCGTTGAGCAGGAGGCACAGATCCGTCTCATGGAGAAGCTCAAGACCCACGACGGCAAGAACTCCTGCCTCGTGCTGCGTCCCGCTGATGCCAAGGAGACCACTGTTGCATGGGCTATGGCTATGGACAACACCGACAGTCCCACAGCTCTCATCCTCTCTCGTCAGAATATCACCAACCTGCCCGCAGGCAACGACTACGAGGGCGCTCGCAAGGGTGGCTACATCGTAGCCGGCAGTGATGAGAATCCCGACGTTGTGATGGTGGCTACGGGTTCCGAGGTCAGCACACTCGTTGCCGGTGCCGAACTGCTGCGTAAAGATGGCGTCAAGGTGCGCATCGTGAGCGTTCCCTCCGAGGGTCTCTTCCGCACTCAGAGCAAGGAGTACCAGCAGAGCGTAGTTCCCGCAGGTGCCAAGGTATTCGGCATGACAGCCGGTCTGCCCGTCAATCTGCAGGGCTTCCTCATCGGTGCCGCTCCCGAGAGCAAGGTATGGGGTCTGGAGACCTTCGGCTTCTCCGCTCCCTACAAGGTGCTTGACGAGAAGCTCGGCTACACCGCTGAGAACGTCTACAACCAAGTTAAAGCAATGCTCTGATGATTGCCATTGGTTTAGCATCCGATCATGCAGCTTTTCCTCTCAAGCAGTTCGTCAAGAGCTACTTGGAGGAAAAGGGCATCGCCTATAAGGACTACGGCACCTTCACTCAGGACAGCTGCAACTATGCCACCTACGGCCACGCTCTGGCTGAGGGTATAGAGGCTGGCGAAGTGGAGCGCGGCATTGCCATGTGCGGTTCGGGTGAGGGTATCTCTATGACGCTCAACAAGCACCAGAGCATTCGTGCCGGTCTTGTGTGGCAGCCTGAGATAGCACATCTCATCCGCGAGCACAACAATGCCAACGTCATTGTCTTCCCCGGACGCTTCATTGACGAAGCCACCTGTCGTGCCTGCCTCGACGAATTCTTCAATACAGAGTTCGCCGGCGGTCGCCATCAGGAGCGCATCAACGACATCCCCGTGAAGAAGTGATATTTATTCCTATAGCAGAAAAGAGAGAGAGGATTGCGATTGCAACCCTCTCTTTTTGTTTCTCTCCCACTTTAACCTTTAACCCTTAACCGTTAACCGTTATATCAGAATCTCGCGCTCAGTGTGCATATCACGCTGTGGCGGCGTGTATTCATATTGATGCTGTTGGGATATGATTCCAGGTTGCCGAAGAAGTTGGCGTTCTGCACGCGGCACTTGTATGCCAGATCCACGCCAAACCATTTGATGCGCGTGCCCACACCCAGCGTCACCAGATGTGTGGGCGACACAGTGATCCACGATGTGCCGATATTGTTCACCCTGCTCTCGCTGGCCACAGCCGGATCCCAGCGCTCGCTCTTATAGATGTCGCAGATGTAGTTGTAGCCTGCGCGCAGCGCCAGACGGCTGACGGGCTTGTATTCCAGACCGAACTTCAGTCTGTGCTGTCCGCTGAGCGAGTGGCGCGTGTTGGTGTTCATCTGTTCGTCGTCTATCACGTTGAAGATGGAGCGGCGCTCGTCTTCGGGCATGTAGCCCATACCTTCGTATTTGTATATTGCGTATTCATAGTCCACACCCCACGCCAGCTTGTTCTTCACTGTGCTGCCCACAGCCAGGCGGAAGCGCCAGGGAGAGCGTATGCTGAAGTCCCGGTTATAATAGTTGCCTCGTGTCGAATAGAATTCTCCGGGCTGAGGTATGAAGGTGTCGCTCTCTCCGTCATATTTTGAGCGCAGCAGGTAGTCGTAGTGCGATGTCAGCAGAAACCATGTCGGGCTCTCAACGGCCACACCTATTCTCAGGGGGCTGTCTTCCACGGGACGTATTATGGCACCGAGCTTGAAGTTGAATCCGGACCCCTTTATTCTGTGATATTCCTTTATATCATAGTCGTAGGGAGCATCGTCCGTACCGATGCGCTCTGTGTAACTGCTTTCGCGCCTGTAGTTCATCTGTTCCACTCCGATTGTCAGACCCACGTAGTATCTGTCGCGCACGTTCATCGAGAGGTTGAAGTCGTAGGCATGCATTGCTCCGTCTGTCATGCGATACATGCCCTGCCCTGATGTGGCGGGCAGTTTCGTCGAGCGCGACCACGTTCTCGTTCCGTCAGGAGCATCTGTGTAGTCCAGCAGTCCGCACTCGTAATAGTCTCTGTAGATGTATCCGTTGTGTATGCTGAATATCTCGTCGCCGTAGTGGTTCAGTATGTCGGCATACTGGTTGAGCTGCGACCCGGGCGTCATGATTTCTCCTGCGTTGAGGTTGTTGAAGTTTATCTTCTTATGGTAGTTGAATCCGATGTTGAAGTTCTTGATATAGCGTCCGTCCACTCTGAATGCTCCCACTATGGCCGCCTGGTCGAATGTGGCGTGTGTGCGGCTGTAGAGGTCTGTGGCGCTCTCGTCCGCTCCCCACACGGCACCTGCTGTCAGCGACACTTCGCTTTTTCTCAGCAATGCTATTGCTGCGGGATTGTCTCCCATTGCCGACACTTCGGCTCCCAGTGCTGTAAATGCTCCACCCATTCCCACGTAGCGTGCCGTACCCTGCAGGTCGTGGTCCTGTGTCGCCTCTGCGTTGACGTATGTGTTCTGCGCTGTTGCGTAGCCTGCAGCTCCCATCGCCACTGCCATTGCTATTATATATTTCCTTACCATCATGGTTTGTATGTTATATTCAGGTTATCGGTTATCGTCAAGAGTCAATTCTCAACATCTCAATTCTCAACTATCTCCCTCTTCCCATTCTGGCTCCTCCGCCGCCCATCGAGCGACCTCCTCCGCCCATCGAGCGTCCGCCGCCTCCGTAGCCGCCTCCGTAGCCGCCGCTTCTGCCGCCCATCGAGCCGCTTGGCACGGAACGTGTGGTGCTGGGAGGTGTGTAGCTTCTGCCGTTGCTGGGTGTGTTGCCGGGTGTATTGTTGCGGTTGTTGCCGGGTGTGTAGTTGCGGTTGTTACGGTTGCCGGGCAGGTTTATGCTGCGTCCGTTGCTGCCGGAGGACCGGCCGTCCCTGTTGTACGTACGCCCTCCGCTGTTTAACGACCTGCCTCCGCTGTTTCTCGACGGTATGCGTCCGATCACACCTCCCGGCACGTATCTGCTGTTCCCGTGTCCGACGTAGCGTCCTGTGATGTGCGGGCGTCCCCCACCCCTTGCGTAGCCGCCCGGGTAGTATCCGTGGTGACGGGGATAGTATCCGCCTCCGTGGTAGTAGGGTCTGTGGTGCCATGTGCTGTAGCCCCATCCGTAGTAGTAGGGTCTGTAGCTCCATCCGTAGTATCCTCTCCACGAGTAAACCCACGGCGACACGTACCAGGGGTCGTACCATGATGAGTAGTACCACGGGTCGTAGCACCAGAACGGGTCATAGATATTTGTGAAGCGCACGCGGTAGATGGGTGCGTCATACGTACCGTCGGTATATCCCTGCGAGTATGCGTCTCCGTATCCCTGTGCGTATCCGGCTGAATACACTGTGGCGAGTGTGTCCACAGTCTGTCCGCTGCCTTCTGTTGTGCTTGTCTTGCGATAGCGTCCGCGACGGTTGTATTCATCCACGTCGCGTGTGTATGCAGCATCTGTTTCTTCCGACACGTAGTACGGGTCCTCCACGGGTCTTGCCTCTGTGATCACCTGCACGGTCTGCACCTTCTTTTTTGAGGGCACGAAGTAGAGGTCATCATCATCCTGAGCCATTGTCACGAATGGCATCATCATGCTCAAAAAGAGAAAGAAATACTTCGTTTTCATATGCCACATTGTTTAATTATGCCACAAAGATACAGTCTTTTTAAGAATCGGCAAAGGGATTTTACCATTTTTAAGGAGGAAAATCCCCTTTTTTAACGAAAACAAAAACCGTGAAAACCCTTATTTAACCATTTCTGCCCCTGATTTTATTGATTTTCTTTTCACTGCGGTAAGACTCCGAGCTGCATCAGCAGTGAGAACATGTCGGGCAGACCGTGTTCGCGTACGATTTTGCCGTCTTTTATCTCGTAGATATTCATGGCGGTGACGCAAATACTCTTACCCGTTGCCGGTATATTCATCAGTGGTTGTGTCTGTGTGCCGGTCATTGTGTAGCGCACGAGTATTTTGTTTCCTTCGGATATTGTCTCCTCTATCCTCCACTTGATGTCGGGCATTGCTCCTCTCATCATGGCAAGCACGCCCATATAGCCTTCGAATCCCCTCATGGGCTCGGGTGATGTGGGTGCGTAGAAGATTACGTCATCGCTGATGATAGGTTGTCCGATGGCGGCATCTCCGCTGTTGATAAACTCAAGAAACTGCTCAATCAATTTTCTGTTAGTATCCATAGTTAATCGTTGTATTTAGTATTTCCAAGGACAAAGATAAGGAAAATTTTTGTATGCACAAAATATTCGTGCCACATTTGTCATTTAGGCGTAGCCGCAGCCCGTATTTCCGTAAATCCGCAGTTCCGTAGATTCGTTTTCCCTGGTTAGGCCGCAAAACACTTTCGTTCATCATTTTTTTCTCTCTGTAAGCAATAATAAGAATAAAAATGCAAAATTTGTTGCTTATAAACAATAAATTTGCTATCTTTGCGCCCAGAAACATTTATGTTATGGAAGTGATAACAAGAAAGTATTATGCTGATATTGTAGATTCTTGGATAGGAAAGGGCAATATCATAGCCATTGTAGGAGCCCGTCGTGTTGGCAAAAGTTATGTGGTGAAGGATTTTATCCAGCGTCGCAAGGATACACAGGATGCCAACATTATCTACATAGACAAGGAAAAGAAGGCCTTCAAGGACATCAAGACAAAGGATGACCTCGATACTTGGATTGAGGAGCATTTTATTAAGGGCAAGCATAACTATATCCTCATTGATGAGGTCCAAGAGATTGAGCATTTTGAGGAAAGCCTCTGCAACTGGTATACGGAGGATAACACCGACGTGATTATCACCGGTAGCAACTCCAAGATGCTGTCGGGCGAACTTGCCACTCTGATTTCCGGTCGACATGTGGAGGTGCGCATCCATCCGCTCACCTATTCAGAGTTTCTGGAGTTCCACAACCTTGCTGACAACGATGAGAGCCTGATGACCTACCTCAACTACGGCGGACTTCCGGGCCTCAGGAAAGTGGGATTGGACAGCGACGAGCAAGTGTGGGCCTACCTTACCAGCGTATTCAACACCATTATGCTCAAGGACATCATCGAGCGGCACGACATCCGCAACATCCCGTTCCTGAATAATCTCATCGCCTTCTATGCCGACACCACTGGCAAACTCACCTCAGCAAATAGCATCTCGAAATACATGAAATCCCAGCAAGAGGATGTCTCTTCCAATCTCATACTCCTATATCGCGGGTTCTATGCCGAAGCATATCTGTTGGACGTGGTACCGCGTTACGACATCCACGGGAAGAAGATTTTTCAGTCGAACGAGAAAATCTACTGGGACGATTTGGGACTCCGCAATCTCAAAGCCGAAGGGAGTATGGATTCCTACATAGAGAAAGTCATCGAGAACGCCGTATATAAGCATCTGTGCTATCTGGGATATGACGTGAAGGTAGGGGTGCTGAATGCCGGCGAGGTGGACTTTGTCTGCACCAAGCCTGGTAAGACCGTTTACGTACAGGCGAGCTATATCGTCTCTGAACAGTCCACCCGCGACCGCGAATTCGGACCGCTGGAGAAGATTCGTGACAACCATCCCAAGTACGTCATCAGCGCGACCCCTCTTCTGACCCAGCGCAATGAAAACGGAATTATACACCTCTCACTTAGGAAGTTCCTGAAAGAAGGATTCTGATGTATACTTTAAATCTTAATCCCTTAAACTACTAAGCTATTAAACTCTTAAACTGTCTCTAAACTTTAAACTCTAAACTTTATGTCTAAGGGTTTTCAATTTCAGCAGTTCTATGTCAGGCACGATCGCTGCGCCATGAAGGTAGGCACCGATGGTGTCTTACTCGGAGCCTTGGCTACAGGCGGCAAGAAGGTGCTTGATATTGGCACTGGCACAGGTCTGTGTGCGCTGATGCTTGCACAAAGATGTACCGATGCCATGATTACTGCCATCGACATTGACAAAGATGCCTGCTCGCAGGCTGCAGAAAATGTGTCTGAGAGTCCTTTTGACGGACGCATAGAGGTCATCCACGCCTCGCTGGAAGATTTCTCGAAAACTGCTGACAGTCAATACGATGCCATCATCAGCAATCCTCCGTATTTCGAGGAAGAACTTGCCTGTCCTGATAATCAGAGAGACAAAGCCCGTCATACCACCTCCCTACCCTTTTCCTCCCTTATAGAGTGCAGCAAGTCATTGCTTACCGACGACGGAACACTGACACTCATTCTGCCCACTAGCGCTCTTTCGCGGATAGAAGAAGAATGTGCCTATGCAAGTATGTTTATAGTCAGAAAAATCTATATCCGTACGACAGAGAAGAAAGTTCCCAAACGCATTGTAATATATATAAGGAAACACCCTGCCCCCATTGAAAGCGAAACACAAACCCTGATGGTAAACTCTACAAAAAGTCCTTGGTATGAGGCGTTGACAGAAACTTTTTACCTGCCTCATAGCCCATCTGGTGAACACGCCTGATTTTCTTTTCACTCAGTTCGGTGCGCCCTATTCTTAGAGGACGCTCGGGAGCAATAATTATTGTGCCGCCCTTTTTCTCTTCT
>JAEEGG010027675.1_pt1 | contig 10723 bp, 9 predicted proteins | sample 9134161 | NCBI WGS metagenome assembly JAEEGG01 (sample SAMN16246543, study PRJNA631951) | gut metagenome | biome: gut microbiome; feature: rumen; material: CR-attached | host: Bos | place: Iran: Karaj | collected 2018-10
TTACATAATGTAACTTATTCTATAACGATACTGTTTCTTGGACTTGTTCATATTCTTCAGCAAACGATTCTATAATTGCTGAATACAACTCTCTCCACATAACATAAGCTTCTACAGCATTATTATCTTCTAATAATTTTTGGAACTCATCACAAGATTCTTCCCAACCTTCATCTGAATATTCTACAACTTTACTATCATCAAAAATTGCCAATTCTTTATCAAATGAATAATTAAAGTTTACATTAATATTAAAATATACTTCACCAGATTTTTCAGATAAATCCAAATTGAAACTTTTATCATCAACTAATAATAAAACATCTCCAGTAACTTTATCTTCATCAGATATAATTACATAATTAAATTCTTTCTTATTTTTATTAAATGTTTTAACTTCTAATTTAATAAATTCTTTACTATTTTCTTTTACTTCAACAGTAGTAATATTACTCTTAGAATCAAATATACCTTTAATATCATAAATAGCTTGAGTTTGAATAGCACAATCTTCTTTATCCTTACATTTATCTTCATCATCAGTTAAATTAATATGTGCTTCAAAATCTTTATCATTTAAATATAAATAGAAATCTGTAAAACCATTTTGTTCAATATCTATTCCAACAAACTTAGTTCCTTTAGTTGTATAGATATTAATGATTAATTCATAATCATCTTCATATTCCGTAAATTCATAACTATCACGAAGCTCTTCTTCAGTAAGATCAAACAAATTACAATAAGCTTTTACTAACTTTTCATCACCAAATAACTCTTCATAATATTTCTTATCCATATCTTCCATTTTGTTCTTATCAATTTTTAGAGTATTTTTAGTGACTTTTATATTTTTACCATTTACTTCGATAGTATCTCTTTTAGAAGTAATCATATCTTTAGTAATAAAGCTTTTAAAGATATCTCTATTTCTTTCAATAAAATATTTAGTATCTTCACTATTATATAAATATATATTATTAAGAAGTTCAGCAATTAATTGATATTCTCCATCATTATCAGCATCATATTCTTTTGATATATCAAATACAGTACTACCATCGGTGAATGTATTATATGATTTACCATCTTTTTCATAATAATATTTTCCTATCTTTTTACCATTAGCTTTAACATAGAAAAATTCTTCCATCTTTTTGTTTTTAGTATCAGTACCTAAAGCATAACCAAATGTTTTATTAGATAAATCTTTAAAATCAGGATCATTAGTATTTATTTCAAAATTAACATCTCCATAGAATATTCCTGTATCAACAAAATCTTCATTTATATTTGATATCAAATAATCACTGACATTATCCATTGTATTATAGTAAACATTAATTGGTTGACTATTAACAAACCATTTATATAAAGGTTTTATTAAGAAAAAGAATGATAATAGTCCTATTAAAGCTAACAATATAAAGATAAATATTATCTTAACTATTCTTTTAGGTTTTAATGCCTTTTTAACTGGCTTTAAAGACGATGTAAGATAAATATCATCTTCCTTTGGAGTTTCTTCCTTAACAGGCTTACTTTTAACTGTAGCTTCTAATTCATCTATAGAAATAGGTGCTGTTTTTTCAAAGTCTTCTTCCTTTTCAGTCATCTTAGCTTTTTCGTGTAAATCTTTATATTTTAATGATCTAGTTGTAGAAAGTTTCTCTTCCTTTTCTACCTCATCATTAAGAATATTTGCATATTTTTTCTCTCTCATAATATCACACTACTTTATACTACTAATTTTATCATAAATAAAAAAAAATAGATATATAATCTATTTTTTATTAACTCTACTTAATAGTTCATCATATTCTTTAAATAAATCATCTATAGTATAAATAGCTTCACCTATCATAATATGACTATTAAAGAAATTATCATCTTTTCTTACCTTCTCTACTAAATCTCTAAATCCATCTAAAACAACAATATTATAATCTAATTTACCATATGAATCATAATGTTTTTCACTGTGTTTTAGTAAAGAATAACAAGTTAGTAAATATAATTGAATAGGTTCAAAACATTCGATAAACTTATCTACATTTATAGATTTATCAAATAAATCTAATACGGCATTATAACCAGATAATAACTTTGTATATTTTTTCTTACATAATGTAACAAATTCTTCTAATTCAACATCATATCCGCAAGATACATATTCATTCTTAATACTTTCATAGTATTTAGAAGCACTTCCGTTTTTATCTACATCTCTATAAATATCTTTTCTTTCTCTTAAAGCTTTTTTAATTTCTTGATAAACTTCGTCTCCAGAACTTTCTACTATTTCATCAGCATTAGCAATAACATTTCTTAAGAAAGCTCTTTTAGAGAAGAATAAACTTCTTCCACTACTACCTAAACGAGAACAAATGGCATATTTAAAAGATCTAGCTAATTCTTCATCCTTAAAAATAACATTTAAAGGTGTATAGTAGTATCTTTCTAAGAACTCATTAAAAAGATTTTTACCCTTTTTATCAGTTAGAGAAATCTCCTCTAATTTAGATAATAATTCCCATTCTCCATAATACATTATTAATGGTTTATAAACCAATTTCAAATTAGTAATAATTTCTTCGTTCATCACACTAACCACCTATTCTTCTTAATTATACAATATTTTTTTTAGATTGCAAAGGAAAAACTAAGGGTCACTTAGTCTGAATAAATTCCACATCAGCATTACCTTTTTTAGTAGAAAGATTATGCTTTTCTAACTGTCTTTTAGTTTCCTTAGCCACTCCTAATCCGCCATCCAATAATGTAGCATTAGGAAAATAACTACTTATTAATCCTTTTATATGAGGATAATGAGTACAACCTAAAACAATTGCATCAATATTTTCTTTTTCATATTTCTTCATTATTTTATCTAAAATTATAGCTTCATCTTCAGGATCATCAGTTTCAATAGCATGAGCTAAACCAGGACATGGTTCTAAGAAAACATTTTCATTTTCTTTCTTATTATCACTAACCAAAATACTAGTTCTTTCACTTTCAATAGTTGCTGGCGTAGCCATAACTAAAATATTATTATAATTATTATCACAAGCTAATTTAATAGCTGGCTCTGTACCAATAAATACTAAATCCTTATATTTATTTCTTAAATACTTAATACATCTAGTAGTAGCTGTATTACAAGCAATAACAATTAACTTACATCCTTTATTTTTTAAGAAATCAACAATATTTGAAGTAATATCATATAATTCTTCTTCTGTTTTCTCTCCATAAGGATTATTCTTTGAATCAGCATAGAAAATATAATCTTCATCAGGAATTACTTCTTTAAGCTTTTCTAAAACAGTTAATCCACCTATTCCCGAATCAAATACTCCTATCTTCATAAAATCACCCTCTGATGCTATTATATCACTTTTCTATTCTACTTTTGTTTCTACTTTCTTAATACTATTTTTAATATCTACATAATAATTATCACAAACATTTTGTGGTGTCTTAGATCCACTATAATATTTTATTAAATAAAGATTATCTTTAACTTTAATACTTAAATAATAATACTTACCTGTTTTATCTGTATAATTATAATTAGAAAATAAAACATCATTAACTAATTCAGAATCTATTTTACCAGCAGAATTAGTTATTTTTCTAACAGCTTGTAATAAACTACTTGCTTCATTATAATTAGTTACTTTTCTAAAACTAAATGAACAATAATCATATTCTTCATTACTAATATAGTAATTATAAACATTATCACTCAAAACAAATTCACTAGGCATCGTATAAGTAAAATCTACATTAACATTAGCTTCATTATCATATTGAATTGTTACAGGCTCTGAACTAGCATTACTTACAATTATCCCTTTAACAAAGTCATAGCCATTACCTATCATACCTTTAAATTCATAATCTTTAGCGAAATACAAATATGCTGTTCCAGCAATTGATAGCAAAAAGATTAAGAAAGCTAATCCTCCATATGTTTTACTTTTACTACTAACATAGGCATTTAATTGTTCTTCAACCCATTTGGAATGAGTCATACGATAAATTTTAATCTTCGCATTAGCATAACCCATAATTATAGGATTACTTATAAATGCTAGAATCAATCCTAAACCAAAATAAAGCATAATACCTGAACGCCATGGTACAAAACATAAAATAAACAATTGAGCACCCCACGCAGCAAAACCTAGAAGGAACATTTTATATGTAATAAAACGTAATCCTCCAAATAATAAACCTGCTATAGAGAAAACACCCATCGAAATAGTATCATAATTACGTCCAAAATAACTTCTTAATAATGTACCATTTTTCTTTCTCTCTAATTCTTTATTAGGTTTAACTTTCTTTTGGAACATCGGTTTAGCAAAATTTTCTGTATGTAAGCTATTATCTTCACTTACTCTATCTACATCAGCAGAAGCATTAAAATACTTACCACTATCATCATATATTATAACTTCTTTTTTAATCTCATTTTGAGAAACACCTAAAGATTGTGCGCTTAATGGTTGATTTAACATCCATGGCTCAACAACTTGACCATTTTGATCAACGTTTTGATTTTTATGAAAGAAATTACCAAATAAACCTTTCTTTGGTTGTTGTTGACCATTAGGAAGTCCTTCAAATATTTTCTTTTTCATTCTCATACTCTTTGGTTGTGGAGGCAAACTTCCAGATGGAATTGGTGCAACAGGAGGTACTGGAGGCATTCCATTTCCCGTTTGATTATTCATCATAGGTTGACCATTATTAACCTGTTGTCCATTTGGTCTCATTTGTTGTTGAGACATTGGTGGTCTATTTTGTTGAACATTGTTTTGTGGAACGTTGTTTTGTTGAACATTATTTTGTGGAACATTATTTGATTGAGGCATTTGATTAACTTGCTCTTGCTTACCAATCATCTTATTTTGTAGTTCCATTTTTCTTAATTCAGAAGAACTTAAATTAGTTTGAGAATCCCCTCTTAACTTATTAAACAATTCCATACCTTTATCCTTAAGTTCCTTAGCTTTCTTCTTAGCTTTACTTAAGAAATCATCTTCATCTTCAGGCATAGCATTGGTAGAAACAGTTAACTCAGAATTCATCTTATTAAGATCATAATTAATAGCAGCACGTCTTTGTTTGTCTTTTTCCATATCTTCTTTAGTATAAGAATCATCTAAAGACTCATATCCACCATTAACATTCTTACTTCTAATAACTCCACCAGAATAATTATTTGGGTTATAATTTTGATTATTATTTGGATTATTATTTGGATTATAACCTTGATTATTATTCATTCCATTATTACCTTGGCCGTTCATCTAAACCACCTCTATTATAATTTTATCACAGCCAACGAACAAAATAAATCTTTTTACAAAGCCATAGCAAAATTCGACAGAATCGCCTATTTTTGGTATAATTAAGACACTTAAAGGGGAGTAGCTTAATATATATCTCGCCATATCGAAACCGGATCCGGGATATATAAATACTCAAAATTGTATTTGCAAGACCTTTATGAATTTGAAAAAATTCGTAAAGGTTTTTTTCATTGTCCTTTACGAATTGTAAGGGGGAATTGAAAAATGGAAGAATACGCAAGAATTGACATTCAAAGATATGTACTAGAAGGGATGAAAAATGGTACTTTAGTACCTAGACAAGCTGTTAAATACACAAGAATTATTGCAAGACCTGGAGTTCTAGGTGAAGAAATAGTTACTTGGAGTGTTGACGCAGAAGGAAAACCTATTGTTGAAAAAAGAGACCGTGTAACAGAAGATCCTGAAACAAAAGAAACTGGATGGGTTGTTACAAAAGCTGACGAAAACGGAAACGCTATCGTTGATGCTAATGGTCATATCAACCAATGGATCATTTCAGCTCCTAAGTTCCATCAAAAATATGAAGGAACAGATGTTGAAGGATTATACAAACCAGTTGGTGGTCCACAAGTATTTGTTGAACTACCTATAAATGCTATAATCTTCCAATGGGGACAAGAAATGAGAATCGCTGCTGGTGGTTTCATTAACGTAACCAATCTAGATGATATCTATGGTATTTCTAAAAGAGACTTCGAAGATACATATCGTTTCGTCGAAAGTACTCCAAAGAAATCATTACAATAAGACATTAAAAAAACAACTCTATGAGTTGTTTTTTTGTGCTTTAAATGTTAATTCTAACTTTTTAACAGCAGCTATACTCTCTGGTTTACCAGGTTCTTCAATAATAGCTCTACTCTTACCTTCCCAGTCTCCAGCATGATATAGTCTTCTAGCTTTATCACTATGCATTAATTCTTGTTTAGATTTTTTACTTAATGTTTCAAAATCACTTGCTTCTATTGAATAAATAGCTTCATCATAAGCAGGTGTACATTTAATATAATCATTAAATAATTTATCCATAATAATTTTACCATTTGGATAAATATAACAAATATAACCATTAAATTCATTCCAACCAAATATTTTAAATGCATATCCAGAATTTTCATAGAAATTAATCTTTTGATTATATAATGCCATACGTTTATCTATAATTCTTTGTTTTGCTTCTTGTGATAAAACATTTCTTTGTCTACCTAAAACCATCTCTTGAGTTAATGGAACTGGAACTTCTTCACTATTTGGAACAATATACCAGTTAACCATATTACCATAATATTTCTTTAAATGATTAATAACATGATTAATATGATAATTAGTAAACTTACTTCTATCTTCATCAATTGGTTTAATATCTTTACTACTTGCTAGTATCTTTTTAAAACCAGTTAATAATTTACGATAAGTAACAACTTCACCATTATCTCCCTTAATAGAAATATCATAATTTCTCATTTCTCTAAAATAAGTCATTAAGTAATATACACAATTTTGAATTGTTTCAAAATCATTGGCAGCTTTAGCTGTTTCTAAATATCTATATGCAACATAAAAACCAAATTTTTCTTTATCTAAACCTTCAAAGTTTTCAAAACCTATTGGTGTTCTATCACAATATGTTTCAACAGAATTAGCTCTAACTACAAAATTACGATACATTTGTGTTTGTCTTGCTACAAAGTTTTCAAATCTAGTATCAAATCCAAAGGCATTATACATTTGCCATTGATGATTCATATATTTTATATAAGATGGATCTCCTTCTATTTTTTTTAATTGATCAAAAGTCATTTTCGATGCAACATAATCTTTATAAATTTCAGGAAATTCGTTTTGTAAAATTACGGGGCTTTTTATTATTCTTAAGAATTCAATTCTTTCAGTTAAATCGTGTTTTAATTCTTGATCATTAAAATCTACACTAGGATTCTTAACTCCAAGTATACTTTTTAATCTTTCAATAAAAGTAATTGGAGATATATTAAGTGTTGATCTAGCTGTTCTAAAACTAGTTAAAATTCTAAAATCCCTAAAGAAATAACTTCTATATTTATCAAAACCCATCATTCTAATCATTTCTTGTTCATATTGAGTTTTTATTCTTTGAATTTCACTAATTAATTTGGCTCTATCACTAGCACATTCTCTAATCATTGTATTAGTATCTAGTTCAACTCTAACGTAATTAGGTACACCTTTATTAATAATATCAAATAGTTCTAAACCATTCATACTAACTCCCCCTAAATCGCTATATATTATATATTTTTTCATAAAATAAAGCAAATTTAGACAAATAAAAATAGGTCCATGACCTATTTAAATAACTTATCAACATTCTTGTTTGGTATTAAAAATTTCATTTGTCCACCAATCTTAATATCATAGAAATTAGAATTTAATGGACATCTTTCACCATCAATACCCCATACAGCTCTTTCTTCATCTACAAAAGTAACTTTAATATCTTTTCCTAATAATCTAATAATATGTTTATTAGAAAAACCTAATTTAAATAGAAGAAAATTAATACCAAATGGAATAATATGTCTAGAATTTAATAATAAAACTTCCATAACTCCATCATTTAAAGTAACATTACGATAGAAATTACTCATACCAGCAATATGATTTGAATTAGAAACCATCATTAATGAATAATCTCCAGTAAATTTTCTTCCATCTACTTCTATTTCTGATTTATACATCTTAATCGGACGAAAAACTTCTCTAGCTCCATACAAAATATAAGCTAAATAACCAAATTTTTTCTTATCCTTTTTCGGAGTATCATAAGATATATTTAAAAATAATCCAATACCTGCAACATAAATAAAACTTTTACTATTTATGATACCAACATCTAAAGTCTTAACTGAACCTTCTAAAGCCATTTTAAGATTTTTGATTAAATTATGTGAATAACCTACCATCGTAGCAAAATCATTACAAGTACCACCAGGTAAAGGACAAACTATTAATGGTTTCTTTCTCATGGCATTACCATTAACTACTTCGTTAATAGTTCCATCTCCACCAATCGCAAATACTAAATCATAACCTTCAGCAGATGCCACTATTTTTGTGGCATCTCCAGAAGCTTGTGTAGCAATTGGTGTTACATCATAAGAATATTCATGCATTATCTCAAGATACTTATTAACCATATCTTGTGAAAAGCCTTTACCACTTACTGGATTGTATATCATAATACATTTTTTCTTCATAAACATCACCTCAAAATGATTAATTAATAAAGAACCAATCTAATTATACCTAAGATATCACTTAAAGTACAATTAAAAAGTATTAAAACTATCTTTTATCATAATTATCTAAGAAAGAATAATTATTATCTTCATCATGCCATCCAAGAATACAACTCATATTAACATTTTCTAAAGCTTTATAAATATTATGATCTATATCTTTATTTTTCTTTCTCATCATATTAACAAGCTCTTTCATTTCCTTACGTTTACTAAAACCTTCTTCTTTAGAAGCCATTTCTGTAAACTTACAAGCACAATTAATAAATGTTAACTTATTATAATCTCTCCAAGCTAAAATACCATCTTCCTTAACTAAACACAATGGTCTAATTAATTCTAAACCTTCAAAATTATCAGAATGAAGTTTAGGCATCATTGTTTTAATCTCTGCTCCATAGAATAAAGAAAGTAATGTTGTTTCAATAACATCATCAAAATGATGACCTAAAGCTATTTTATTACATCCTAATTCTTGCGCTTTATTATATAAATGTCCTCTTCTCATTCTTGCACACATATAACATGGGTTTTCTGGATTTAACATATTAGAAACATCGAAAATATCAGTTTCAAATATTTCTATTGGAATATTTAATAACTTAGCGTTCTTTTCTATTTGTTTTAAATTCTTATCAACATATCCAGGATTCATAACTACATATTTAGCATCAAAATGAATCTTGCCATGTCTTTGTAATTCTTGAATACATTTAGCAAGTAAAAAAGAATCTTTACCACCACTAATACATACCATTATATTATCGTTTTCTTTTATTAATTCGTAATCACTTACACCCTTAACAAACTTACTAAATATTTCTTTTCTAAACTTCTTTATTATACTTCTTTCTATCTCTTTATACTTTTCCATTAGCTAAGCTCCTTATAACATTTATCAAATATTTGTAAGAACTCATTTACTTCTTCCTCAGTAGTTAAATGAGATATGCTTATTCTAAGTGATGTAGACGCAAGGAGTTTATCTTTAGTTAAAGCATATACAAGTTTAGATGGAGTATTTACTGGGCAGCATGAAGTCTTAGCTGAAATCATAACTTTATTTTCATTTAATTTAGAAGCAAATAAATCTGATTTAATACCTTTAATACTTATGTTAATCGTATGTGGAACACTACTTGAAGTATTATTGATATGAATATTTTTATATTCTTTTAATTTAGATACTATAATCTTATTTAATTTCTCAACATACTTATTTCTTTCATCTAATAGATTGATTGCTTTATCAAGCGCTACATAAGTAGATGAGATTAAATTTGTAGAAGGAGTTCCACTTCTATAGACAGTAGTTGATTTACCACCTAGTATAAGTGGTTTCAAACTAACATTTTTCTTTTTAATTAATATTGATATTCCAATCATACCATAGAACTTATGAGGTGCGATTGTAACTAAATCACAATTAGAATAATCTATATTAACTCTTCCAATTGCTTGTGAAGCATCAGTATGAAATATTACATTCTCTTTAGTCTTTAAAAACTCTCCTATTTCTTCGATAGGTTGTTTAATTCCAATCTCAGAATCTACTGCACATATACTTACTAGGATAGTATCTTCTCTAATCATAGATTTAAGAGTGTTTATATCGACAAGTCCATCTTTATTAATAGGAATAAGCTCTATTTCAAAACCATTCTCTTGAAGATATGTACAAGAAGACATAATAGAATTGTGTTCAAGTGAACTAACTAAAATATGTTTACCTTTATTCTTATATCTTTCAGCTACACCTCTAATTACCAAATTATTTGATTCAGTAGCTCCACTAGTATATATAATTTCATCACTTGATACATTTAGTAAATCAGCTATCTTTTTAGTAGATTCATCTATTACACTTTTAGCATGCAATCCAGCATCATGATTAGAATTAGGATTGGCATATTCTTCTTTAGTTGTCTTTATATAATTATCAAGTACATCTTCATCTACTGGAGTAGATGCAGCATAATCTAAATAAATCATATTACTAGTTCCCTTCACAACTAGCAGTATGATATCATAAAAAGATTATTTTTTAATATTTTT
>JAEEGG010027677.1_pt1 | contig 10723 bp, 2 predicted proteins | sample 9134161 | NCBI WGS metagenome assembly JAEEGG01 (sample SAMN16246543, study PRJNA631951) | gut metagenome | biome: gut microbiome; feature: rumen; material: CR-attached | host: Bos | place: Iran: Karaj | collected 2018-10
GAGCACCAGCGGGCGACACACTCAAGCCTCTGCACATTGTGAACTTCGGCGCCGCTTATGCCACATTCATCACGAAGAACCGTCCACAAGGTTCAGGCAAGATTGTTGTGGGCAGGGATGCGCGCATCTCTGGCGAGATGGTGAAGAACGTTGTATGCGGAACTCTGATGGGATACGGCTACGACGTGGTGAACATCGGGCTCGCTACGACACCTACAACCGAACTTGCTGTGCGCATGTCAGGCGCTGACGGCGGTATCATCATTACCGCGAGCCATAACCCAAGACAATGGAACGCACTAAAACTGCTTAACAACGAGGGCGAGTTCCTTAACAAAGAGGAGGGCAACGAGGTGCTCCGACTAGCTGAAGAGGAGAAGTTCGAGTATGCAGATGTTGACCATCTGGGCAAGTATGTAGAGGACAATTCCTTCGATGAGAAGCATATCAACGCTGTGGTTCAGTTGCCACTCGTCGACAAGGAGGCAATACGCAATGCTCGCTTCAATGTTTGTGTGGATTCCATCAACTCCGTTGGCGGTATCATTCTGCCTAAACTCCTCGAGAAACTTCGCGTTTCATTCAAGTTCCTCAACAACGAACCGAACGGCGATTTCGCACATAACCCAGAACCACTTGAGAAGAACCTCACTGGCATCATGGACGAGATGAAGCGCAAGCACTATGACCTGGGCATCGTGGTTGACCCCGATGTTGACCGTCTGGCATTCATCAGCGAGAACGGAGAGATGTTCGGCGAGGAATATACACTTGTTTCTGTTGCCGACTATGTTCTCTCACGCATGGAGGAAGACGGCAAGAAGGGACTTACAACGGTGAGCAACCTCAGCAGCACACGCGCCCTTCGCGACGTAACAGAGGCTCACGGAGGCAAGTATTATGCCGCTGCCGTTGGCGAAGTGAACGTCACCACGAAGATGAAAGAGGTGGGTGCTGTTATTGGCGGCGAAGGAAACGGCGGAGTAATTTATCCCGAAAGCCACTATGGCCGTGATGCTTTGGTGGGTATCGCCTTGTTCCTCAGCGCTCTGGCACGCAAGGAGATGAAGGCTTCTCAGTTCCGCGAGACATTCCCTCCATACTTCATAGCGAAGAACCGCATCGACTTGACACCAGAAACAGACGTTGACAAGATTCTGGAAAAGGTAAAGGAGATGTACAGCAACGAGCAAGTGAACGACATCGACGGCGTTAAGATAGACTTTGCCGACTCGTGGGTGCACCTCCGCAAGAGCAATACCGAGCCAATAATCCGCGTCTATAGCGAGGCTTCAACTATGGAACAGGCCGACGCTTTGGGCAAGAAGATTATGCAGGTGGTGTACGACATGCAGTAAAGTGTCTGCTCTCATTTGCCAAAGGTATATCATTCAATAAGCGAAACGTGCTTAATCGCATTCCGATTAAGCACGTTTCGCATTCCATTTGATGGTGTTTCGCAACCCCATTTATATACAATTGAAAAACTATTTCATTGCCCTTGGAGTTCCGATGCAGCCATTCGGCATCTGAATATGCACGAGATTGCATATCGTTGGGGCAATATCGGTGATATGAACTTCTTCAGGACAAGAGCCGTGAGGTACACCCCACCCCATCAACAAGAACGGAATGTGACAGTCGTATGGGTTCCAGCAACCGTGAGTTGTGCCGTCGCCTATCTCCTTCCAAACGCCATACACACCAGGCTTCAGTATCAACTGGATGTCGCCACTGCGCTCACGATTATAGCCATTGTATATCTTTTCGCGGATGTATGATGGCACACTAGCTGACGCGATGTCCTCAAGGTCAACAGCATACATCACAAGCGGGTTAGTCTTAAAGTAGTCAACGATGTCTTTACGCAACTGAGACATATCAAGACCTGCAGCATCTTGAGTGTTGATAACCACCTTGTAATCCATTATTCTGCTAACAAGTTTATCGTGACCTGGGTATTTCTTTGCAAGGAACTCATTCACAGCGGGCTCCTCACGGTCGCCAAAGAATCCCTCTGAAGGTATCTTGTGCGCCTGGTTTTGCAAGATTCCGTTGGCTGCTCCGTGGTCAGCCGAGAGGAAAACAACATACTCTCCCTTGCCCAATGTACTGTCAAGATAGTCGAAGAAGTCTGCAAGTTGCTTGTCAAGTTCGATATATTGGCGGTGGGTTATCTCTGCATGAGTGCCAAAGGCATGGCCAACGACATCCGGACAAGAGAACGATATGCAAATCATGTCTGTCTCTCCGCGTTGTCCTAGTTTTTCACCTTTAATGGCACTCTTTGCCAATTCCTTCACGATGAGGTTTCCATAGGGAGAATACCGAACCCTGTCAGCAGGCTTGTCCAAATGCTTTGAACCTTCGTCAATGGGTTTCAGTTCCTTCACTTCGCGTGCTATTACCTTATTATAATCTTCCACCCACGACGGGAGCGACTGCATGTAATAGGTTGATGTGACAAAACACAACTCATCCTTATCAAACCAGAACGCACCATCTGCAGAGTGTCCGGCAGGCAAGATGGCTGCACGGTCTTTGAAAGAGATGCCATATACCTTGGACTTCCAGTTGGTTGCGGTTTTCAGTTCGTCGCCTATAGTGGTCACCTGCAGGTTACGCGGTGACATCTGTCCAGCCTTTGACTTGCTGCCAACTGTCTGTACGGTGGCGTCGCCTGCACAATATGCCATCTTGCCGTTAAGCAAGAAGTTATTGCCTGCAATGCCGTGAATGCTCGGAACCGTACCAGTATAGAGAGAAGTGTGACCAACAGCTGTTACAGAAGGGATGTAGTTAATCTGACAGTCCTCAAAAGTGTAACCGTCATTAAGCATACGTCGGAAACCGCCATTGGTATATTCGTTATAGAAACGATAGAGATAATCCCATCTCATCTGGTCAACAGCGATGCCAACAATGAGTTTCGGGCGGATATTACCGTCGTTTGCTCCGAACGTTGGGAGCACAAAAAACGCTGCAATAAGCAGAGCAAAGAGTTTGTTTTTCATATTTTTTCTTTTATAGTTGTTATTCTTTGTTGGTACTGCGATGGAATCGCAGCATACTCTACCAATGTATGTGCTATGCGAACTATCGTGTTAGCGAGAACTTCAGGCTAAGTCCGAAGTCCTGAGTTGTAGTAGGATAACTGCTCGATGTCAGCAACGGAGTGTTTGTCTGACGGTCGTAATAGAAACTCATGGTGAGCAGTCGCGACAGAGTATAGTCGGCATTGAACGCCAACTTGAATGCTGTGTTGCCCGAAGATGCCGAACTCGTCATCGTAGCAATATCGCGAACGATGGACGCCTGACGACGATAACTGATGTCGAGTCTCAGGTTTAGGTCGTGACTGATGCCCTTTGACTTCGATGTATTTTGTCTCTGAGTATTGTTCTGTTGGTCTTCGTCATTGCCTTTCTTGTTCGACTTGACAGCACGATGGTTCCTTCCGCCGAACAACCTGAAGTCGGATATCTTATAACCCATACCTATCACCCAGTCGTTGCTGTAAGCCTCGCTTATCTGAACACTCGTCATTGAAAGCGAGAGATTGCGAGTCTTGCGGTACTCCAGCTTGCACGTCATGTTGTTCATCAACGTTACATCGATTCCAAGCAGAGGAGAGAATGCCTCGGTGATGCTCACCGTAGAGACGTTGAACATAGACGACGGCACCGGTATCGACTGAGTGGCATCATTGATGAAGCCAAGTCCGTTCATGTATTCTTGGAACGTGCTGTACGTACTGTACGAGCCTACCGAATAAACACTCTTGTATGCATGGTTAAGGTTGACGCTCTTGAACACATCACTAAACCAAGGCAGCTGTGAAAGACCGCTATACCTGATTGTCCAGTTAGGCAACAATCGAGCCAGTTTCGGGAAGATGCTCAATGCCTTACCACCACTGCTGGTGTAGGCAGACAGGAATGCAGGAATCATAACGTCGGCACTATAGATACCAAGACGGCCTTTCTCGTTGGCAGATGAATAAGTCTCACCCGCCAATGTTGAGTTGGCAGGATATGGAGCGCCCTCGTACTGTGTCTCAACACGGTTGCGGAATCCCTCAAGAGACCTGCAGAAACGTTCGAAAGTAGCCGAGTGGTAACCGCTGTTTGCTGACCCTATTCCCTCAAATGCACTCTTCAGGGAGATTGTAGTCATAGTGAACGTACCGCTTTGCGTTGTCGGCCTGCCGTCATACATATACTGTATGCTACGCGACTTGTTGTCAGTTCGCGTGGCACTAAGGTCTATCTTCAAGTTTCTTATAGGCTCGAGAGTCATTCTGATTTGCAAATCGACATTCTGGTTGGTCGTTGCCGGCGTCGCCACGCTATCGACCATCAGCAGCCAACCATTATTTACGGCCTTGTTAAGATAACCATCGCCAATGAGACCAAAGGCAAAGTCGAGTCCTGGCGACATGATATCACCTCGCCGCTGACCGAAGATGTCACCAACTTGCGGCAGGAATCCCGGCAAGCTCATAGCATAATGGTTGCGATATGAGACGTTCACCGAGCGCACCATCATGAGCACTCGTGCCACACATTGTGCCGTCTTGTACCATCCCTTGTCCTCAAGCGACGGCTTGGCGGTGACGGTAATCTTCACCTTTGTCGCCGTGTCAACCTTAGAAATAATCTTTATCTTGTCCTGGCCGTCAGTCCTATAGCGCAGGCGGAATGTCTTTCCGTCGCTCGTTTTGGCACTAACAATGAGTCGTTTCGACTTTCTGCCGTGACTTACTGATATCGTAGTATCAGGCAAAAGCGTTATTTCCTTCTCGAAAGAACGTTGGTTCTTTGGCAGTTCCTTTTGTTCCTTGCCCTTGTCATCGTTGCCTTTCTTAGTGTTGCTTGCCGTAGTTTTCTTCGGCTGAGTCTTCTTCGGAGCCTTGTTAAACCTCTCGTTAGTCTTCTTGAGGAATGGAATCTGGTTGTAAAGACGCTCCATATTGAACGCACCGTTGATGTTCAGGTCGCGACTGTTGCTGATAGTGTTGCCCAAAGAGGTGCCGTCATCAAGGTCGGTGCCGCGAATCCATCTGTAAGTTGACGTGTAGTTAGCATCTGCATTCACCCAGTCGAAGATAGGGATGAGATTCAACGGCAACTGGTATGATAACTTGAACGACTGGTTATAGTCCAGAGGTGTGCCGAAATGACGCAGCGATGTCTTCACGGAGTCTTTCCATGCGCTGTACTGATCGGGATACAGGTCCTTGTTTATCGGTGTATATGGCTCCTCTATCTCGGCATGAGTGGCACTCTGGAAGTTCATGTGGATGTTCTTTGTGAGGTCCCAGCGTATAGAGAAATCACGGTTCCATAAGAACTGTTCACTAAAAATCAATGGCAGTTGCGAACCACCCAAGTCCTCCATATCGCGCTCTTGCAACTCGTGATAGTGACGGGTGATTTCGGTATTGAACGAAACGTTCTGCGGCAACCAGTTGAAACCGAACTTCTTAAGTATGTCGAACCACTTGCTGTTGCTCTTTATAAGTTTCTTGAAAGGCTCAAACGGCTTATATACCGGCGTGTAGTTGTAACTCATTGCTCCGCGCCAGTTGTCCTCTTTATCATAAACGGTGGTTTCACCTGACGTATATCGGTGGCTATGACTATACGAGAACGAGAAGTTGGCTGGGTCATAAGGCATAGGATGACCTTTCGTGGCAATGCCAACTCGCACGTTTGAGAGCGAGAAGTTGGTGTTCGTGGTCTTCGTTACGGCGATGTTCTCGATGGAATCACGCTCATGCTTGCTGCCTGCAGCATCGAGTGCATCATCGAGACGCATGTCGGAGTCGAGCGGGTTATACTTAGGACGCGTCTCCTCTTTCGTCATCGAATAATAAAGAGGTGCCGAAACCTTCGCCTTGTCAGGGAAGAACTTACCCAGTTCGACGTTGGTTGTGATACTATAAGTCTTGTAGTTGTCCTGCGAACGATCCATTACGCCTTCCTCAAGACCTCCGAAACCTTCCGACATATACTTGCCCGAAGCATTAAATGTGCCGACATCGCTGAGTTGAACGTTAAGTGCTGCCTGTGCCGCCCATCCTCCTTCGTTGTTATACTCCAACAGACGCAGTTCGTTAATCCACACCTCTCCAGACTTATTGTTAATGTCAAGGTTGCGCACACCAATAATCATAGTCTTCACTTCGCCAAGAGTAGGATTACCCATCACGGTGATGCGGTTGTTAGGACGGTCAGGGTCGTAGTCGCTATACTCACGATTGTAAGAAGCAGTACCGCTTGCCTTCGCAATGTTTCTTGCCTTCTTGATATTTGTGAATACATTAAGGTCGATGTCAAGCATGTTCTCCTCTGGCCACACCTCGCGGCAGTCGGCCAGCGAATAACGGTCATAATGCCCTGCAGGAGTAAGTTTCAGAGGTATCAGATACTCGTAGTAGTTGCTCTTGTAGTCGCTTCCGAGACGCACGAACACAGCCAACTGGTTGTCATGCAGGTCAGTAACGTTATTCTCGAAGGCATTAGCATGCACAAACATCTGCAATCGCTTATACTGGCGCAGGTCAATGGTGGTGTTCTTGTAAACCGCCTTCGACTCGTCGTTAGACAAGTCGTTCACTTGTATGGCAAGTGCCTGCTCGTTGCTCTCGGTGAGTTGTGGCTGAGTGGGGTCTTGTTCGCGGCGTATACCTGGAGGCAACACATAGTTGACAGGTGTCTTGTCGTTGTTCTCTTCAATGTTCACAGCGCTCACAGCCATTCTTCCAGAACCGCTTGCTCCCAGTTGCTGCTGATATACACGCCACTCTCCCCTCACGAGGTCGAGGCTTCCGAAACGCAACACTACCGGACGCTCGAAGCCCGTGAGGAACATACGCATGAAACGGATAGATGTGAAGTCGGTGATGTTGCCCACACGGCTGGTGAACTCTCGTATCGGGATGCGGAACTGATACCAGTTAACCGTCTCACGGCTTCCGTTTCGAAGTGTACGGGTTGTCTCGCGCTTGTCAACAATGAAGTTCTCGCCCACCACAAGTGAGTCGGGATGTATGGCAACACGATACTGGAAGTATTTCTCATACTCGTTCAGCGTGTAGTCTTGGTTGATGTCCTCAACGTCTGGCGACGTCTTGTATGACGTGTCGTAATTCTCGCTGCGCATGTCGTTGTCAGGAGAGTTGCCCTGAGGCATGTTAATGCGCTTGTATCTATGAAGGATTGAAGCCTCCATCTGGTCGAAATCGCCGCCACGATAATAGTGGTAGTTGTCGTTGGCAGGGTCGGCCATAATGCTGTCGAGTGCTGCTCCCGTAACATTCGACCTCACTCCGTTGAGGAAGTCCTGATAAGTGGTGTACTGACTTTCCTCCTGGTCGTTGAGACCATTATATCCCACATCCTGCAACTGACGTGAGCCGCTGGTGGTGGCGAAGGCGTATGTCACAGTAGATTGCGTAGGAATCTTACCCCATTGCGTTGTGGTGAAACTCTGCGAACCATCTACTGGCATTCCGCTCTCATAGAATTTCTTTCCGTCTCGAAGGATGTCCTCGCTCACTTCACCAAGATTGATGAAGAGGTCGCCGCTATGACGATAAGCCGTTCCTTCCTCTCTACTGTATATAAACGGGTCGAGCATCCAGAACTCGATATACTCTATGTTGGCAGCCTCAAAGTCGTTGGTGTCCAGTTTTCGCATCATACCGCCCCAACGCTGAACTGGGTTAGGCAGAGTTCCGTCGCTATTCAGGTTAGGGTCGAAGTTATAAGCACCTCTCTCGGCAGGATAATAAGCGAGGTTGAGTATCGGCAGCGTGTTCGTAGCACCGCTATAGGTGCTTTGGTCACGATTAGGATAGAGCTCGTCAACATAAACTTCGCGCACATAGTGGTTTGACAACTGGTTAAGGTCGCTCTTAATGTGTCCTGGAGTAAGCGAGTAGTTGCGGCTTGTGAACAGTTTGTCGATGGTGTACCACGACAACAGAGCTCGGTTGAAACCACTTTGCAGAGATGTCTTGTCGCCATACTCCTTGAACATCGTAGGCACGCTCGACATCACCCACGACGTCGGAGTGCTCACATCGAGTGCATTCTTGGTGTTCTCGAAGTCGTCCAGATAGGAAGCATTGTCCTGAGTGCCGTGCGCCTTGCCTGCAATGAGTTGTGCAAACTCTCCCGTGAAGGATATCTGCGACGGCTGGGTGCAATGCAAGAAAGGTATCTTGTCGAGCATGTTTGTCAGCCATTGACTCTCCTGTTTCCAGTTTATGTTAACTCCCCAAATGGTGTTGTTAAGCGGTTCGTTACCCATCGACACCTTAGTTGTAAGTGCCTGTTCTGAAAGGTGCTGGAACGTACCGCTCAACTGGAAGTTCTTCGTGAAGTCATACTGCCAGTTGACACCCACCATCGTCTTCCTTTCTTGTGCAAAATCGCTTTGACTCTCAAGGCTTACGTTAACATTGGTGCCGGCATCTATAATGCTCTGGTTGAGGATGGTCACCTCACCAGCAGAATAATCCACGCTATAGTCGGAACCCTCTACAAGCTCCACGCCTCCTGCTGTTACCTTCACAGAACCTTGCGGCACATTGAAAGCACCGAGCGAGATGACATTTGCCGATGTTCCACGGAACTGTCCTTGCAGCATGTACTTGTCTTTCTCGGCTATCTGCTTTGCAACGGTCTTCGTAGAGTCGTAGAGTTCCATGAAGCAATACTTCTCGGCGATGGAAGCATCGACACCTTTCTGAACGAGATATTTATAAAGGTAATCTCCGAAAGGCTCTGCTGAAGGCAGGAACACACGGCCGTTAGAAACGGTATAACCCTCCACATAGTCGAAATATCCGTTAGAGTGTGGCCTGTTATTGTTGTCAAGACGGTCGGCACCCAGCACCTTTATTAATATCTGGTCTTTCACCTGAGGTTCAGGCAGATAAGTGAGATAAACGCCTGCGGTATCGCTTTGGAACTTGACATCAAGTCGGAATCTGTCTTTCTCAACCGTAGAAGCGAGATAGTAAACGTTCTTCATCATCAAGTCCCAGTTGGCTTGCGACGGGTTGTTACTGGTGTTCTTCAGCGACTTCACGAAAAGTGCCTGCGAAACATCGGTAATGTCGCTGGCGAACTCGCCCACCTGATAGGTCACGCCGCCGTAAGTGTATTCGTAGGCAACGGCAAGCACCTGGTCGGTTTGCAACGTCGTGCGCAACGAGATGTAGCCAAGCGCCTGGTTGACGGTATATTCTGATGATGTAAGAAGGCGTGCGCTCTGAAGTTTCTCATAGTCGGTGCCACCCGTGAATGCCACATCAAGCACGCTTGACGACTGGTCTATATCGCGTGCAGCATTATAAGTGGTGGTTAGTTGAGAGTATAGTCCGTTGGCATTGTTGTCTGGTGTCACGTCCGCCGCACCCTCTCCGAGTTCTGGCAGGGCAATGATGTTACGCGTGTTTGTGGTTGTTCCCGTCTTGTTTGTAACCCACACCTCGATGCGGTTGAGCTTAATGCCTGTGGTAAGGTTAGGCAGAGTGCGCATCGAAGCATCATAACGGTTGCGGAAATAGAATGAAAGGAAGAAGTGACGGTTCTCCTCGTAGTTGGCAGCGTCTATCTCGAAAGGCGTCATCTGCACGCCGCCGCGAGAAGAAACACTCTTCGATGACGACTTCTTCTGCGACAAAACGGTTTGCAACTTCAACTTTCCGAACTGCCAGTCGGAGCGTATACCGAACAACGATGAAGCACCTCTAACGAGCGAGGAGTTGCTTGGGAACGACACGTTTCCTGCCTCCACGAGTTTAATTATCTCGTCTTCCTTGCCCTCATATTTCAGTTTTATGTTCTGCGCATCATAGTCGAACGTAGCGTCGGTGTTGTAGTTGAGGTTCATGTTCACCTTGTCTCCCACCTTACCGTTTACGTTAAGGTTTATCTTCTCGTCGAAGTCCATCGTTGTGGTCTTACGGTTGCGTATAGGCAACGACGGGTTGTCGATGTTCTTCAACGTAGCGCCGAACTTGAGTTCTGCCGTTCCCTGAGTCTTGATGCGCACGCCTCCAGGACCGAAAATCTTCTCGGCTGGACCCAGGTCGAAGTGCATATCGGTGAAGTCGAACTTCTCCTTGCCTTCCGTCTGCAGTATCTCGCTGTTCTTAGAACGGAAGAAACGGTCGCGCTCTTGCTTCTCGCTCCATTGGCGATACTCCTCGGGAGTCATCATTATCGGGGCATTGACGTATGTATCGCCAATCTTCGAGCCGATGATATAGCGGTCGAGCGTGTCGTTATAAACCACATCCTGCTTCAGGTTATCAGGCAGGTTGAGGTCGGCAGGATTACGACTAAGGTCGTCGAAGGTTATCGGCGTGATGCGCTGAACGTCCCATCGAGGGTTGAGGAGCGAGTCGGGGATAGAGTCTTCATCGTCAATAACCAGTTCCTGAATCACAGGTTTCTTGTCGTCCTTTGTCTGTTTGTTCTTGTCTTTGTCGTCAGGAGTCTGGTTCTGCTGACGGTTACGGTTTCTAGTAGGGTCGTCCTGAAGAAGGGGCGCAACATTCCATGCAAACATGTTAATGCTTACAGCCGCCAATAATAATATGTATATCTTCTTCAGATTACCCACTTTAATATCTAACTTTAAAATATAACAAACTCAAAAAACACCCCTCCCCCTCGGGGGAGACGGAAAGGGGTTATTTTAT
>JAEEGG010027681.1_pt1 | contig 10721 bp, 5 predicted proteins | sample 9134161 | NCBI WGS metagenome assembly JAEEGG01 (sample SAMN16246543, study PRJNA631951) | gut metagenome | biome: gut microbiome; feature: rumen; material: CR-attached | host: Bos | place: Iran: Karaj | collected 2018-10
CATGGAGAACCTCATCCGCACCAACGACGACCTGCGCCGCGACCGTCAGACGCTCTCGCAAAAAGACCTGCTGATGACGAGCAAGATCATGGGGCGCAACAAGGTCTACACCACAGCGCAGAGCCTTGGCGACCAGGTGACCGCCGACACGATGAACTTCGCCCTCAGCGATGACGACTGGGCCGACTTCATCAGCCTCACCGACTTGGTGTACGACGGCTTCTCGCAGCGCCTCCTCGAACTCTATCCCAAACTCGGCAAATGGGACGTGCGCATCTGCTGTCTCTCCAAGAACGGTTTCTCCAACCAGGTGATTTCCATCCTCTTGGACACCCAGACCGAGTCGTACTACCGTCGCAAGACCCGCATCAAGCAAATGAAGATGAACCTCGGCGAAGACACGCGGAGTTTTGAGGAAATCGTCAATGCAATATGACACGCTTCGCGTCATTGCGAGGAGGAACGGCGAAGCAAACTAGACAACAAAATAATGAAAATCAAATAATTAACAATCAAATAATTAGAACTATGAAAAAGTTAGTATCAATCATCATCTTATGCCTCGGTTGCATAGGCATCCTTGGAGCGCAAAACAACATTTGGAAGCCCATCAATGGCACGGGAATACTGGGCGTCGGTCCCGATGGAAGCATCTTTGCCTATGGTGAATATGGCTCATTGTCACGCTCGCAAGACGAAGGCGAAACGTGGCAGATTGTATTAGGCCAGGAAACGGGTTTTACTGGTCATATTAATGCGTCATGCTTTGCGGTTAGCAACGAGGGAAGAATTTGTGTCTTTAATGATAACCAGCAGACGGTAGTGTATTCCGATGACAATGGCGACACGTGGCAGCAAACGCCAACGCTGTCCTCTTGTGCGATGCCCACCAAAAAAGGTATATGTGCTCCGACCAACGACATTTTTGTGATTTGGGCCGAAGAAGGGGAAATCAACTTTACCCTTGACGGCGGTGAGACATGGGATGGCTGGGTACTCAGTTCTCTTGAAAACTCTGAATCCGTCAGCGACCTTTTGGTCAATGAAAACGGCGATGTTTATGTCAGCGTTGCCTATTACATTATGAATATCGTCGGCATTTATCATTCCACTTTGTCAGACATACAGAATTGGGAACTCGTTGCTGCAGAAGACATTGGTATTGAGGATATGGAGCTTGACCCCGAAGGCAATGTGGTGGCTTGTAGTTGGATAGACGAAGGAAGTATTGGATTTCAGCACACGCCTGGTTTCTATCTGTTCGATGGCACGAGTTTAGCCATTGGCGATGACGGAATTGTGTATACGCCTCACTTCATGGGACTTCAGGCTGTTCTTTCCTATTCCACTGATCATGGCGAGCATTTCACCGAAATCGGAGAACACCTTCCTCTTGTGGATATTGCTCCAGGCGGCGAAAATGCCCGTCTTTTCAAAGGAGCCGACAATCATCTGTATTTCGACGGTGGCGGTGAGTATTGGAAGAGTATCCCCAACGCTGATGAAATCCCCACATACAGTCCTTTGATTGGTACCAGGTTTCTCGATGAGGCCAGCGGTCTGTATTACAATATCACCAGCAACAGCACCGTTGAAGTGACTTATGCTCAATGGCATTTCAACACCTACGTGGGCGACATCGTCGTTCCCACAACGGTGACCTACGAAGGCGTTACATACACTGTGACTGCCATCGGTGAAATCGCATTCGGAGGCTGTGAAGGGCAGTTGAATTCCGTCATCGTCCCCAATACGGTGACGACCATCGGGGAATCGGCGTTTGCTTCAAGTCGGCATCTTAGCCGCGTCATCCTGCCCAATTCCATCGAAAGCTTTGGTCAGGGAGTATTTGCCAGATGCTATGGTCTGACCTCGTTGCGCCTCCCCGAGGGCTTCACCACCATTTCAGAAAACATGTTCTTCGACTGCACTGGCCTGACCACCATCGAGATACCGTCGTCAGTGACCCGAATCGAAAAGAGCGCGTTTGAAAAGTCATATATTACTCATATCAACATTCCAGAGTCGGTGACCTATATCGGCGAGAGTGCGTTTAAATCCTGCACGAGACTTACCTCAATTGACATCCCAAACTCGGTGACTGAGATTGGCCCCAGCGCGTTCTATTACTGTCAGGCACTCCAGTCGGCTCGACTGCCCGAATCGCTTGAGGTGATTCCCGAGTCGTTGTTCGAGCGTTGCCCCTCTCTGTCATCGATTGATATTCCAGCCACAGTGACCGAAATCGGAGCATCCGCGTTTTGTTACACGGGCATTGTGGAGATGGTCATTCCCGATGCAGTACAGGTTATTGGCGACGAAGCCTTCTTGGGGTGCTCGAGATTGTCTTCCATTACGCTGTCAAGCCATTTGGGATCCATCAACGTGGGTCTTTTCCAGGATTGCACAGCTTTGCATAGCATCACTATTCCTCAATCGGTAGTCTCAATAGATCGCAATGCCTTCAAACAGTCGGGATTGGTATCGATTACATTTGAAGGTAGTATAGATGACATTGGGGGCTATGCCTTTAGTGGTTGTACGAGCTTGAGATCCATTGTGCTACCCACGACGGCTCATATTGAAGGCGCTGCGTTCTATGGTTGCAGCAATTTGGAAACCGTAATCATAACAGGTCGTGTTTATGAAATCAGAATCTATGCCTTCGGGGAGTGCACAGCCTTGCAAACGGTCACATTATTGCAATCGGAACCGCCCTTGGACGAAGGAAACGTTTTTGCGTATTGCAATGAGGGTGTCCGTCTGATTGTGCCCTGCGGCGCAAAGGAAGCATACGAAAACTCAGATTGGAGTAACGAACCTGTTATTATTGAAGAGGAATGCGGAGACCTTTATGAGTTTTGTGAGGCGCCCTTCAACTTTGGCGGCAGCCCAATCTCCGACCAAGGGACTTACGGCGCGCAGCTTTGGTGGAACAAGCCATTTGCCAGCCATTGGTTCCATTATGACGAGGGACCATGCGAAGGGTCGGCTTACTGTAATAATTGGGGCATCAGGATTCCGGCAGAGGAAATCCAGAGGGGTGACGTCTTGACACATGTGGCATTCTACAGAGTTGGAGGACAAAACCAGACCATGGCCTATAGCTTCGCTTTCGGTTTTGAAGGTGAGACGGAACCCGATTCTTGGGATTATCTCCCAGGCAATTTGGTGCAAGTCGAACCAGGTCCGGATGAATGGGTGATAGTGAAGCTTGGTAGTCCCATAACATGTGAAGAAGGCAAGTGTCTCTGGATTGTGCTTGAGGCACCCAATGTCATGGGCATCAATGCGTCCTATTGTCAGGCTTCGGGCAATCCCAATGCCTGCTGGTCAAGCGAGGGGAGCGCAGCTGGCGACTGGATGATTCGCGGCTATTTCATCAACGATGTCGGATACAACGACCCTGGTTACAACGAAGATCTCGACCATTACAACATCTATCGCGGCAGTTCTTTGGACGAGTTGGAGAAAATTGCCGAGGTGAATAGGGATGAGGAAGAGTATTTCGACACCTTGCAGCATCCTTTTGGCGACTACTATTATCAACTTACCGCTTCATATACTGATGGGCGCGAATCGGTGCCTGCCAAGAGAGGAGAGAATCCTCATGATACAGACTATGTGTATTTCCACGTAGGGAACATGTCTTCGTTGGGTTCAGAATGGTATTACGAAATCCTGAACGAGGACGGCAGTATCACTTACCAACATTTGCAATATGCCGCTGACACCACTGTCAACGACAAAGAAGTAAAAATCATCATCAGAACGAATACCCTTTATGATAAAGATGGGCACGATGTTGTAACGCACGAATACATCTACGAGGACTTCGGCAAAGTGTATTGGTGGAATGCGGCATTGCAAGATTTCACTTTGTTGTATGACCTTGGTGCCCAAATTGGCGATTCATGGGTCATCAGAGTGGGTGAGGAAAGCATCACCATGCATGTCGACGCTGTGGAACAATATGAGTATGAAGGCACGACATACAGGATGTTGCGCGTGAGCGATGCAGACAATTTGTTCAGTGGAGAGATTATGAGTGGCATCGGCCACCTGACCAGTTTCTTCCCTGAAAGACTGATGACACGTGGCAAAGCTTATCGTGTGGAAGGCATCCGTTGCTATTGGCGTGATGGTGAACTGGTGTTTAAATATGGCGACAAGGATTGCGACGAGGTGTATGAAGAATTGCACAATGGTCTCGATGAACCGACGGGTGGCGTTTTCGCGGTCTATCCAAATCCAACCAACAACGTCCTCGTTGTAGAGACGCGGCGCGCCACGTCTCTACCAGACCAGACCTACCGCATCACCAACCTGATGGGCCAAACCTTGATGACGGGCACCATCACCTCTGAAACCCAGCAGATTGACGTTGCCAACCTGCCCCAAGGCATGTATTTTATCAGCATGGGCGACATGACACGGAAATTTGTGGTGAACAAATAACAATCAAAAGAATACTACAATGAAAAACAAACATTTCATCCTCCTGTTTTTAATGGCTTTAGCCATCGGAAAGGCCCAAGCCTATGACTTGATGGGTCTTAGCCCCTCGCATCACATCTTGTATCTCAACATCCTAGATGCAGAAAATCACACTGTCGGTGTTACATACCCCTGTCAAGGAGGCTCTACCTATTATTATAACCACGATATGCCGGAAGGCGACCTTGTCATCCCTGAAACCCTGACCATAGGCTCAAACACCTGGACGGTGGTCGAGATTATGGACAATGCCTTCTATAAGTGCCCGATTACTTCCGTTGAGCTCCCCAATACGATTACTGCTATTGGTGACTATGCCTTCTTCGAGTGTCGGTTTTCGTCCCTAGACTTGCCTGATGCCATCACCACTATCGGAAACTGGGCATTTGGCCATGTCCGAATACAAGAGTTGACGATTCCAGAATCCGTTGAATCGGTGGGTGATCGTGCTTTCATAGGTTGTAGTTTGACATCCTTAGCATTGCCCGAGAAGGATGTACACTATGGCGATGGGTGCTTTGTCAATACGCGTTTGGTCTCGGTCGTCCTCCCAGAAGGCCTGACTACCATCTCTCCCAGTATGTTCTTGAATTGTGGACGCTTGACCAATGTGGTGTTTCCCAGTACTTTGACAAGCATTTCGGCCGATGCTTTTGCTTATTGCACGAGACTACGTGAAATTCAGATTCCGAGTTCCGTGACGGTGATAGGTGAGGGCAACAATCCTTTTAGAGGATCGCAAAGTGTTACATCCATTAGCGTTGAAGAAGGCAATCCGGTGTATTATTCCGAGGGCAACTGCCTCATCGAACGTGACACCAAGACCCTCATTGTAGGGTGTAGGAACAGCGTGATTCCGAATGATGTGGTCGCTATTGGCAAAGCTGCCTTTGAGCGAGGCATGGAAGGACCGCTTTGCCTTCCTGCCTCTGTGACCTCGCTTGGCGTGTCTGCTTTTTACAACTGCCCATCAATCAACAAGATTTATTCCTACAACCCCATTCCGCCTACGATGTGTGTGCAGAATGAAATACAGCATTCATTCGCTCATGTTTCGAGGAACATTCCTGTTTATGTGCCCACGGGCTGTGTTGAGGCTTATCGAAACGCACCTGGTTGGGACGAATTTCCCAACATCTTTGAGATGGGCTTGTTCCCTCAAGGTGCGGAATGGTATTACGAAATCTTGGGCGACGATGGTAGCATCACCTACCAATATCTGGAATACGCCTCCGACACGACCGTTAATCACAAGACGGTAGTCGTCATCATCCGTACCAACACGCTCTACGACAAGGAAGGCAGTATGGAAACCAGTCGCGAGTACCTCTACGAGGAAGACGGTGTGGTGTATTGGTGGAACCCGACCCTGGGCGAGTTCACTACGCTCTACAACTTCCGCGCCGAGGAAGGCGACGAATGGGAAATCAAAGTGGGCGAGGAGAGCCTCACGATGCATGTCGACGAGGTGCTTGACTATGAATACGAAGGGCAGATTTATCGGATGTTGCGCGTGAGCGACCCGGAAGACCTTTTCAGTGGTGACATCATCTGCGAAATCGGCCACATGACGAGTTTCTTCCCTGAGCGACTGATGACACGAGGCAAGGATTATCAGGTGGAAGGCATCCGCTGCTTCTGGCAGTTCGGCCAACTGGTCTTCAAGCAAGGCGATATGGGCTGCGACGAGGTGCATTCAGGGCATTACTGGGCTGTCGATGAACAATCCGATGATGCGGCCTTCGGTGTTTATCCCAACCCGACCAATAGCGTCCTCTTTGTAGAGACGCGCCATGGCACGTCTCTACCGACACAAACCTACCACATCACCAACCTCATGGGCCAGACCGTCCTCACGGGCAGCATCACCGCTGAACCCCAGCAGATTGATGTTTCCGATTTGCCGCAGGGCATGTATTTCATCACCGTGGGTGATATGACACAGAAATTTGTGATACGATAAAATCGTGGTCCTGTAGGGCTGTCACACTGTGGCAGCCGCCCATGCAGCCATGACAATCAGCGGCTGCTGTGGTACGACAGCCCTACAGACCAAAACGGAAAACAAAACAGATTGATAAACAAATAAAAACCAGATAAAATGAAAAAGTTATTCTTTACCATAGCGATCTTGGTTGGCTTCGCGATGCAAGCCTTGGCCTACGATTTTTCAAGTGTTTGCGAATCGGGGCAGACTCTGTATTATCGTATTCTCTCCAGCGGCAATACCGAAGTGGCAGTGTGTCGTCCTGATCCAGATTTTGGATGGAATGGCTATGCCATACCCGAGGGCAACCTTGTCATTCCCGAGTTTGTCGAATACCAAGGCGTTGCTTACACGGTGACAAGTATCGACGAAGAAGTGTTTTCCTATTGTCATGGAATAACCTCTGTTATCCTTCCAAATTCCCTTACTACAATAGGCAATCAGGCTTTCAGCAATATTATGGGTTTGACGGATTTCTTGCTCCCCAATTCAGTAACCAACATGGGAAACTATGTTTTCGAGGGAACTGATAATATTATGAATGATGTATATAATGAAAAGATTTTTGCATACCATCCTAGATATGACCAATCGTCATTCGTGATTCCAGAAGGGATTGAAGAAATTGCAAGTGCTGCTTTTCGTCATTGTAACATGAGTGCGATTACTATTCCTACTTCGGTTGCAAGAATTGGGGAAGGCGCATTTTCAAGCTGCGATTTTTTGGAGTCTGTCGTCATTCCAGAGGGCGTGACAAGTATTGAAGATAATGCTTTTTCAGGATCGAAAATCCACACTATTACGCTTCCCTATTCGGTGACAAGCATCAAACAAGAGGCCTTTAAAAGCTGCGTTTTTTTGGATACTATCGTGTTGCCAAATGCTTTGCAGAGCATTGGGGAAGGTGCTTTCCGCTCTTGTGGGAGGCTGCCTTCCATCGTCATTCCAAACTCGGTTACAACCATTGGGGAGTACGCCTTTGCAAATTGCAGATTATTGACATCCTTTGCATTGCCCAATTCGGTGACGAATATGGGGCCGTATGTGTTTGAGGACTGCGACGGGCTTACGGAGCCTGTGTACAACAGCCATTATTTTGCTTATTTTCCGAAAGACTACGCTACTTCCTACACCATTCCAGATGGGGTGGAAACCATTCTTGAGCGTGTGTTTTGGGAATGCACTAATCTCGATTCCATCATCCTCCCAAACTCAGTGAAAGCCATCGGGCAACAAGCTTTCCTTAAATGTGAAAACTTGACCTATGTTTCGCTCCCCGAATCATTGGAAAGTATCGGATACGGTGCTTTTGAAGAATGCCATCACTTGACCACAATAAACCTACCTAACTCAGTAACAGATATTGGAGATAATTGCTTTTGGGATTGCGATAACTTAAGTGAGCCTCAATTTAATGACCGCTTTTTTGCCCATTTTCCGAAAAACTATGCGACAACTTATTCCATTCCTGAAGGAATTGAGGAAGTCATAGGTGGCTCTTTTGTCGGTTGTGACAGCTTGGTGTCGGTCAGTTTTCCAAATACAGTGGCAAAAATTAGGGGATATGCTATTTCAAATTGTCCCAATCTTATGGAAATCAATATAAACTCTGTCATTCCTCCTGTCATCGATTTGAACCCCTTGTATCCTTGGGAAGTTAGACCGGCGGATGCTTATGTTTATGTTCCTGTAGGCACACTTGAGACTTATTTGAATGACCAAAGTTGGTCCGGTTATTGGTGGTGCTTGGCAGAAATCGGTAATATTCTTTCTGGCAGAGAAATGTATTACGAAATCATCAATGATGACGGGAGCATTACCTATCAGCATTTGGAATATGCCTCCGATACTACCGTCAACCATAAGGATGTGAAAATCATCATCCGCACGAACACGCTCTATGACAAGGGCAGGCAGGCCGAAGTGACCCACGAATATGTCTATGAAGAAAACGGCAAGGTATATTGGTGGAACAAGGACTTGGAAGAGTTCACCATACTTTACGACTTCGGTGCTGAAATCGGCGAAGAATGGGAAATCAAAGTGGGGAATCAAAGCCTTGTCATGCATGTAGAAGGTGTAGAATACTACGTTTATGAAGGTACAAGCTATAAAAAAATGATGGTAAACGATCAAAATAACCTCTTCAGTGGCACTATTATGTGCAGCATCGGCCATTTGACGAGTTTTTTCCCAGAACGTCTAATGACACGGGACAAGAATTATCAAGTTGAAGGCTTGCGTTGTTATTGGAGAAATGGATTCTTGACATACAAATATGGCGACAAGGACTGCGACGAGGTATATCAGGAATACCACAACGGCATCGAGGAAGACGGCCCTTCGACTCCTTCGACGGGCTCAGGAACCTCAGGGACCTTCACCATTTATCCTAACCCGACAAACAGCGTCCTCACCATTCAACATTCAGCATTGACTACGTCGAATGCTTCGCATTTCAACATTCCGAATTCATCATTCAAAATTACCAACCTCATGGGTCAAACCGTCCAAACGGGCAATCTCACTGCTGAAACCCAACAGATTGACGTGTCCGATTTGCCGCAAGGTATGTATTTCATCAGCCTTGGAGATATGACACGGAAATTTGTGGTGAGATAAAATCGCGGTCCTGTAGGGCTGTCACACCGTGGCAGCCGCATATACAGCCATGACAGTAAGCGGCTGCCGTGGTACGACAGCCCTACAGACCAAATAAATGAATAACAAACAATCATCAAAAATTACAACAAATGAAAAAGACCGTTTTAACCCTGGTGCTAGCCCTTACCTTCATTCCAGTTTTTTCGCAAGCCACTTTGAAGCATACTTTTACCAACAATAGTGGCGGCCTTCATAGCGTTTTCCAGAATTCAATTCATGAATATGTCTACGAAATCCTTCCTGAAGTTTCGTATGTCATTTGTGAATTGAATGAGGATGAAGCCATCACAGGCTTCTCAGTATATGACGCCGATTTCCAACTGACTAAAGAAATACCGTTCACCGTAGAGGGGAAATGGGGCATCAGATACAGCTCTTTTGGTGTGGTCATCGCCGGGAAACACCTTTTTAACAGTGATGACAAGATTGAGATTTGCCTTACGCCTTGGAAGCAAGGTGGCAAAATGTACACAATGATTCTCAATGAAGACGGTGAAGTGCTGTTTATGCAGGAGGGATCGCTGATTTCCTATTTGTATAAGGCTGGCGATGAGTTGAGATTCGAGATTTCGAATAGTTACGATAATTACAACATCGAGGTTTACGCTACGCAAGGCAATTTCTCAGCCGATGAAATGGTGGTCAGCACCCAAAGCCCTTATCCCAATCCGGCCAGCATGACGGTTTCCATCCCTTATACCCTTGACGGGAAGTCGGCGGAAATACACATCTATGACTCCCGAGGCGTCTTGATGGACACTAAGACCCTCGATCCTGATGCCGAATGGATTGACCTTAATGTGAGCAATTACCGCTCTGGTATCTACATTTATGAGTACAATGGGGTGAGCAATAAGTTTGTAGTGAGGTAGGATGGGAATGAAAAATTTGTAATTAAATCTTGCAACTGATTGAAAATCAGCAATGAGTTCTTCAAAAAGTTTGTAATGGCCTGAAAAGTTGCGAAAACAGCGAAAATTTGCTATACTTTTGCTCGTTGAATATAAAACGGCAATCGAAAGTAATAACCATAAAATTCTAAACAATGAAAAGAATAGCTTTGATTGCAGTTGTCGCAATGGTTGCGCTCTGCTCATGTAAGAAAAATGAAGGTGTTAATCTCGTTGAAAGGCTCCCTGAACTGAAAGGTGAATGGTTGTGGACTCAGACCACTGTGGGCGGTTTTGTAGGATATGTTATCGCTGACCAAGAAAAGCCTCTCGTTATGGATTTCAAGGACAATAACACCATCAGCATCAAGTGTGATGGGGAAATCATCGTGAGAAATGCCTCCTATACCTGCGTGGAAGCCTCTGACACCACCTATGGGAAGTATATGATTACCTTGCCGAAAGATGTGCGGGGCAAGGCTGCAGAAAGCCTTGGCATCACTGAAAGCAACATTGTTGTTGATGGGTATATTTACCTCGATGATGCGGTTGATAAATACGACATAGGAACCCTGAGTTTATTCATCACCGATGTGGAAGGCAGGGATGTAGGATATGAAGGAGGTAGCGATTTCCATTATTGCTCGCACTTTACGCCAAATAGGATTGTTTTGTACTAAAAT
>JAEEGG010027682.1_pt1 | contig 10721 bp, 9 predicted proteins | sample 9134161 | NCBI WGS metagenome assembly JAEEGG01 (sample SAMN16246543, study PRJNA631951) | gut metagenome | biome: gut microbiome; feature: rumen; material: CR-attached | host: Bos | place: Iran: Karaj | collected 2018-10
GCACAAGCTCCACTGGCCATCACAATGGCACAGTCAATCAGGAAAATACACCAATAAGGTAATGAATTCTTGGTAAAATACCAATTCAAAATCTTATCAAAAGGATTCCTCATATATCCATAATTATTCTAAAACCGATGCAAAGGTAAACATTTTTTTTATACCCTGCAAGAATATTCAAAGAATTCTCATCTTTGGACTAAAAATGGACTAATTATTTTTCTCCGATACGGGTATAAACAAATCCCATTTCTTCCAGTTCCTGACGGTCATAGATGTTTCGTCCGTCGACCACCACATTGCCGTTCATCACTTTCTGGACGACATTCCACGAAGGCAGTCGGAACTGGCGCCATTCGGTCATCAGCGCAAAGACATCAGCACCGTCAGCAGCATCATACATATTCTTACAATAGGTGACAACGTCGCCGATACGACGCTTGCACTCGTCCATAGCAATGGGGTCAAAGACACGAACGGTAGCACCATCTGCCAACAGTTTGTCGATTACCACCAAAGCCGGTGCCTCACGCATATCGTCAGTTTCGGGCTTGAAACTCAGACCGATAATGGCAACAGTCTTGCCCTTCACACTGCCCACGGCCTTGATAATCTTATCGTAGACGATAGACTTCTGACGTTCGTTGACGCGCTCAACAGCCTCAATGACCTCCATGTGGTAACCATTGTCCAAACCGGTATGCAGCAACGCTTTCACGTCCTTGGGAAAGCACGAGCCGCCATAGCCACAGCCAGCATAGAGGAACTTCGAACCGATACGGGCATCGGTACCGATACCCTTGCGGACTGCATCCACATTGGCTCCAACGCGCTCACAAAGGTTGGCGATATCGTTCATAAACGAAATACGCGTAGCCAACATGGCATTGGCCGCATATTTGGTCATCTCAGCCGAAGGAATATCCATGAAAATCACGCGGAAGTTATTGATTAAGAACGGCTTATACAAACGCGTCATCACCTCACGGGCCTTCTCTGACTCCGTACCAACTACCACGCGGTCGGGCGACATAAAGTCCTTGATGGCAGCACCTTCCTTCAAGAATTCCGGGTTCGAAGCTACGTCGAACGGCACGTCAACGCCACGCTTGTCCAGCTCTTCCTGAATGGCAGCCTTCACCTTCTTGGCGGTGCCCACGGGAACAGTACTCTTTGTTACCAATATGGTGTACTTGTTAATGTTCTGTCCGAACTGACGGGCAACAGCCAACACATACTTAAGGTCGGCACTGCCATCTTCATCGGGAGGCGTTCCAACAGCCGAGAACACCACCTCGACATCGTCCAGCACTTCTGTCAGATCTGTGGTAAACTGCAAACGCCCATATTCCACGTTACGCTTCACCAGTTCTTCCAGTCCCGGCTCATAGATAGGCATAATGCCATTCTTGAGTTTCTCTATCTTCTGGGTATCAACATCCACACAAGTAACATGTGCGCCCATCTCTGCAAAACATGTTCCGCTTACCAGGCCCACATAGCCCGTACCTACAATTGCTATTTTCATGAATAAGTTGTTTAATAATTTCGGTGCAAAGGTACGAAAAAAAACGCAACACTAATGTATGAATATCAAAAATCTTCTCTTTTTAACCCTAAAATGGCTTTTTTCATCCATTTATTTTGGTGTTTTCAAGGAAATCATGTACTTTTGCTCACAAGAAAACTACCCTATTATGAAATTTATCAGTTGGAATGTCAATGGGCTTCGCGCCTGTGAAGGAAAAGGATTTAGTGAGTCATTCAAGCTGTTGGACGCCGATTTCTTCTGTCTGCAGGAAACCAAGATGCAGGCTGGTCAGTTAGACCTGCAGTTCGAAGGTTATAAATCATTTTGGAATTATGCCGACAAGAAAGGCTACTCGGGCACGGCCATCTTCACCCGCCACGAACCGCTGAATGTCACTTACGGCATCGGCATTGACGAGCACGACCACGAAGGGCGAGTCATCACACTGGAAATGCCTGACTTCTATCTCGTTTGTTGCTACACGCCCAATTCGCAGGACGGCCTGAAGCGCCTAGACTACCGTATGACGTGGGAGGACGATTTCCGCCAGTATCTGCTGTCGTTAGACCAGCAGAAGCCCGTCATCCTCTGTGGCGACCTGAACGTGGCCCACGAGGAGATTGACCTGAAGAATCCCAAGACCAACCGCATGAATGCCGGCTTTACCGATCAGGAGCGCGAAAAGTTCACCACCTTATTAAACAGCGGCTTCATCGACACCTTCCGCACGCTCTATCCCGAGCAGGTGACGTATTCGTGGTGGTCGTACCGCTTCCAGGCGCGTCAGAAGAATGCCGGCTGGCGTATCGACTACTTCGTCACCTCCCAGCGCCTGCAGCCACAGATACAGGATGCCAAAATCCACACCGACATCCTCGGTTCCGACCACTGCCCCGTCGAACTGTTGCTAAAGTAAGGCAACCTGTGCTATTATTATAATAAGGTATATGAACAATCCAGACAGTGTCATTAGCAGACTCCGCGAAGCCATAGAAGCCGAGTGCGGCCGAAAGATGCGAACGCCCAAGGACTACGACTTCTTGGCGGATGCCATCTTTGAGAAGCTCCACCAGTCCATCAGCCCAACGACCTTGAAGCGCCTCTGGGGCTATCTTTCGGAATCTGCCACTCCACGCACTTCCACACTCGACATCTTAGCACAGTTTGTGAACTACGATAGTTGGCAAACGTTTTGCCAGCAGACTGCGCCCTCAGCAGAAGCAGCCTTACAAGAAGAAAACACTACAGAATTGCCGGAGCAACCAGCGAGTAAACCCCAATCACACTTCCCCACTCAGATTATCATCATCGCCCTATTGCTGGCGGTTATCGTAACCCTGCTGTTTGCTTTTCTCAGGAAGCCGTCTCATGCTGCAGACAGCAATCTGACCTTGACTATCGGCCAGAAGTTCGAAACCTACAGTGACTATCTGCGCCTGTTCGGCATTCACGATACTACGACCTATTGGGGCAAAGTACTTCCCCATCATCCTAACGTCGTGATATGGGGCCCGGAATACCACCACCCCAGTTGGCACAATGAAGGCAACCGCGACAGCATGATGCCCACCATCACCGAGCGTTGGGCACCGGCCAATACCGACAGCACCATCATCATGATGAGAAATCGCGACAAGTATTACCACGAACTTCGCCTGAACGAGGTGCGTATTACGTTTATGAAGAACCTTGTGGATACGGGTTATGTCTTCCTAGGCATCTACCGTTTGTCGACAGAAAAGTCCGATACGTCGCAATGTGTCTGGGAACGCGTGTCCGACGTCTGCGACCTGGACCACCTCGACTATCTGGAAGAGTTGCGCAACTAAAGTCCCCCCTTTTTACCGACGAAACGCCCAACGAACTCACCAAACACCCCTCTTTGGACTAAATGGACCAACAAAAGGACTAAATGGAACTCCCGCCGTTTGGTCCTTTTTGCGTATCTTTGCAGCAAGAATATTTTACTCTAAAACAAAAGCAACTATGAAGAAAAAAAATTATGTAAAGCCTTCAATTATAATTTTTGAATTGAAGCAAGAAGTGCAGTTACTGCAGACAAGCGGTCTACGTGACCCGTATGGAGATCCTGATCCACTACCTTTTGATATTTAAATTGAATTGAATGATTATGAAGAAAAATAATTGTATTATAATGGCAGCCATGTTTTTGGCTGGGACTTTGACAGTCGCTTGTACGAATGATGAAAGTCTTGTTAATGAGTCTAAAGTTGATGAGGAAAAATACGAGGTAGCCTTTTACACGCAAAAAGGTGAAGATGCAGCCACCCGTGCACTTTCTATAGATGGATCCGGAGCTCTCAATGCTACATGGAAGACAGGTGAAAAAGCGTATGCATATAACAACACTACAGGAAATTTATTAGTTGGTTCGGTAAAAGCAAAAGCCGATGGTGCAATGGTTGAAATGTATGGTTATCTTTACGGATCAACTATTAGTGTTGATGACGAACTTGCTTTAGGATATCCGTCTCTTGATCGAGACTATTCTGGACAAACAGGTGTTCTATTAAGTGATGACAACTCGATAGAAAAGAAATATGACTATGCTTCTGGTTTAGCAAAAGTGACCTCTAACGTAAACGATCACGTTGATGCAGTAGATGCGACAACAGGCGGAGCCATTAAATTTGAGAACCAACAAGCTATCGTAAAGTTTTCATTGACAAACGGAACCAATCCAATCAATGCAACCGAATTTATCATTCATGCATCAGACAATCATCTTATATCATCATATACAGCAAGTACCAAAGCTTATACTTATGGTGATATTGTCGTGAAACCATCCTCCTCCACATTATATGTAGCATTGCCATACGATGGTGAAGGATGCCAATGGACACTCACAGCTATTGATGCATCATCTGACATTTGGACATATACCTCTCCTTCGTCAAATGCTAAATTTGTTAAGGGAAAATATTATGAAGGCACTGTAACAATGACAAAGAAAACCATAAATACGGTTGACTTGTCTACAAAGACAGGTGCAAATGCTGCCTATACGGCCATAACAGGCGATGTGCTTACTGGTACAGGTGCTTCAGACACACATATTACTATCGCGGATGGCGCAGTTATTTTCTTGGATAATGCCAATATAACAACTATTACTAATAATGAGAGTCATAAATGGTCAGGTCTAACATGTGCAGGGGATGCTACTATTATTCTCAAAGACGGTTCGACAAATGAGTTTAAAGGTGGTTACGAGGATTATCCTGGCATATATGTTCCTGCAGGAAAGACTGTGACCATTAAAGGTTCGACAGGTTCACTGACGGCCAGCAGTAATGGCTATGGTGCTGGTATTGGTGCAGGTTATAATATGTCTTGTGGTAATATTGTTATTGATGGTGGCAATATCACTGCTACAGGAGGTAGTGGAGCTGCAGGTATTGGTAGTAACCAGAAGGCTTCTTGCGGTAACATTACCATTTATGGAGGTACTATCATTGCCACAGGAGGTAGTTCTGCTACAGGAATAGGATCAGGCAGCGGACAACCTGGAGGCGGTACTTGTGGAAACATCACGATAGTAGATGGAACAATTACTGCAACTGGAGGTCAGTGGGCAGCCGGAATCGGAAGCGGAGCCAATGGAACGTGTGGAAATATTACTATCAAAAATGGTAGTATTTCTGGAACAGGCAAAGAATACGGAGCAGGAATTGGTCATGGTGATAATGCTAAATGCGGTGATATTACCATAGATGGTGGTACAATTGTTGCTGATGCAGGTTCTTCAGCCGCAGCTATTGGTGGAGGCTTTAGAGGTACTTGCGGCAAAGTGACGATAGGAAGCGATTTGACCAAGGTGACTGCGACAAAGGGATGTGCTTGGAATGATTTGGAATATATTGGCAAAGGTTACGAAAGTACTTGTGGAACAGTAAAGATTGACGGAACAACAGGTGCAAGACATACAAATACTTTCACTAACTATACATCTACGTATGATTCATGGACATGGACGTTGACACATAAATAGATTTCAAAATCCTGTCGGATACACATATGATGACCGTGTAAAAAACGGGCTGTCATTTGTCACATTTGTCACAAGCTGACAGAACGAAACGTTCGGACAGCAATAAAGGGAGTCACAAATTGTGACCCCCTTTCTTTTTGGGACAACTCCCTGATTCAGGGCGACCTTTGTTGTTATCACCTGCGGACCCAGACTTTGTGGGAGGCGGCGCCTTTGGCCTTGATGCCAGAGTTGGTATCGGCTACGAGCTTGGCGAGTTCGCGAGAGGCAGTGGTGTAGCTAAGACGGTTAAGGTTGGCGTATTCCTGAAGAGTGATGAAGCCGTGCTTGTCGAGATGCTTTAAGGCTCGTTGCAGACGTTCATCGGGGGTATAGGGCGAGGGCGACGAGGGGTTGCCGGCAGTGCGCTCGAAGGAATTCTCCTTGTTGATGGCATCCACCAACTGTTTATCGACTTTGAAATTCACACCTTTCGCCCTGACGTGATGATATTTCTGCTTGCATTTTGAGGAAGATTCTTCCTTTTTTGCCGTTGCCCATACCTACGGGCATTTCCTTAATGATGTAATTTGCCATACTATTGCTAATATTTTTATTTCCAAACTATGCAACTTAAATACCAAACTTTGCAATGCATATTTAAAACTTTGCAACATACATTCCAAACTTTGCAATTAAAAATCCTTGCAAATATAAGGATATATTCTGAGAATAGAAAATTTTGGAAAAGGTAATATTCAGAAATGAGTGAAAAAGATTAAAAAAACACAAAAATCGCGGGCAAACGTAACAATGAAAGCAGAAAAACCTTAAATTTGCCGCAGTTTTTGTGACCAATAAACATCATTATTAATTTAAAAGAGAAAGCAAAACTATGAAGAAAATTCTTTTCGCAGTGATGGCTATGATTGCCATCGGATTGACATCGTGTAGCAACAAGGCTCAGCAGAGCGAAGGTGCAGAAGCCGCCGAGGCAACCATCAGCGCACTGACCGAGCAGTTGGAGGCCGGTGACGCCAGCAAGTTCGCAGAAGTGCTGACCACCGTCAAGGAGAAGATTGCCGAGTTTGTCAAGAGCAATCCCGAGGTGGCCAAGGAATATGTGGCTAAGGTTCAGACTTTCCTGAAGGAGAATGCCGACAAGGTGAAGGCCCTCGTAGGTGATAATGCTGCTGCCGCTGCTGCTTTTGCTGCTATTACCGAAGCTGATGCTGAGAATGTGGTGAATGGTCTGCTCGAGTCAGTAGGCGACGCTGCCGAAGCTGCCAAAGACTCTGTAGTCGGAGCTATCAACGATCAGGTTGACGCTGCCAAGCAGGCCGCCGAGGACGCTAAGGACGCTGCTGTCGACGCTGCCAAGGACAAGGCTAACGAAGCTATCGACGACGCTGCCGACAAGACCAAGAAGGCACTGGGACTGTAATTTCAGAAGTTAAAGAAGTTAGAAGAAGTTATCGGCCTTCGGCCTAAGAAGTTAGAAGAAGGTTGGTTTACTGAACGAAACAGCCGGTTCGCTGAATAATTTTTGCGAGCCGGTTTTTTTCGTCTACCTTTGCCGACAGAAATTAACTCTTAAAAAGCAAAGGATATGAAAAAGATTGTTTATCAGATGATGCTCGTAGCATCGATGGCTACACTGACAGCCTGTTCGTCGGACGACCCGTTCGATAGCTATTACAACAACAATGTTATTAACCCCGGTGGCACCGAAATAGGTGGCGGCAATGGCAGCAGCACAGCCGGCAGCGGCGAGTTACTAAACTTCTCGGTCGATCTCGACCGGGAATCAACGGAACCCGCCAGCACCGTAGCCGCATACTATCCTGAGACTGAGGACGACATCACGACGCAGACCTTCGCCACACAGGTTACCATCGACATGGCCAACCCTGTGGCCAAGACCGAGAACGGCGTGGAAATTACCGTCAGCGAGGGTCACGTCACAGCCAATCACGGCTCCACAGAGGGTGTCTGCTACGTCGTAACGGGTACGACGGCAAATGGTTCGCTGACTATTGACGGCAAGACCAACTTCGAGCTGAACCTGAACGGCGTCGACATCACCAATCCTAAGTCGACAGCCCTTGACATCGAGAGCAAGAAGGCAGCCTACATCGTACTGACCGGTACGAACAAACTGACCGACGGCACGACAGAAGACCACAAGAGCACGCTCTACGGCAAGGGTAAACTGCTGCTGAGCGGCACGGGGTCACTCAACGTCTACGGCACCTACAACAACGGCATCCACACCAAGAGCTATGTAGTTATTGACAAAGGCGTCAACCTCTATGTCAACACCACCATCAATCACGGCATCAAGGCTTCTGACGCGGTGGTCATCAACGGCGGTATCATCAACATAGAGAGCAGCGGCGAGGGCGCCAAGGGCATCAACTGCGAAAAGGACATCGTCATCACCGGCGGCCGCACCAACGTCATCTGCACCGGTAACGGCGAATGGGACACCGAAGACCTCGAAACCAAGGCAGCCACCTGCATCAAGTGCGACTCCATCATGACCATCAAGGGCGGCGAGATCAACGTCAAGGCGACGGGCAGCGGCGGTAAGGGACTGAAGGCCGACTGGGAAGCCTACATCAGCGGCGGCAAGATTCGCGTCATCACCACTGGCGGACTCTATTATAGCAACGGTACGCAGGAGAGCCACAACTACACCGGCAATACCGACAATCTGGACGATGCCTACACCTCGTCGCCAAAGGGCATCAAGGTGGGTACGAAGAACGAACACGGCGTGCTGCAGATTACCGGCGGCGACCTGATGGTACGCACCAGCGGCACCAACGGCGAGGGCATTGAGTCGAAGGGCACACTCGACATCAGCGACGGAACGGTGATGGTTTCCGCCTACGACGACGCCATCAACTCCTCGGGCGACCTGACCATCAGCGGCGGCTACGTGGTGGCTGTAGGCACCAACAACGACGGCATTGACTCCAACGGCAACATGTATCTGAAGGGCGGCACACTCATCGCCATGGGAGCAGGCGGTGCAGAGGCAGGAATCGACATCAACGAACAGAAGAAACTCTACATCAGCGGTGGCAACATCTTCGGCATGGGCGGACGCTTCGACGGCTCGCTGGGCAGCACCACGCAGGGCATCGTCACCACCAGCGGCTCCGTAACGGCGAACTCGACGGTCACTGTCACTAGCGGAAGCACCACACTGGCCTCATTCGCCATGCCTCCCTATTCTTACAACAACGGCACCATCGTGGTCAGCGCTCCCGACATGAAGAGCGGCTCGAGCTACACGCTGAATCTCGGCTCGCAGTCGGTCAACGTCACCGCCTCGAACACCATCAGCAACAGCGGCATGGGAGGAGGACCTGGCGGAAATAATCGCCCTGGTGGTTGGTAAACACAATAAATGACAAAAGTTTCCGTTATATGAAATGGATGCAAGAACAGTCGAAATATGAAAACGTCGCCTACGTGGCGCTGTGGGGATTACTCTTCACAGCGCCGCTGCTGACGCTCTATCTCCGCACGACCAGCGACAGCAACCTGACATTCAACTGGCAGGAGGTATGGATGGTGTGGCGTCATTTCTGGGTGTATCTGCTGCTCTTCCTCGTTCACAACTTCCTCCTGGCACCACTGCTCGTCTATCGTAACAAGCGCTGGCTCTATTGCCTGCTGGCACTCTGCATGGTCGGCGTGTTCACCGCCTACCAATGCACCACCCGCCCCGACCACATGCGCCGACATCAGCGCCACGCTATGGAACAGCGCGGGCCGCGACCTATGGATGATCACATGGACCGAGGCGACCTTGAACCGATGGAACAAGGCGATTTCGAACCCACGAAACGAGGCTTCGACCACGAGCCGCCACCCAAGCCGAGGGGCGAGCGGATGGACAAAAAGCCTCCCGTATTCATCGGCGAAAAGGATATTGTGGCCATCGTGGTACTCATCCTGATGTGCGGCATGAACCTCAGCATCAAACTATATTTCCGTACCCGTAACGACCACAAGAAGTTGCAGGCGCTCGAGAAGGAGAACCTGGAGCAGCAGCTGGAGTATCTGAAATACCAGATCAACCCGCACTTCTTCATGAACACGCTGAACAACATCCACGCGCTGGTCGACATTGACCCCGAGAAGGCCAAAGGCACCATTCTGGAGCTGTCGAAGATGATGCGCTTCGTGCTCTACGAGGGCGACAAGAAGGGCGTCCCCCTCAGTAAGGAGTTCGAATTCATCCGCACCTACATCCAACTGATGAAGCTGCGCTACACCGACAAAGTAAAAATCAGCGTCAACCTGCCCACCGAGGCTCCCGACAAGACCGTACCCCCGCTGATGCTCATCTCGTTCATAGAGAACGCCTTCAAACACGGCATCTCCTACCAGCACGAGTCGTTCATCGACATCAAGGTCAGCATCAGCAACGACAGGCTCCACTTCACCTGCCGCAACTCCAAAGCCGACAAGGCTGCGATTGAGCGAGAACAGAGTGATGCTTGCATCGACTCTGCCGAGCGTGAGCAGGCTCGACCAGAGGTCAAGCCTAACGAAGAAAAAGGCGGCGTAGGCCTGCAGAATGTCAAACAACGTCTAAATCTACTCTATGACAACAATTATACGCTAAAAATACAGGACGAGAGCGATGTTTACAGCGTCGACCTCACCATTCCACTCTAAACGCTAATCTCTAAACTCTAAACTCTAAACGAATATGATACGTTGCATGGCCATTGACGACGAGCCCCTGGCTCTTCAGCAGATAGTTGCCTACATAGGCAAAGTTCCCTTCCTTGAACTCATAGCTCAATGTCAGAGTGCACTGGAGGCCCGTGAGTTTCTTGAACACGACACGGTCGACGCCATTTTCTGCGACATCAACATGCCCGACCTCAACGGCATGGACTTTATCAAGTCACTCACCGTACCGCCCCTCGTCGTCTTTACCACAGCCTATTCGGAATATGCCGTCGAAGGTTTCCGCGTCAATGCCGTCGACTATCTGCTCAAGCCCTTCGGCCTGCAAGACTTCCAACGCGCCGCCAACCGCCTGAAGGACCGCTTGGAAAGCAACGCGCCAGCCGTCAGCGCTTCAGTGAATGGCGCTTCTGTGGTCGGCGGTTTTACCGCCGACACCTCCGACGACACCATCTTCCTCAAGACCGAATACCGTATTGT
>JAEEGG010027684.1_pt1 | contig 10721 bp, 7 predicted proteins | sample 9134161 | NCBI WGS metagenome assembly JAEEGG01 (sample SAMN16246543, study PRJNA631951) | gut metagenome | biome: gut microbiome; feature: rumen; material: CR-attached | host: Bos | place: Iran: Karaj | collected 2018-10
TGTCGTGGCATTCTGCTTTGCATTGGCTCTATTTTTCAGTCCTCTGTTCCTCGCCATCCCCGCTGCTGCCACAGGTCCTGCGCTCATCCTTGTGGGCATCATGATGTGCATGAACACCACCAGTATAGATTGGGGTGACTATACGGAGGTCATTCCCGCCTTCGTCACCATCTTGTTGATGCCACTGAGTTACAGCATTAGCGACGGCATCATGCTGGGCATTATCATGTTTGTGCTGATGAAGTTCGGTAAGGGTATGAAGGGCATCCGTCAGATTAGCCCCACCATGTGGGTGCTTTTTGTGCTTTTTGTGCTCCGCTATGTGCAAAAGGCTCTCTAGTGGAAAATGATGAAATCTTCCTCTTTTCTGATGAAATTTGTGGGGAAATGACTATCTTCTTAGCAAAATATTAAAAAATAATGGTGTTTTTTGTGTTGGTGTGGAGAAAAGATTGTAATTTTGTATTCAAATAGTGAGTGTTGAATCATGTCGAGTCAGTGGAACCCACATAGATGGGACAGAATCGCCGAATGACGAGATGACGGAGAGGCGTGATAATATTTGCCAAATAGGAGTTTTATATGAATACTTGGGTACTGTATATCATCATAGCGATTGTCTTGGTTGTTGCTGAGTTGGTGTATTTTCGTTTTGCGGATAAGTACAACCTCGTAGAAAAGCAAAAAGAGAATGGCCACACTTCTACGATTACACGTAGAGGCGGTGGCGTTATTTTTTTGCTATCCATTGTTATATGGGGTCTGATGATGTTGCTGTTGGGGAATGAGATTTTAGATTATATCCCGTTTTTGTGCGGATTGTTGCTCGTTGCGGGAATAAGTTTCGTTGAAGAGTTCCGTTCTGTACCTGAATCTGTGCGTGTGGCTATCCATTTCGTTGCCATGGGACTTATGTTTTGGGGGATGGGCATCGTATATTGGACCTTGTGGTGGAAAATACTGCTTGCTCTCATCGTGTTTGTAGGAGCCATGAATGTCATCGGTTTTATGGATGGCATCAATGGTATAACAGCCGGGTACAGTTTTGTGGTGCTGTTGTCGTTGTTTTTGCTGAATAACCAATTCGATGAACCCTTTATGCTCGACTCCCTCCTTGGTGTGTCAATATTGGGAGTTCTCGTGTTTGGCTTCTATAATTTCAGACCCGGTGGAAAGGCAAAGGCATTTGCAGGCTCTGTGGGTTCAGTGGGGATTTCCTTCATCATATTGTTTGCCATTGGCAAATTGATTATCAAGACGGGTGATGTCACATGGCTGGCATTCCTTTTGGTATATGGTGTTGATGGGTGTTTGACCATCATTCACCAGATTATCAAACGTAAGGGTTTGGGACGAGTACACCGTAAACATGCGTACCAATTGATGGCAAATGAACTGGAAATGAACCATGTGGTTGTGTCTGTTATCTACATGACCATCCAACTGATTATTTCTCTGGTCATGATTTATCTCGTCCCTGACACCTTGGAGGCGCATTGGACTTATCTGATAGTTGTGGCATTGGTGCTGAGTGTAGCATACATACTCTTCATGAAGAAATATTACTATCTTTATGAAATATACTTGCTACGGCAGAAACAGAATACGAGCGAGATGAAAATCACCAAGGCATTATTCAACCGTCTTACGGAACAGGCGCAGTCTTCGCCAAGACTGCGTGCGAGTTATGACCTCCGCAATACAGCCAGAGATCAGTCGCAAAGAATGTTGAATGCCATTGAGCCAGGATCCGTGGTGCCTATTCATCGACATCAGAAGACTTCGGAAACGGTTGTGTGTTTGCGAGGAAGATTGGTTGAAGAGTTTTATGATGAATTGGATCAACGTTGTGTTGAAACGATAGAACTGTCTCCAAATGGACCCGTAGTGGCACTGAACATTCCTGCGGGACAGTGGCATACTGTGCATGCGTTGGAAAGTGGCACAGTGATAATGGAGGTGAAAGATGGCAGGTATGAGGCAATCAAACAAACGCTTGTGTATACCAACGGACATTACGAGTTGATGAAGAATTGAATGGGTTAAATGCCCCAACATGGATGTCGGGCACAAGATATTGTATAAGGTTTGAATTAAATATATAATGGAAGATATATGAAGAATCCATTTGACAAGATACTAAACTGGTATTTTACTAAGAACTCGCTCCCGTACTGGAGCATTTTCCTGATTGATTGCGGCACCATTGCACTGAGCGGTGTCATGGTGTATTGGGCTTTCCATAGTGCTGACATGCTGGTGTCAAACATGATTCCACTGTTGTGTACTGTGGCTTGCTTCATCGTGCTGAGCATTCCCGGCTTTAAGATATTCCATACGTATTCGGGCTTTATGCGTTATTCAAGTTTTGTTGACTTGATGCGTACGGTGTATAGTAATACCTTGGCGTTAGTGTTGGCACTGATAGCCCAGAAAGGGATGGATTTGTTGCCACAGGCGCATTTTGTTCATTTCGATGCTACGAAAATCCTGTTACTCTACTTGATGGCCACTATGATGATGTGGGCTCTGAGAGTTTTTGTGAAGACTTTGTATGATGTGGCTTTCTCGAACGCAGGAGCGATGCGTGTGCTGATTTATGGTGCCATGTCAGAAGGTGTGGGATTGGCGAAAAGTATTATGACGGCACGTCCCAGAAAATATGCAGTGAAAGGATTCATCACCCACTATAAGCACACCAAGCACCAGCGGATTATGGGCGAAAAAGTGTACTCGGTAGATGAGGACATCGCCACCATCATCCGAAAGAATAAGATTGAAGGAGTCTTGGTGGCACCTTATAGAACCAAGGAATTCCGTAATAATCAGGATATTCAGGATGTGATTCTTGGTGCTGGAGCAAAGATATTGATGGCTCAGAGTGCCATTGAGATGACAGCTGAAAATGATGGGATGCTCACTGACTTCAGTAACGTGCATATGCGAGAGGTGAGCGTTGAAGAGTTGTTGCCCCGTTCGGAAATCAGGGTGGATATGAAATCGATAGGCGAGTTCCTGGAAGGACAGCGTGTGCTGATTACAGGTAGTGCAGGTTCCATTGGCTCGGAAATCGTACGTCAGGTGGCAAAACTGAAACCTGCCGCCTTGATGCTGATAGACCAGGCAGAAACTCCGCAGCATGATATCCGGCTGATGATGAAGAACGAATTCCCCGACATTCCAGCGGAGACTTTGGTGACGAGCATCAGTCATTCCCACAGAATGGATGCTGTGTTTGGTGCATTCCGTCCAGATTACGTGTTCCACGCTGCAGCGTATAAGCATGTACCAATGATGGAGGATAATCCGTGCGAGGCAGTATTGAATAATGTGTATGGCACCAAAGTGATAGCTGACATGAGTGTGAAGTACGGAGCAAAGAAATTTGTGATGGTATCTACAGATAAGGCTGTGAATCCCACTAACGTGATGGGTTGCTCGAAACGTATCTGTGAAATCTATGTACAGGCATTGGATTTGGATCTGAAACAGAAACGTGCTGCCAAGACACAGTTTGTCACCACCCGTTTTGGCAATGTGTTGGGCAGTAATGGCTCGGTCATCCCTCTGTTCCGTGAACAGATCAAGAATGGAGGACCCGTGACGGTGACAGATGAGCGTATCGTGCGTTTCTTCATGCTGATTCCTGAGGCTTGTAAGTTGGTGCTTGAGGCTGGTACGAAGGGTAATGGCGGTGAAATTTTTGTGTTTGACATGGGTAAACCCGTGAGAATCGCAGATCTGGCTAAACGTATGATCAAACTGTCAGGTGCCAAGAATGTGCAGATTAAGTTCACGGGCCTGCGTCCTGGAGAGAAACTCTATGAGGAGGTGCTCAATGAACTTGAGGGTACAAAACCTACCTTCCATGAGAAAATCCGCATAGCAGAAGTTCGTGAATATGACTTTGATCAGGTGTGCAACGACATTAACGAACTGATAGAGATAGCGAAACGCTATGATGGAATGGAAACGGTGAGAAAGATGAAGGAAATGGTGCCGGAGTTCAAGAGTAACAACTCGGTGTATGAGGTGCTGGACGGGAAGTAAGATGTGTGATGTAAGAGGTATGAAGTAAGAAGTAAGAAGGATGATGTAGGAGGTGAGAGATAATCAGAAAGGGATGCGAGTGACACAACTCGCATCCCTTTCTTTGTGTATTGTGCTCACTTATTCGTACCGTTGAGCTGTGCTCGAAGGTAGGATGCGCCTCAACAATAAAAAGAAATAAAGTATTTTCTTTTGTGTTGTGCTCACTTATTCGTACCGTTGAGCTACGCTCGAAAGTAGGATGCGCCTCAACAATAAAAATAAAAACGATTTTATTTTGTATTGTGTTCGGCTTTCACTACCTTTGTGCCCGACTAAGCTAACAAGATTAACCATACATGGCAGAAACTAACTTTTTTGCGGTCGATTTGGGCGCGACAAGTGGACGCACTATCTTGGGAACGATTGGTGGGGGAATCCTCCAACAGCGGGAACTGACCCGTTTCCCCAATCACATCATCGAGACGGGTGGACATTTCTTCTGGGACATCTTTGCGTTGTATCATGAAATCATCCGTGGACTGAAAATGGTGGCGGATGAGGGGATTGTGCTTACCTCCATCAGTATAGACACATGGGGTGTAGATTTTGTGATGATAGGCAAAGATGGAGGTGTGCTCCGCAATCCCTATTGTTACCGTGACCCTCACACTGACGGGGCGATGGATGACTATTTCAAATTGGTGCCCAAAGAACGTCTTTATGAAAAGACTGGCATCCAGTTCATGCCATTCAACTCACTTTTCCAACTGGCGACTTTGCGGAAGAACCATGATTCAGCTTTGGAGGTTGCGGACAAGATTTTGTTTGTGCCTGATGCATTGATGTATATGCTGACGGGAGAGGCAGTGTGTGAATACACCATTCTCTCGACGAGCCAGATGCTGGATCCTCGTACGAGACGGATTGCTCCCGAGTTGATTGAGGTGATAGGATTGAAGGAAAGTCAGTTTGGACGTTATGTGAATCCATGTGACAAGGTGGGTGTGCTGACACCTGAAGTGCAGCGGATGACTGGTCTGGGCGCTGTGCCAGTGGTGGCAGTGGCTGGACATGACACGGGGGCTGCTGTGGCAGCCGTGCCTGCTAAGAACGAGCGGTTTGCCTATCTCAGTTGCGGTACGTGGTCGCTCCTGGGCATTGAGACGAAGGATGCCATCATCTCTGAGCAGAGCTATCGATATAACTTCACCAACGAGGGTGGAGTGGAAGGAACTACCCGTTTTCTGAAGAACATCTGTGGCATGTGGCTTCTGGAGCGTTGCCGCAAAGAATGGACTGATGCTCCTGCTGATGTCAACCAAATCAATCAGAATAGCATGGAGGTGGCTCCATTCCAGCGCTTTATCTTCCCTGATGCCCCCGACTTCGCCAATCCTGTCAGCATGGTTGAGGCCATACAGAAATATTGCAAAAAGACAGGGCAGGCAGTACCGCATGATTATAGGACGATGGCGCGCTGCATTTTCGAGAGCCTTGCCATGCGTTACCGTCAGGTGCTGGGCTATCTGAAAGGCATGGCACCGTTCCCCATCGAGCAGCTGCACGTCATTGGAGGCGGTTCACGCAACGGTTATCTGATGCAAATGACAGCCAACAGCATCGGTGTGCCCGTAGTGACTGGCCCTGTGGAAGGGACAGCCATTGGCAATATCATGTTGCAAGCCAAGGCGGCGGGTTTGGTGAACGATTTGTTTGAGATGCGGAAGATGATCGCTGACAACGTCGAGACCAAGACATATCTGCCACAAGTCACTGCGGCATGGGATGAGGCATATGAGAAGTATGTGGAAAGATGCATGAAGTAAGAAATACAAATAGAATAACTAACTAAAAAACCTAACAAATCAATGAAAGAAGAATTGGTAAAAAAAGCGTATGAAGTGGCGAAAGAACGCTATGCTGAAATCGGAGTGGACACAGAGACCGTGTTGCAACAACTTCAAGATTTTCATCTGTCGCTTCACTGTTGGCAGGCTGATGACGTGCATGGATTCGAGGTGCAGGCAGGTGCCATGAGCGGTGGCATCCAGAGTACGGGCGACTTTCCTGGTGCAGCCCGCAACATCGATGAACTCCGTGCTGACATCCTTAAGGCAAAGAGCTTGATTCCCGGCAAGCACCGTCTGAACTTGCATGAGATATATGGCGACTTCAAAGGCAAGGTCGTGGATAGAGACGAGGTGACTGTGGAGTATTTCCAGTCGTGGATTGACTGGGCAAAGGAACATGAAACCCTGCTCGATTTCAACTCGTCCTCCTTCTCCCATCCCAAGAGCGGCAGTCTCTCGTTGGCAAACCCGGATAAGGGTATCCGCAATTTCTGGATTGAACACACGAAGCGTTGTCGCGACATTGCCAATGCAATGGGTGAGGCACAGGGAGACCCCTGCATCATGAACCTATGGGTGCACGACGGATGTAAGGACGTGAGTGTGAACCATGCCATGTACCGTAACCTGCTCAAGCAGTCGTTGGATGAAATATTCGAGAAGAAGCAGCCCTATATGAAAGACTGTATTGAAGGCAAGGTGTTCGGTATCGGTTTGGAGAGCTTCACCGTAGGATCCCACGATTTTTACACGGCATATGCAGCCAAATACGACAAGATTCTTACAATCGACACGGGACACTATCATCCCACAGAGATGCCAGGTGACAAAGTGAGTGCCGTGTTGCCGTTTGTCAAGGAACTTATGCTCCATGTAAGCCGTCCGGTGCGTTGGGACAGTGATCATGTGACTATTATGGACGACCCCACTCAAGACCTCTTCTTTGAGATTGTCCGTGCCGGTGCTCTTGACCGCGTTCATTATGGTCTCGATTTCTTCGATGGCAGCATCAACCGCATTGGCGCTTATGTCATCGGTTCCCGTTCAGCCCAGAAGTGTATGCTCCGTGCATTGCTTGAACCTCGTGACACCATTTCCGAGTTGGAACTGGCAGGGGAAGGCTACAAGGTGCTTGCCCTTATTGAGGAGCAGAAAGCCATGCCATGGCAGGCTGTCTATGACGAGTTTTGTCTGCGCAACAATGTGCCAGTGGGTGATGGTTTCATTGCAGAGATAGAGCAATACGAGAAAGCTGTGACCAGCAAGAGGTAAATCGTGTGAGACAAATTAGAAAGAAAAAAGAAAATGTATGGAAAAAAGCAGTTTGAAGAGCACCATTGCCGTCTCTCTCACCAATTATCTTGATGCAGGAGCCATTGTGGCAGGTGCCAGTGGATTGACACTCTGGCAAAAATACCTCGGATTGAGTGAGTTGCATCTTGGGTGGCTTAATTTTATCAGTGCCAACTGTCTCGGTGCCGCTCTTGGTGCTATCATTGGTGGATTTCTTGCCGATAAGTACGGACGCAAGTTTATTTATACCTACAACCTGATTGTGTATATGGTGGGTGTGCTGCTCATTATGTGCTCTGTCAACTTCCCTATGTTGCTGTTTGGTTTTTTAGTGACGGGCATCTCTGTCGGCATTGGCGTGCCAGCCTCTTGGACTTATATCTCCGAGAGCTCGGAAAATAACCGTAGAGGACGTAACATATGCATCTCGCAGATGTCGTGGGGATTCGGACCCATGATTATCCTGCTTTTGGGTATGTTCTTCGCCCCAGATGGCTATCTGTTTAGTTGGGTGGAAGCGTTGGGACATGCCGTGGGAGGTGCGGGACTGACCGAAGAAGCCCTTAACGTGTTCAGTTCAAGAGTGGTGTTCCTGTCCCTCTTCATCGTCGCCTTCATTGCATGGAACATGCAGCGTAAGCTCGAAGAGAGTCATGACTGGAAGGCTAGCAGGGAAAATGTCAAGGCCAAGGGTGAAGACACGGGGCTCCTGCACGCGTTCGCTGTCCTGTTCACCAACAAGACGGCTGTCAAGACCGTTTGTTTCCTTGCCACCATCTATCTTACATGGAATCTCGTAGCATCCGTCATGGGTTTTTTCCAGCCCCACATTTATGAGACGGCTGGTGGTGTGAGCAATGAACAGGCTAATATGCTCAGTTGTGTGGGCTGGGCCATTGTTGTGGCCATCACCTTCGGACTGTCATTCCTCATTGACAAATTGCCGCACAAGTTTTTCTATATACTTGGTTTGGTGGCAGCATTAGCCACGTGGTTTGTCATCATTGCTGGAGTGAATGGTATAGGTAGCCTTTGGGCATTCTCTATCCTTTGGGGTATCAACGGAGGACTTTCTGTGCAGATATTCTATGCCTTGTGGGGTTCTGAGTTGTTTCCTGCCAAGTTCCGTGCTGGTGCTCAGGGACTCATGTTCTTTATTGTGCGTGGACTCTCTGCCATTTGGGGTCTTGTCTTCACCTACATCTATGGTGAGCAAGGCGAAGGTTTCTCCATTGCTGCCTATTGTATGATAGCCTTGCTGCTCATCTCTCTTGTGGTGGGCGTGATTGGTGCCCCCAACACACGTGGCAAATCATTGGAACAAATAACGACAGAACGGTATGGGGAAGGTGTTTAGAGTTTAGGGTTTAGAGTTTAGAGTTTAGGGTTTAGAGTTTAGGGTTTAGAGTTTAGGGTTTAGAGTTTAGAGTTTAGGGTTTAGAGTTTAGTGTTTAGAGTTAAGAGTTTAGCGTTGAAATATGAATAGTATATTAACAAATCGTCCTGCCCTCCAAGCGGTGATCGATCAGATAGCTGAAGTGACGTCCTATCTCTGGCAGAAAGGTTGGGCAGAAAGAAATGGTGGCAACATCACGGTGAATGTCACAGAGTTTGTGGATGACGACATCAAGGCTATGCCAGCCATTGCGCCCGTGAAGCAAATTGGTATGGTGCTGCCTCAATTGAAAGGGAAGTATTTTTATTGTAAAGGTACGGGAAAGCGTATGCGTGATTTGGCTCGTTGGCCCATGAAGAACGGATCCATTGTGCGCATCTGCGAGGATTGTGCCAGTTATGAGATCATTGCAGATGAGCCCGTCGTGCCCACCTCGGAACTGCCGACCCACTTGGCACTCCAGAATTACCTCCTGGAGACAGGTTCCTGTTATAAGGCAACCCTCCATACTCATCCCATTGAATTGGTGGCGATGAGTCACATCCCGCGGTTTCTCCGTGAGGGAGAGATGACACAAGTACTTTGGAGTATGATACCAGAGACGCTTGCCTTTGCTCCCCTTGGCATCGGCATTGTACCCTATGCCTTGCCCTCGTCTGTGCAACTGGCAGAAGCGACGCTGGAGCAGATTAAGAAGCATGATGTGGTGCTGTGGGAGAAGCATGGTACGGTGGCAGTGGGACAGGACATCATGGATGCCTTCGACCAGACCGATGTGCTTTGTAAGGCAGCTAACATTTATATGTGTGCCCGTAACATGGGTAATGAACCTGAGGGCATGACCGATGCCGCCATCAAGGAAGTGCAGGAAGTGTTCAATTTGCCCAAGAAACGTCCTTGTTGAGGACATATCTGTCCCTATTATTCTTTTAAAAATAGAAAAGATAGCAGAATGACAGCAGACGAACGATACATGAAGATGGCGTTGGAAGAGGCGCGTGTGGCATTGGCACAGGATGAGATTCCAGTGGGTGCCGTGGTGGTGGCACACGGACAGGTTGTAGGAAAGGGGCACAACCTGACCGAGACACTACACGACGTGACAGCACATGCGGAGATGCAAGCCATCACTGCAGCGGCTGAAACATTGGGGGGCAAGTACCTGACAGGATGTACATTGTATGTGACAGTGGAACCGTGCGTGATGTGTGCGGGGGCAATTGGGTGGAGCCAATTGGGACGGCTCGTCTATGGGGCGGGTGACGAGAAACGTGGTTTCAAGAAGTTCGCTCCTCAAGCGCTGCATCCCAAGACGGAGGTGGTGAGCGGAGTGCTGGAAGAAGAATGTGCCCAACTGATGAAGGATTTCTTCAAGAAAAAAAGATAGTGTTCCTGACCGGGGAACAGTAAACAATCAGTCGAGGGCGTGTTCATAGAGGCTGTCCATCACACTTTCGGACAGATTTTCAAAGCCTCCCATCTCCTCGGCTTTCATTTCCACTTCACGCCAACGGTTGCGTTCTTCGAGCATGTCCCATGCCTGCTGGGCTCCGCTTTCGTCAAGACTGTCAATCCGAGTGATAAAAAGCCTGTTGCCATCGCTCTTCACAGTGTAGTAGAGTTCCTGTACACCGTCCAGCATGCCGTCAGCCCAATAATAGACCTCGAAATGTTTGCGATAGCGTCCATCCTTTTCATGGATGGCTGTGATGTTTTCACGACTGACACAAATCTGTTCGGAGTTGTCGATGCCGGTGAGTAGCCAGGTGGCATATTTCGTGCCCTCGTCTGCATCAGTGAAGGATGTTGCCACCAATGCATGGAGGGTGTCAAGCACGGCTGGTGCAAGGTATTTGTGCAGGATGGCTTCATCCCAGTCCCATGCATTCGATTCTTTAGGTGCATGGCTATAGAATTCCTCGATGAAGGCAATGGCTTCTTCTTCGCTTACGTCTTGCCAGTGGATGTCGGCAAGACTGTCTGTCTTGAGGCTGTCGGTCACGATCGAATCGTTGACATCTGCGATACCATTGGTCTTGTTGCCCGTACAGGAAAGGATACCGGCCATCAGCAGTGTCCATACCCATAATTGTATGTGTTTCATCTTATTCATGACATAAAAAGAGAATAGGTGATTTTTGTTATGAAGA
>JAEEGG010027686.1_pt1 | contig 10720 bp, 12 predicted proteins | sample 9134161 | NCBI WGS metagenome assembly JAEEGG01 (sample SAMN16246543, study PRJNA631951) | gut metagenome | biome: gut microbiome; feature: rumen; material: CR-attached | host: Bos | place: Iran: Karaj | collected 2018-10
CAAAGACCTGAAATCAAAATAGTAGATGCCAAAGCTGAATTAGATATAGATTTGCCAGAAGCTAAATTAGTATTTGTAAGTCCTAACGGATTCTTTAGAGGAACTGAATCAACTAGATATGCATTTAAGGTAATTAATTATGAATTAGGAATACCTTGTAGATTTCATGACTTTAGAGATACTCATGCAACAAGGTTAATAGAGCAAGGTGCAGATATAAAAGCAGTATCTAAAAGACTAGGACATTCAACTATAATGACTACTTACAATATTTATGTAAGAGTAACTGACAAAATGGAAACTGAAACAGTAAAAACATTTGAAGGATATGCCAATACATTAGATATCCCAAAAACTGTGGATAAACCTTATTTTGATTAAACGCTTGATTTTCTAGAAAAAAGTGATATTATAAAAGGCAATTAATTAATTGGAGCTGATGTCTAATGAGAAATAAAGCACTTTTAATTTATGCACCAAAACAATTTAGTTTATTAATTAATGTAATCAATGAGGGAAATTGACTATAAAAGTCTTTTTCCCTCTTTTTTGTTGGGAGGGTTTGGATGATAAAATATGATGAATATGGAAAATTGGAAGCCAAATTATTAAATGAAGATGGTGTATTGTCTAAAAAGAGAATCAAACAAGAGAATTATAAGATGTATAAAAAGGATTTTCACGACTTGATTGAACTAATGACAATGAATAAAATGTTTCATAGTCTATATGCAGAGCAATTAGATTTCTATATAGATAAAAATCTAGAGTTTAAAGTAATATCTGAATCTAAATTGCACTCATATTCTTACGCAGAAGGATTAAATGACTTAACAGAAGAAGATACAACAGTAATTACTATGGATAAACATGCTTATGAGCAATTTCATGAATTATGTATTCAATTAATCATTAAAGTTAAGAAATCTTGGAGACAATTAAACGAAGTAGAAAGATTTATCTTAAAATGTCTAGAGTTTGATAACCCACCAAATATAGATGATGATGTAGCATTTGAACTATCATATGATTCAAAAAAATACTATCAATTTAAAAAGAGTGGATATATTAAAATGGGAGTTCAATTAAAAGTACATGAAGCAACTGAATGTAATTCAGTCCTACCAAATGCATATAATAAACTAAAAGAAGAAAATAAAAAGGAAAAAAATTCCTAGTTTTTAGTACAGTAAAAATAACAATAATAAAACTAAAAAAATCTCTCTATTATGGGAGATTTTTTCCAATGGTTTAAATAAGCAATCTTATAGATAATGGTAGTGAACAAAGGCCTTAGTTCAAATCTAGAGAAAAGGAAGTGAACTAAAAATGAATGATGAATATATAAGAATATTCGCAATCATGCCTAGTGAGATCTATAAGACAAAAGATTTAACTAGCGAAGAAAAATTAATCGCAGAGAGAATTACTGCTCTTTGCAAAAAGGAGGGATATGCTTGGATAAGCAATAAAGCATTAGCTGATATGTATGGAATAAGAGTTGATACAGTTTCAAAACATATAAAACATTTAATTGAATATGGATACATTAAATGTATATATGGGAAGAATGGTAATGGTAATAAAAAAAGAACCATATATTTATCCAATAACATATGGGACAATGAGGCAATAGTTAATAGTTTAGATAATCAATCTAATATAGGTTATTCTTCCAAATATAATAATAAATATAATAATAAAAAAGAATATGAAGATAATACTCCTGATTGGATTAAACATCCTGAAATGTGTAAGTCAGAGCCTATGACTCCAGAAGAAATTAAAGAATTTGAAGAACTACTTGCGGAGTTTAAATAATGGAAGATAGATTAATATACACAGTACAGGAAGTAGCTAGTATTCTTCATTCTAGCCCAAATTATATTTATGAATTAATTAGAAAAGGATATTTACCTGCAATTAAATTAGGAAGTTTAAAAGTCTTAAAATCTACACTAGAAAGATTCTTAATTCAAAACGAAGGAAAAGATTTATCTGATTTAAACAATATTAAAAAGATCATTATTGTAGAGGTAGATAATGAGTAAGATTAATATTAGAAAAAGAGGAAATTATTATGAATATAGAATTGAAATAGCAAGAGTAGATAATAAAAGACAATGGTTAAGCAAATCAGGTTTTAGAACAAAGCCAGAAGCTCAAGAAGCAGGAGTACAAGCTTACAATGAATATATCAATGCAGGGATACCTTTTAAACAATGTGATTTATCTTATTCAGATTATCTTGACTATTGGTTAGAAAATTATTGTAAAAACAATCTAAAATATAACACAATTCAAACCTATCAAATCATAATTAATAAATATTTAAAGAAAGGTATAGGAAAATATAAACTATCAACTATAACAGGAGTTGCATTAAATTCATATATCACTGAATTAGTAAATAATTATAATCATTCAAGAACTTATTATAAAAACATATTAAAAGTTATTAAAGGATCATTTAGAGACGCATGTAATTTATATGGATTTATTAAATATAATCCAGCATTAACATTAAGATTACCTAAAATTGATGAAATAGAAGAAGAAAGAAGACATGTTTATACAAAAGAAGAAATAGACTTAATTCTAGAAAAATTTAAGGATAATGCAACATTTATAGCCTCATTCTTAACATCATGTTTTACTGGTATGAGAACTGGAGAAGTATTTGCTCTTACATGGGAAGATATTGATTTAGAAAATGGAATAATAGATGTTCAACATAGTGTTTATGATAAACCAAAAGACAAAGATGGTAGATGGTTTTTAGGAACAACTAAAACTATATCAGGAAAAAGAAAAATCTATATAGGAGAAACATTAATAAAAGCATTAAAGAACTTCAAAGAAAGACAAGAAGAGTTAAAGAAATTATTTGGTAAAGATTATAAATATTATCATTTAGAAGAAATTAAAACTGAATCGGGTAAAATAACAGATAAAAGAATAGTTCTTAATGACGATTATTCAAAAGAAATACTTAATCTAGTATTTACAAAAGATGATGGAACTTATGTAGGAACTGATATACCTAAGTATCCATTTAAGATAATACATAGTGTATTAGGAATTAAAAAATGTAGATTCTATGATTTAAGAGGAACATATGCAACGAAAGTATTAAATACTGGAACTGGAATTAAAGATGTGGCTAATTTACTAGGACATAGAAACGTAGAAACAACCGAAAATTACTATATAACTAGTTTAGAAGACAATAGAAGAAGTGCAGTTAACGAATATGATAGTAAAAATACAACTGATGTTATAAAAAGTGTAATAGAATTTCAAATTAAAGAAGGTGAAGCAGTATGAATTATGCAATTTTCAGAAGTGAACCTATCTATACACTAAATGATCTAGCTCAAATTGGCTCTCACAATAAAAGAGAAAAGAAAGCATATAAATCTAATCCAGATATAGACTTATCAAAAACTAAAGATAATGTAGAACTTGTTCCATTAAATATGAAATATGTTAAAGGTTTTTATGAAATAACAAAAGAATATAAAAAAGAACATGAAGAAAGAATGAAATATGAAAGAGAAGATAGAAGGAGAACATTCAGACAAATGGTAGATAAATCCAAAAGTGTTGTAGCAGATGAAATGATATTTACTGCCTCACATAACTTCTTTAATGATATGCCAAAAGAAAAAGTATTAGAATGGGCAGAATATTGTATGGCATTTGTAAAAGACTATTTAGGTTATAAAGATGAGCAAATATTACATGCAACATTACATATGGATGAAAAAACACCTCATATACATTGTGTGGTAGTTCCTTTAATAAAAAAGTTTGATAAGAGAACAAATACAGAACGATATACCATCTCTAAAAAGCAATATATCCACGATAAAGAGCATTTAAGTGAATTGCAAGATAAATACTGTGAATTATTAAATCTAGGTGGATTTGCTCTAGAAAGAGGTCAAAAACATAGTGCAGTAGAACACTTAAATATGAAAGAATTTAAAAGAGCAACACAAGAAGTAAATAAAGAATTAACAAATAGAAGTAATAAACTAGATCAAGCTATTACTGATTTAGAAGTAAAAATGAAATCTAATAAACCAGTATTATTTGAAAAAGAATCAATTAAGATAAAAAAAGATACATTTGATAGTATGAATAAAGTAATAGAAGAATCTAAAAAAATAAGTGAAATGAAACCTAAATTAGATAGCACATATAAAGCTATGAAAGAACAAATAAGTACATATTCAAAAGTTCAACAAGAAAACTATGATTTAAAAGATGAAATAATAGATCTAAAATTTCAGAATACAAATCTTTCAAATAAAGTTTCAATACTTGAAAATACAATAACAGTTCTAAAGAGAACAATAGAAAGAGTAGCAAATTTCTTTTATAATTTAGTAGCTAATAAATTAATCCCTAAAGAAAAGGAAAAAGAAATGCATCAAATATTGGGTAATAATTATAAGCCATATAAAGAAAAGAGTAGAGATGACGGACTTTCCTTATAAGACTATCTTTTAGACAAGATAGTAACACACTATGATATTGGCAGAGCCAATAACAATGTGTGCCAAGGATAAACCCTTTGGAATCCCATTAAGCACCAATACTACAAACTATCGTAAGTAGTAAAGGTGCCTTTTTTATTTCATCATCGAGATTCATAAAAAAGAAAAATACTATCGCCACTTTCATTGCTAAAGCAACAAAACGTGCCACGTATTTTAATTCTAAATCAAGCAATAATATTACTTGATTTATATCGGAATATAGTAATATTACGATGAAAAAAGAAAATCCGAAATACGATTTTCTTTTTATTTTAAATAACTATTTTCTATCATATCTATATTTGTGTAGTAGTCTTTTCTATTTTTGAAAATATCAGCAAGTTCTTTTGGTGATTCTTTACAACCCCTTTTAATCCATTCATCAAGAAATCCAAATATACCGCCAGATATCCATCCATTAGTATAAGCTATTTTATTTTCAAGATTGTTTTTTGGACCAGAACAATTAAGAATATTTTGATACAATAAGTAAGAAAGTTTAGAATTATATAATAATAAAAGTAAATCTTTTTCATTATAATAATGGTTAAATAATCCAAAAATCACATCCCCTTTTTTATCTTTTATTTGATTATTCCACCATTCGTTTGTTTTCCTATCTAAATAGTTAATGATTATCTCTTCTTTCGAGTTATAATTCCTATAAAAAGAAGACCTGTTAACTCCCGCCTTATTAGTGATTTCCAATATTGTAATATTACTAAATTTTTTATTTTTTAATAAATTAAAAAGTGCTAATTCTATAATTTCTTTTGTCTGGGTTTTTCTTATATAAGCCATAACGAAACAAAACACCTCCGAATGTTGCAATAAGAATTTGACATATTGCTAATTAATCTTCATTATACTATAATATAATCGTAAAAGCAACAAATGTTGCAATAAGTGAGGTGTAATAATGAAGAAAAAAATATTAGTATTATTGATTATTTTTATTATTGGCTTAATTATAGGATATATAATTGGAAATACAATTTTGAGGAGTTTATAATATGAAGAAAGTAGTAGGAATTATGGGTTTTATTATTATTTGTATTATTGTATTTATTGTTGGTGTTAATATGGGAATGTCATTGTCTATTAATATAGCTAACAATGCTAGATATGGTTATTTTAAAGTTAGTTACGAGGGAAAAGTTATAAAAGACCTAAAGTATGGGGATGGGCAACTAGAAAATTATGATTTATATTTACCAAAAGGTAATTCAAAAAAAGAGTATTCATTAATTCTTTATATTCATGGTGGAGGATTTACAGGCGGAGATAAAGGAAGTATTGATGCTATAAGATATGGAGAATATTTTGCTAATAAAGGTTATGTTGTAGCATCGGTAAATTATACTCTTCGTACTAATGAAACAAATACAAGTGTTAAAGAAATGTATGATGAAGTTATTTTATCATTAAATTCTATTGTAAAGAAAAGTGAAGAAGAAGGATATCATTTAACTGAAATGGCAACAACTGGAGGATCAGCAGGTGGATGCTTAGCAATGTTAGTTGCTTATAAAAATCCTAATGAATTGATACTTCCAATTAAATTGGTTTTTCAGGAAGTTGGTCCAGCATCGTTTGAACCAGAATTGTGGGGAATAACAGACGATATAGAGAAAGTAAATTTTGTTAATACTATTACTGGTGAAAATTTTAATGTTAGTGATATAAACTCAAAGAAATATCAAGATGCTATTGATAGTTTAAGTATTGATAAAATGATTAATGAAAATAGTGTTCCAATGGTTTTGGCTTATGGATTAAAAGATAATGTAGTAAATCCAAAAGCGAAATATCCATTACTAGAGGCATTAAAAAAATATAATGTTACGCATGAATATATAGAATTTCCAAATTCAGGACATGGATTACTTGGAGATAAAGATAAACTTGATATTTATTATCCTAAAATAGAAGAATATTTACAAACCTATATGCCAGTTAAATAAATTACAATTTATCAATTAGATCAGAATATTAAGATATTCCGAACTGATAAGTAGGTAAAAAATACCTGCTTTTTTATGTTATAATATTATTTAGGTGATATATGTGGGATTAATAGATAGCGCAATTGATGCATTTAGATTTAAAGATACAGTTTTTTATAAAGAAAATAGTGACTTACAAAGCAAATATGATGCCTTAAAAAAGTTGAATGAAGAATATCCAAATAATGAAGAATTATTAAGTGAATTATTTATAGTTAAAAAAGGGTTAGACGGAGAAAATGAAATAGCCTATCAATTAAAAAAGGCACATATTGGTATGTATGTTTTAAGAGACATAAAAGTTAAACACGAAGATTTAACTGCACAAATTGACTATGTCATTATCACACCTGTATATACTTACTATGTTGAATGTAAAAATCTTGTTGGGAATATAACAGTAACTGACAAAGGAGACTTTATTAGAGAGTTTACTATTAATGGCAAGAAAATTAAAAAAGGAATGTATTCTCCATTAAGACAAGTTGAAGCTCAAAGAGAAGTAATAAGAAAAATATGGGAAAGTAATTCTTCAGCTATTAAGAAGTTCTTTGCTTCAAAGAATTTTGATTATTATAGAAGAGTATTGGTTGTAGCAGCTAATCAAGATACTATATTAAACACAAACAGAGCTCCAAAAGAGATGAAATATAAAATACTTAGGGCAGATGCTTTAGTTAGACAAATAGAATATGATTTAGATCATAGAGGTAACGATGAATATCTTGAATCTAAAAAAGGTATGGAAGAAATGGCTCAATCATATGTTGATTTATCATCAAAAGAAGAAATCAATTATTACAACTATTATAAAGAAAAGTATTGTAATGATGTGAGAGCTCCAATAAATGATGATTTAAAAGATAGATTAATTGAATTAAGAAAAAATAGATCAAATGAAATGAATATACCTGCATACTATGTATTTACAAATGAAGAATTAGATAAATTAGTTGAATTGAGACCTAAAACAGTTGAAGAACTTAAAAATACTAATATATTGACTCCAATTAAGTTAAAGACTCATGGAGAAATAATAATAGAGGAAATTAACAAATAAGAGTGCTATAAATATATAGCATTTTTATATGATATAATTAATTGAGTGGTGATGTGTATGCGATTGACTCATGAACAATATTTAAAAAGAGTTAAAGAAAACAATTCTAAAGTAATTGTAATAGGTGAATATAAAAGTGCTCATGAGAAAATTAGAGCAAAGTGCAAAGAATGTGGTTATGAATGGGATGTTCAAGCCTGTTCATTGATACAAGGAAGAGCATGCCCAAAATGCAAAGTAAAAAGAACAGTAGAAAATAATAAAGGAAAAACAAAAAAGAAAACTCAAAATGAATTTGTTAGTGAATTAAATAAAATAGATAGTTCAATAAAGGTAATAAGTAATTATATAAGTCATCATGATTTTGTTAAGTGTGAATGCGAACGTTGTGGAAATATTTGGGAAGCTAAAGCATACTCATTATTACAAGGACATGGATGTCCAAGATGTGCAAAATCTGGAACGAGTTTTATGGAACAATTTATAAGATTATCATTCATAAATGCATTATCAGAAAAAGATGTTATTTCAAGAGACAGGAAGCTTATTGGAATGGAAATAGATATTTTAATACCTAAGTTAAGAATAGCCATTGAGCCAGGTAATTGGTTTTTACATAAAAAATCTATAAAAAGAGATGAAAAAAAACGAGAACTTTGTAAAAGAAAAGACTATAAATTGATAACTATATATGATAAGTTCCCAAAAAATGAATTAAAACCATTTAAAGAAAACTGTATTGTGTTTAATGATGATTATAATAAAGCAGATAGAAAAGAAATCAAAAAATTAGTAAAAGAATTATTTAAACTAAGCAATATAGAATGTAACTTTAATGAAGAAACATGGAAAGATATAGAAGAACAAGCATATGACCTAGCTAAATCAAAAACTCATGAAGAATTTATAAAAGAAATGGAAGATAAATTACCAGATATAAAGGTAATTGGAAAATATGAAAATGCTAATAGAAGAATTTTAGTAGAATGTAAGAAATGTGGTTTTCAGTGGAAAGGTGTTCCAGCCAATCTAATTAGAGGAGATGGTTGTAGAAAGTGTGGAACGATTAAGGCTCATGAAAAATTTTTAAAAGATAAAAAAGAATTAATTAAAGAATTAAAAACAAAAAATCCTGATGTTGAAATTACAGGTGAATATAATGGAAGACATAATCCTATAAAAGCAAAATGTAAAATATGTGGTTATGAATGGGAACCAATTGTTTCTAGTCTATTAAGAGGATCAAGTCATAAAGGTTCCAGAATGATGCATAAATGATTATCCAACATTGCGTAAATGATAAATATGATATATAATGATTACGGAGACAAAAAGTGTTGTGAAAAGATGACTTTGTCCACATTTTGTCCACGTAGAGCAAAATAATCATAATATTCATAATATGAATAATACTGATAATAAACACTGCTAAATGCCCATGAAATAAGGAAATTATACATAGTACTATATGTACCAATAATTATATAAATACTTCCAAATGGTTAGCTTGCGGTAGCGGTTTGAAATATAAAAATTGCTGTGGTAAATAGTTAAAAGTCCTTATTATAAGGGCTTTTTATTAGCATAAATATCATATAATTTCAATACTTGTAATAAATTCAATATAGGTGTATTAAATATATAGGTGATAATATGGAATCAATATGTGGAGCAAATTGCTCTGAATGTGAATTATACAAAAATAGTAAATGCAAAGGATGTAAAGAAACAAATGCTTGCCCATTTGGTAAAAAATGTTGGATAGCAAAATATATTGAACTAGGTACTAAAGAAAAATATGAAGAATTAAAAAAACAATTAATAGAAGAATTTAATTCATTAAAAATAGAAGGAATGCCTACAATAGAAGAATTATACCCATTACATGGTTCTTTTGTTAATCTTGAGTATCCACTACCTAATGGAAATAAAACTAAGTTTTTACAAGATGATGAACCATATCTAGGTAATCAAGTAGAATGTCTATTTAATGATGAAACTAATAAAAAATACTTTGGTATAATAGCAAATATGAATTTCATATTAGTAAGTGAATATGAAGAATACGGTGTAAATCCAGAAATAATAATATACAAAAGAAGATAAAAATCTTCTTTTTTTATGCTATAATTATGTAGAATAGGGAGATATATATGAAGGAAAAGTATATAAAAGATATTAATAAAAGGTTTAAAGGAGAAACAAAAGATCTATTATTAAAACAAATAGAAATGTTTTATAAAGAAACAAATGTAGAAAAAACTAAATATAAGACTAATGATGATGTATTATTAAAAAAAGGTACTTTTCTACATGGAATATTTGGTGGTTTAGAAAACTTTGATTTTACAATTGAAAATGGATTTATATCAACTGATTTCACAGAAATGCCAAGAGCAAATAAAATAACAAATAGTGTTGGTATGTGGAATATTCAAAAAGATATGACTCTTAAAGAATACATAGAACTATATAGTGGTTTTACTATTACATATTCTATAGGAAGAGGACCAGAAGCTAAAACAAAAAGTGAATTAATACCATATCATAAGTTTGATGAAGTAACAGAAAAAATTAATAACGATGAAAAAATATGGACTTATTGGGGAGATAAAACTAAAGAAGTATCTTTTATGCCTAGTTTAGTCTCTAATAAAAGACAGATAGCATTTATTCTTAATATGGATAGTGAATATGCCAAAAAGATAGCTAAGAACGATGTATGGAATACTGATATAGATTACAAAGTATTAGAACCATTCTTAGATTATAGATACTATCCTAAATTCGAAGATGAAAGATTTAATAGAACTAAAACTACTACTGATAGAGAGTCTGCTATAATGTTTGGACTACCTGCTTCTTTAATCGAAGGAGTATTTGTAGGTAGAAAGATAGAGCAAGATAAAGAAAGTCTAAATCATATTAAATCTAGATTACCGGACTGTTATATATGTAATTTAGATGGAAAAGTAATAGTAGAATAAAAATAAAAAAGACCATTGAAATAAATGGTCTTTTATAGTATTATTATATATAGAATAAAGAGGTGTGTATCATGACAAATATGTTAGATAAAGAAGTTATTGAAGTTGCATTAGATGATA
>JAEEGG010027688.1_pt1 | contig 10720 bp, 5 predicted proteins | sample 9134161 | NCBI WGS metagenome assembly JAEEGG01 (sample SAMN16246543, study PRJNA631951) | gut metagenome | biome: gut microbiome; feature: rumen; material: CR-attached | host: Bos | place: Iran: Karaj | collected 2018-10
AGAATCGTCGCCAATCCCGCCCCGAAAACGCCCCAATGGAAGCATGCGACGAATAGCAAATCGAGAACGACGTTGATGACGGATGCGATGAGAATAAAGATGAACGGATGCCGTGAATCACCCAGTCCGCGCATGATGGCGGACACGATATTGTAGCCGTATGCGAACAAAATGCCCCAGCAACACACGAGCGTATAGGACAATGCGTCATCAAATATGTCCGCCGGCGTGTTCAGAATATGCAGAATCTGCCGCGCGAACAATACGCCAATCGCCGTCACGACGACACCTGCGCTGAGCAACAGCGTAAACAACGTCCCGATGGCCACGCCGAGCCGTTGCCGCTGTCCGTTGCCGATCATCTGTGACAGCATGATCTGTCCGCCTTGGCTCGTGCCCGCGCACAGCATGACCAACAGGTTGAACGTCTGGCTGGAAACCGCCACGGCCGCCAGACCGTTCTTTCCTACATAGTGCCCCACGACCATCATATCGACGATCGAATACAGAATCTGCAGCGCGTTCGATGCCATGAACGGAAGCGCGAACAACACCAGATGCCGCAGTAACGGCCCTGTCGTGAAGTCGTGGATCAGTTTTTTATTTTCCTGTGGCATGGGATGCATCCTTTTTCTCTCATTGAGAAATAATATAAGCCATCATGTCTTTAAACAAAAGTTTTATTGTAAAAAAGTCATTTCTTGATGCAAGCCTCTTCACAGCAGATTATCATTTGCCTTTCTTTTTATAAGAGGTATATTTGCATGTTGATTTTCTAAATCGGTCCAATCATTCATCTCAAAAAGGATGCGACATGGCTGAAATATCCCTTAACCACATCACGAAGACATTCGGAGGAGTGAAGGCGCTCGAAGACGTCTCCCTCTCCTTCAGTCCAGGCGAAATCCATGCGGTCATCGGCGAAAACGGCGCCGGCAAATCGACCGTCATGAAAATTCTCGGCGGACTCTATCCCGCCGACGACGGCGAAATTACCGTAAACGGCGTGAAACAAGAGATCAACAGCGTGGCGGACGCGCAAAAGCTCGGCATCAACATCGTCTATCAGGAGCTCAATCTCATGCCGGATCTGACCGTCGCCGAAAACATTTTCCTCCACCAGTTGCCCGGAAAATGCGGCCTCGTCGATAAAGCGACGATGAACGCGAAGGCGCAGGAGTTGTTGGACAAAATGCACGTCGCCATCCAGGCCACGACGCCCGCTTCCGAACTCACCGTTTCCCAGCAGCAGATGGTAGAAATCGCCAACGCCCTCTCCATGGACGGCGATACCATCATTCTTGACGAACCGACCGCCGCCCTCAACATCCAGGAAGTCGATACGCTCTACGAAATCGTCCGCAATCTGAAGGCGCAGGGCAAGACCGTCATCTACATTTCCCACAGACTCAAGGAGATATTTGATTTGTCGGACCGCATCAGCGTCCTGCGAGACGGCCATTTCATCAAGACCGTCAATACGAAGGACATCACGCAGGACGGCCTTGTCGCCTTGATGGTCGGCCGCACGATTGACCAGTCGCGCAAGGCGGACACGTCATCCGTCAAAGACGTCGTTCTCGACGTCGCAAATCTTTCGAAGAACGGTCTTTTCCAAGACATTTCCTTCACGTTGAAAAAAGGCGAAATCCTTGGTTTCGCGGGACTTATGGGCTGTGGTAAGGAAGAAATCGCCAAATCGCTCTATGGCCTCATCCAGCCAGACAATGGCAAGGCTACGCTTGACGGCCAGACCGTATTGGACATCGCCAACGGCGTCAACGACATCGCATCGCCTTCCGCCGCCATCGGCCACGGCATCGGCTACGTCACGGAGGATCGCAAGAATGCGGGCATTTTCGCCGCCATGAGCGTACGCGAAAATCTCACCGCCAGCATCCTGAAGACGCTTTCCAGCCTCGGCATCATCAGCGCGGAAAAAGAGCAGGCCCTGCTGGACAAATACACGAAATCCATGAACATGAAATATGCCACGCCCGCGCAGCCAATCTCCGGCCTTTCGGGCGGCAACCAGCAGAAATTCGTCCTCTCCCGCGCCCTCGCCACCGACTGCCATGTGTTGATTCTGCTCGAACCGACGCGCGGCATCGACGTCGGCGCCAAATCGGAAATCTACGACTTGCTGAAAGAACTGGCGCAGAACGGGATGGCCATCCTCATGGTCTCCTCCGAACTCGCCGAGCTCATCGCCAACTGCCACCGCATAGCGGTCATTTTCCAAGGCCGCCAGACAGGCCTTCTCCAGCAGGACGACTTCGACCAGGAGCTGATTATGCAATGCGCCACAGGCAACAGAACCTTCGGCATGGGAGGAAATGATCATGAATAAATCAACCAACCTCTGGGCCGTCGCCGAAAAATACGGCATTTTCATCATCTTCTTCATCGCCATCATCGTGTTCGCCTGCATCAATCCGAAAATGGTGCATCCGGACCAATTGTTCAGCGTGTTGCTGAGCGCGTCATGGGTGGCCGTCGGTGCCGCCGGCATGACGTTCGCCATCTGCTCCGCTGGCATGGACCTTTCCGTTCCGGGCATCATGGCGCTCTGCTGCAGTCTTCTCGCCAAGCTCATCATGGATAACGGCTTATCAACAGGAGCCGCCATCATCGTCATGGCCATCATCGCCGCTTGCTGCGGCATCCTCAATGGCCTGCTCATCACGAAGCTGAAGATTCCGCCGTTCATCACGACGCTTGCCACCTGCCTCTGCTTCCATGGCATCACGCAGGTCTATACGGGCAACAACGGCACGACGCTCGCCGCCGAACAGTACGCCTGCCTGAAGGTTCTCGGCCACGGCTTCACGCTCGGCATTCCGAACAAAATCTATGTCGTCATTCTCGTCTATGCCATTCTGCTATTTGTGTATCACAAATCCGCCTTCGGCGTGAAAATCCGCGCCATCGGCTCCAACGAAACTGCCGCGCGCGCGACGGGCATCAAAGTCGATCGCACGCTCATCGCCGTCTATGTCATGACGGCTTTGACGGCCGCTCTCGCCGCCATCCTCAACGTCGCGACGATGGGTTCCTCTTCACCGAAAGCAGGCAACGGCTTCGATCTTGACTGCATCACCGCCGTCGTGCTCGGCGGCTCCGCGCTGTCAGGCGGAAAAGGACGGCTCACAGGAACCCTTGTGGGCGCACTGCTCGTCGTCTTCGTCAACCAATGCCTGAGCTTCCTGAGCGTCTCCGAAGCCGTCCGCGTCATCGTGACAGGACTTGTTTTGGTATTGGCGCTTTCGTTCAGCAGCCTCACATCATACGCGCAGCGGAAGGAGGACAGCGGAAAATGAAACAGGATAACCTTATGAAAAACAACGCCTCCACATACCTGAAAGACCATCTGATCCTGCCCGCGCTCGTGTTCTTCTGGCTGATTCTCATGGTCAGCAATCCCGCGTTTGGCAATCTTTCCGTCTATTCCGACATCCTGAAGGAAGGCGCCATGTTCGCCGTCTGCGGCATCGGCATGACGTTCGCCATCATTTCGGGCGGCATGGACCTCTCCATCGCCTCCCAGATCGCCCTGTCGTCCGTTATTTTCACGAAAATCGTCGGCAACATCATGCCCGGTTGCCCCGCCTGCGGAATTCTCGCGTCCTGCATCATCATTTTGGTACTCGGCTGCCTCATGGGACTTGCCAACGGCTTGATGGTCGCACGCTTACGCATCCCGCCATTCATCGCGACGCTTGCCACGATGAACGTTTTCCGCGGTCTTGCGCAACTTGTCAGCGACTCGCCTGTCACCATCCAGTCCATCGGAGAAAAGTATCTCGTCTTCTCGTCGGGCACAGAAGGCCATCACGGCTTCGCAACGGCGGAAATCATCGGCCTGCCGCTCTTCTTCTACATCATGGTCATTCTGGCCATCGTCGGAACTGTCGTTCTACGTCGTACTCGCCTCGGCCGCAACACGTTGGCCATCGGCAACTCCCGTGACGCCGCGCGGCTTGCGGGCGTCAGCATCCCCAACACGCTGACCGCCGTCTATGTCTGGAACGGCCTCTTCACCGCCATCGCCGCCATCATGATGACCGCCAATCTCGGTTCCTCCAACTACGGCGTGCCGACGGGCACGGAATTCACGGTCATCTCCGCCGTCGTTCTCGGTGGAACGGCTCTCGCGGGCGGTGCGGGAAGCATCTTCAACACAGTTGTCGCGGCCATCTTCCTGGCGACGATTTCCACAGCGTTAAATGCCTACGGCGTCGGCAACAACGTCTATGGCATCTTCCGTGGATGCATTCTCGTCTTCGCGTTCTCCCTCTACACGATCCGCCTCTTCGCGGCCCGCAAACCCGCGAACGCCAAACGGTTGCAATACGCCACCGCCGCCATCGTCGCATTGCTCATTATTGCGGCGGTCGGCCTCGGCATCCACAGCCGTGGCGCTAAATCTGCAGATGACGGCAAACTCGTCTTCGGTTGGTCCGTTTATGACATGTCCAATCCTTTCTTCATCCCCATGGACGCCGCTGTCCGCGAACAGTGCGAAGCCCTTGGTGTCAAACTACTTCCGACGCATGACCAGAAAGGCGACGCCACCGAAATGGTCACCGGCGTCTCCGCTCTCATCGCGCAGGGCATCGACGCCCTGCTCGTCTCGCCATGCAGCCCCGAATCCATGAGCGCCATCACGGCGAAAGCCGCCAAAGCAAACATTCCCGTCGTCGTTCTCGATATCGGTACGGGTGGCGCCAAAATCAACGCCTTCCTCCGCTCCGACATGTACGGTGGCGGCGCAAAAGCGGGCCAATACTTCTTGGATGTCATGAAACAAGGCCTCTATCCGGACATCACCAGCAAGAAGGTCGCCATCATTAAATGCGAAACTTCAGCCACTTACGCTATTACGCGTGGTGAAGGCTTCAAATCCGCCGTCGTGCCCGCCGGCTACACGGTCGTGGAAGAGCAGCACGGCAACTCGAACAAGAACGAGGCCTACAAGATCATGCGCGTCTATATCAATAAATATAAAAACGACTTAGCCGCCGTCTTCTGCGAAAACGACGAAATGGCCATGGGTGCCATCGCCGCCGTTGACGAGGCGGGCCTCACAGGCAAGCTTCTCATCTACGGTTTCGACGGCAACGACGATGCGAAAGCAGCCATCAAGGAGAAGAAGCTCGGCGGAACTGTCGCACAGGATTCCCACCGCATCGGCGCCATGGGTACGGAAATTGCCTACAAGATCGTGAAAGGTGAAAAGATCGAAGCCAGTGAAGTCGATAAGGACGGCAACAACGTCTTCCTCGTGCCCGTCTCCATGATTGACCGCGACGGCAATGTGTTGCCGTAGAAGACTCTAGGATGCTAGGATGCTAGAATTCTAGCATCCTAGAAAATCTAATTCCGTCAAATTTGCATTTTCGGATTCGAAAAATGTGGAATACTACACTTTTCGGATCCAAAAATGCAAAAAACATCTCTCAAAAACCGTCTGCTAAATGAAAGGCCGTCTGTCTAAGACAAGCCGCAAAGGCTTATCGGACAAGAACTTGCCTTTTAGAGTCTGCTGGAGTTCCGCCAAAGCGCAGACGGCACCGAAGAGGCAGTGCATGTCGTTGATGCCTTCGTCCGCCGCCCAGTTCAGATGGAACCACCAGTCGAGATTCGTTTCAGCGAAGCGTTCCAGACGGTTGCGGATGTCATCGAACCGATGGGCCGTCTGGCGGGATGCACGCGTCAGACAGAAGATCCAGTCGATTTCCGAGAATCCCGCCCCGCGTCCGAAGTTGCGTTTGCTCAACTCGTTGTCATACAAGGCCAGACATGTGTCAATGACCTTTTCCGGATAGCGCAATGGCATGTGCGCATATTCGTGGTTGAACAAATAATGGAAGGAGCCCGCCAGATAGTGGAATAACGGCGCCTTAGAGTCGATTTTGTCAATTGGGCCGCACCAGAAGCCTGTCTCTGGATCGGCATTATCCCACAACCACTTGAAATAGCGGGTGTTCCATTCGGGCGTGGCCATGCCCGTCATGTTCATGAAGACATACAATCCCGCGCCTTTATGGGATTCATCCCATGGATCGTGGTTCCAATCCAATTGTGTCAAAAACGCTTCCAATTTAGCGGGTTGTAACAGTTCCGATAGTTCCGTCGGCTGGCGAAGCGGCGCCGTGTCAAACAGCTCCAACGCCGCCGAACAATGGGCCGTTGTGTGGAAATAATGGTGGTGGCCGTCCTTAGAACGGAAGAAACCATCCGCGCCCTGCATGGCTTGCAGATGTTCCACACAGGCGGCCCGTTCAGCGGCATCACGCGGAAAGTCCGAAATCGTGTAGAGGATGTTCATCGCATCAGCGCAACCATATTCGTCTTCACCAAGATTCCGCGAATTCTTCTTGTCCTGCCACAACCAACGGGCGTAACTTCCCGCCCCAAGTCTATGCGACTGAACCGTTTCCCGAATATGATTCACAACTGGCGTGATATCAACAGGTTTCATTTCTTCTCCTGCAGTTTCGCGAATTTTGCGTCGATTTCCGCCATGTTGAAACGTGTGCAGACGACGGAATGCAGCCGTTCGTCATCCCAATGCTTCGTGTAGGTCGTGCAGATGATGGTGCCGTCTGGCAGAAGCTCCACGCCCGAATAGCCTGTGTCACACGCGGGCCAGCCGCCGCGACCGCAGTGGTGCAAGAGATGGATTCGGTATTGGCCGGGCCGTCCGTTGCGGATGTCGTCGTAGGTTCCGACCCACGCCACATATTGACCATAGGTGGAAGAACCTAACGCTCTGTCGCGGAAGGCGATAAGCCAACGCCCGTCGGGTAGTTGGATGCCTTCGTGGCGGTCGCCCGAAAGCCCCCAGCAGGTATCTTCGGGAGCCGTCCATGTCTGACCTTCGTCACGGCTGAAACACATCATACTGCGAGCCGTGTGGCGGTTTTCACGAATCAGCAAGCAGATTTCGTCACCATCGGGAGAACGCAACGCGAACGGTTCGCAAAGGTTCTTTTGCTCCTTGTGGGCGACAATTTTAGCAGGCGACCATGTGAAGCCGCCATCTTTCGTGATGGACATCCAGACGTCTTGATCATCCGCCGGACCGTCCGTCTTCACTTCCGGATTCGTGCGAATCTGTCCGAACAGCGCGCTCGTGCCGTCCTTTAATTGGATGAATCCCGTCGGCGGCATGCCCGCGCTCAACTTGGCGGGCGGCACTTCATACCAACTTTCGCCTTCGTCGCGGCTCATGAGAATGCCCATGCCACCCTTTTTCGCGCTGAAAATGCAGAAACGGCGTTCCGCACCGTCGGGCGTATAAACGGCCTGCAGCGTGGGGCAGTTGCGATGTGTCGCGGCATAGGCGGGAGGCAGGATGCTGTCCAACCGCTTCCATGTCTTGCCGCCGTCATCCGAACGCGCCATCGGGCCGCACGGACCGCCATGCTGGAACGTCCAAACACAGAAAATCGACTTGCCGTCTTTCGTCAGAACTGTTGTCGGATGGCCTTGATAGACATCCGGCGTACCCATGGCGATGACCGTCTGGCGGAATTTTTCATTGGAAATATCGACGATTGGCAGTTCATCATGGCACGGCTTCACGATTTCTTTCGGACGCGTGCCGTCTGGCGATACTTGCGCCAAATCCGCAATCTCTTCGTCGGACATGCGCCGTGTCTCGTAAGTCACGTTAGCCAAACAACCTTCGAATGGGCGGTCACCATTCTTGCCAGAATTACCAATCCACGCCTTGCCGCCTGCGAAAACCGCTGGCATGGGCTTTTCGGAAGGACGAACATCCGCGTCCTTTCCATTGATGAAAATGCGCGGCAGGCCGCTGTCATACGGCGAAACGCCGCCCATCGTTACGGCAACATGCGTCCATTGCTTCTCTGGCAACAAACCACCGAAGCCCCATGAACTAACGCCATCGGGCAGGCGGACGCCAAGCGTCAATCCCGCCAAGCCGTCGCTTCCTTGCGATGGATGGAAATAGAACGCAGGGCCATCGATGATGCGCGGATACGGCTTGTCGCCTTTGCCCCATCCGTCGATGCGAACCCATGCGGCGAAGGTGATTTCCGGCGATTCCGCCACTTGGATGCTTTCGCCTGCATCCCGTTCTCCATTAAAGGTTTTCACATCCGCGTTGGCGGCCAGACTGCACAGGCAGAGGGCCGCTGTACTGAAAAAACGAACATTTCCTACCATAGTGTTTTTTCCTTTATAAACTGCTTGTTTTGGATATTCTGGAATTAAGAAGCTTTGAAACCAACATTTTTCACGGCCTCAATTAGTAGCTCTTTCTGCACAGGGTGCGAAAGCTTCACGACGGCACTTTTGCCTTCCAGCGAGACGGCCACGTTCGCCACGCCTTCCACGCCCTGTAACGCCTCCGTCACATAACGAACACAATGTTCGCAATGCATGCCGCGTACTTTCAACGTGACCGTATTTGGATCATCTACCGCCGCGCTCTTTCCACGACGGAAGAACCTCAGCCGCAAGGCGTTCGTCACGACGAACACGGAGCTGACGCTCATCGCCGCCGCACCGAGCATCGGTGTTAGGCGAAGGCCGAACAGCGGATAAAGCACTCCTGCCGCGATGGGAATTCCCAAGAGATTGTAGAAAAATGCCCAAAACAGATTCATCTTGATGTTGCGCATGACGGCTTGGCTCAACGCCAACGCCATCTCCAGCGTATTCAAATCACTGCTGCTCAAGACGATATCCGCTGATTCGATGGCGATGTCCGTTCCCGCGCCAATGGCTACACCGACATCCGCCCGCGTCAATGCAGGTGCGTCATTGATGCCGTCGCCAACCATCGCCACGCGGTGGCCTTCAGCCTGCATTTCGCGCACAATCCGTTCCTTGTCATTAGGATACAACTCCGCATGGACTTTTGTGAAGCCCAACGATTTGCCGATGGCCTCCGCCGTTTTCTTATTGTCTCCCGTCAACATGACCAATTCGATTCCGTGGTTCCGTAGGGCGTTCAATGCCGCGACGGCATTGTCGCGCGGCTTGTCCGCAACCGTAAGGAAACCTAGAAGTCTCGATTCATCAGCAAGATACAACGGCGTCCTGCCAGCCTCCGCCTGCGCTTCGGCCTGCGTGGCCAATGACGTCTGCTCGCTGAAATTTTCCATGACACGTCGGTTGCCAATCGTCAGCCTACGGCCTTTCACCAACGCCGTCACACCGATGCCCGGTTTTGTTTCAAATTCTTCCGTCTGAAGCTCTTCTGTCTTCAATTCCTTCGCGTGGGCGAGAATCGCCTGCGCCAACGGATGTTCGGAGGAACGCTCCAACGCCGCCGCCAACGACCAGAATTCCGTTTCATCAACACCGTCCGCCAACACGCAATCGACGACGGCTGGCCGCCCTTCCGTCACCGTTCCTGTCTTGTCCAAGACGATTGTATCCACATGATGGAAATTCTCCAACGCCTCCGCATTTTTGAACAGGATGCCAAGCTCTGCGCCGCGGCCTGTACCAACCATAATCGCTACAGGCGTCGCCAAGCCCAACGCGCATGGGCAGCTGATGACCAATACGGCGATACCGAAGGTCAATGCGATGCCAAACGCCGCTCCCGCCAATAGCCAGCAGACCGTCGCCAACAACGCAAGTCCAAGAACGACAGGAACAAACACACCACAGACACGATCTGCAATTTTCGCAATCGGCGCTTTTGAGGCGGAGGCCTCTTCTACCATCCGCACGATTTGCGACAGTGTCGTGTCTTCACCGACGGCATCCGCGCGAATCTGCAAATAACCGCCGCCATTGACCGTCGCTCCCGTCACCGTGTCGCCAACGTTTTTTTCCACAGGCATGCTCTCGCCTGTAATGGCAGATTGATCGACGGAGGATTTTCCTTCCAACACTGTGCCATCCACAGGGATACGGCTGCCAGGCTTCACAACGACCGTGTCGCCTTTCACGACCTGTTCCAGTGGTATTTCCGATTCGATGCCGTCGCGTAGCACGACAGCCGTCGCTGGAGCCAATTCCATCAGTTTGGAAATCGCCTCGCCCGTACGTCCTTTTGCCCTTGTTTCCAACATCTTGCCGAATGTAATCAGCACGAGAATCATGCCCGCCGATTCGAAATGCACATCCATCCGCAACATGCCGACGGCATGCCAATCTCCCGCCGCCATCAAAGTGCCAAGCTTGAAAATCGCCGCAACACTATAGACGAGTGCCGCTCCCGAACCGAGTGCGATCAGCGTGTCCATATTCGGTGAACGCAACAGCAAATGGCGGAATCCGTTGCTGAAAAATTTTCTGTTCAAAAACAGAATCGGCAACAACAATAAAAACTGCAAGAACAAGAATTGCAACGTGTTCCGCTCACCAAGCAAGCAGTCTGGCAGCGGCCAGTGGGCCATCCCCTGCATGGACAGATACATTAATGGAATAAGAAACGCCAGCGAACGGAAAAAGCGCTGTTTCATCTGCGTGAATTCCGACGGACCATTGTCCGCTGCTTTTTTCACGCTTTTCGCTGTTTCACCGCCGCCAACAGACACGACGGCCTCATATCCAGCCGCCGCAACCGCTTGGCAGACAATATCTTCGGATGTCGCGCTTTCATCCAATTCCAAATCCATGCAGTTTTTCAGCAGATTGACGTTGACGCGCGAAACGCCCGCCACGCCTTCCGCCGCCTTCTGCACATGGGCTTGACAGGATGAACAGGACAGGCCTTTTATGTCAA
>JAEEGG010027691.1_pt1 | contig 10720 bp, 6 predicted proteins | sample 9134161 | NCBI WGS metagenome assembly JAEEGG01 (sample SAMN16246543, study PRJNA631951) | gut metagenome | biome: gut microbiome; feature: rumen; material: CR-attached | host: Bos | place: Iran: Karaj | collected 2018-10
AATAGGGTTGGGGTTTTATTTGATTTGGATGGTGTGTTGCTTGACACTGAGGGGTTTTATTCTCAATTGTGGGCACATGTTGATGAGTGTTTTCCCACTCATGTGCAAGACTTTGCTCATGTGATTAAAGGCTCGAATCTTGAAAAGATACTGAACACCTATTTTGCACCTGAAAAGCACGAGGAGATAGTGGCAATGCTACATAAGTTCCAGCAGGACATGCGCTATGACTTTTTTGAAGAAGTGCCTCGCTTCCTTAATGATCTGAAAGAGGCAGGAATACCTATGTGTGTGGTAACAAGCAGCGATGAGGCCAAAATGCAGGCGGTGTATGCCCAGCATCCACATTTCACGGACTACTTTGATGCGATTGTGGTTGGCAATATGGTGAGCCGTTGTAAGCCCGATCCTGACTGTTTCTTGATGGGGGCAGAACGCATAGGCTGCAATATTACCGACTGCTATGTTTTTGAGGATTCGTTCAGCGGATTGCAGGCCGGAATGTCGGCAGGGGCACATGTGATAGCGCTTGCCACAACCAATAGCCGAGAATCTTTAATAGGAAAAGCCCACAAAATCATTGATGATTTTGCAGGCTTTACGATAGATGATATGCTCTCGGTATAAAAAAGAGAGTCTGTTCCTTGTATAATTAGCAAGCTTTGAAACTCATGTCGAGCGACTTGACCGAGTGTGTGAGTGCGCCCACAGAGATGTAGTCAACGCCACACTCGCCGTAATCGCGCAGTGTGTCGATAGTGATGCCTCCTGATGATTCGGTCTCGCAGCGTCCGTCGATAATTTCCACGGCTTTACGGGTGAGCTCGGGGGTGAAATTATCGAGCATAATGCGATCGGCACCGCCATTGTCGAGTGCTTGCTGCAGCTCGTCGAGGTTGCGGACCTCAATTTCGATCTTAAGATTCTTGTTATTGTCCTTGCACCACTGGTGTGCCATATCGATGGCTTTGCCAATGCCTCCAGCGAAGTCCACATGGTTGTCTTTGAGCAGAATCATGTCGAACAGGCCGATGCGGTGATTGCAACCGCCGCCCAGTCGAACAGCTTCCTTCTCCATAATGCGCATTCCCGGTGTGGTCTTGCGAGTGTCGAGCACACGAGTCTTGAGTCCTGCCAATCTCTCTTGGTATTTAGCAGTGATGGTTGCAATGCCGCTCATGCGCTGCATGATGTTGAGCATGAGTCGCTCGGTCTGGAGCAGTGATTGCACCTTGCCTTCGACCACAAAGGCGATATCACCGGGTTTCACGTGGGCGCCATCTTCGATGTATGTGGTCATCTTCAGTTCTGGGTCAAATTTCTCGAAGACGCGTCTTGCCATCTCGATGCCGGCAATGATGCCTTCTTCCTTGACGATGAGTCTAGATTTTCCCATCTCCTCGGGCGGGATGCAGCACAGGGTAGTAGCGTCGCCATCGCCGATGTCCTCGGCAAAAGCCAGGTCGATCAGTTCGTCGATCAGTTGTTCTCTTGTCTTCATATTGTTGAGATTTTAGAAAATTCGTGTTACAAATATAGCACATATTCTTGAAAATCCCTACATTTGTGGCATAAAAAGCAACGAAGAGATGAAAATAACGCTTGCAGTGGTCGGAAAAACGGCAACGGGATACCTAGAGCAAGGTGTTGCTGAGTATGTGCGCAGACTGTCGCATTATGTGTCGTTCAACATCCAGTATGTAGCAGACCTGAAAAATACCAAGAACCTCACGGTGGAGCAACAGAAGTCGAGTGAAGGCAAGCTAATACTACAGAGCCTTGATAAGAGCGACTATGTGGTGCTTCTAGACGAGCACGGCAGGGAATACACTTCGATGCAGTTTGCCGACTATGTGCAGAAGCGCATGTCGAGCGGTGTGCGAAGGGTGGTGTTTGTGGTGGGTGGCCCATACGGGTTCTCGCAAGAGGTGTATGATCGTGCAAATGACAAATTGTCGCTGAGCAAGATGACTTTCTCGCACGAAATGATCAGGCTGATTTTCACTGAACAGCTATATAGGGCTTATACCATCTTGAATCACGAGCCCTATCACCATGAATAGAATCAACTCATTCGGCTCTTATAGTCCTCATAAGTGAACTCCCGTAGCATTTCGATAGAGCCATCGGAATGCTGCATGACGATAGCAGGGTGGTGAATGCCATTGAACATGTTGGTCTTGACCGTGGTATAGTGGTTCATGTCCTTGAATGTGAGACGGTCGCCAGCTTTCAGTTCTTGTTCGAAACTCCACATTCCTACATAATCACCACTGAGGCATGAATTGCCGCCGATGCGATAGGTGGGCTTTGACTCGTCGACTTCAGGCAGGGCCTGTGCGATGACAGGCTGATAGGGCATCTCCAGGCAGTCGGGCATGTGACAGGCAAAGGAGACGTCGGCGATGGCGGTCTTAATGCCGCAGTTTTCTACAACATCAACAATAGTTGCCTCCAAATCGCCTGTTTCCCAACAAAATGCGCTGCCGGGTTCAAGTATTACTTTAAGATTCGGATGACGTTGTTTGAATGCTTTCAGCAGACGTATCAAGTGTTCAACATCGTAGCCTTTACGAGTCATCAAGTGTCCGCCTCCCATATTAATCCACTTGAGTTGCGGCAGGAATTTGCCGAATTGTACTTCCATGGCATCTAGTACCTTTTCGAGGTCATAACTTGTGGATTCACACAGGGCATGGAAGTGAAAACCGTCGATGCCTTCTGGCAATTCGTGAAGCAGGTCGGCTGTTACTCCGAAACGAGAACCAGGGCTGCAGGGGTTGTAGATATCGGTTTCAATGACCGAGCACATGGGGTTGATTCTCAGTCCGCAGCTGATGTGATGGTCGGCTGCGGCAATTCGATCTTTGAAACGCAGGTATTGTGCCACTGAATTGAATGTAATGTGTGAACTGCCTTTAGCAAAAATCTCAATGGTTTCATCGGTGTAGGCTGGGCAGTAGGTGTGGGCCAGACAATGCAATTCGTCGTTGGCGAGTAGCATTTCATTAACCGAACTAGCAGTGGATTGGATGCCATATTCTCTGAAAATGGGGAATGAGCGCCACAAGGCATTGGCTTTGAATGCCATAATGATTTTCACATCGGCCTGATGCATCACATTTGTGATGAGGTCGAGATTGGCTCGCAGCCGGTCTTCGTATACAATATAATATGGTGTTTTCAGTTTCATGATTCAATATTGAATTTAGCGAATTTCAGCAAAAGAGTTTTTACGCCGGCATTATCGAACTTGACGATGATTTTCGGGTCGCCAGACTTGTCGATGCTCAACACCTCGCCGCCACCAAAGCGAGTGTGATTGATGCGGCAACCTTCTGAAAGTTCGTCGACGTTGTGAGTTGAAGCGTTTCCTGCAGCAACAGGGGCTTGCGCTATTTCACGTTTGGGTTCGTGGCGTAAAGGTTGCCAAATAGAAGTAGTGGATGGCTTTGGTGCCTCGAATATTGCTTCTTGTTCTATGTGTGATCTTCTGTTTCTAGTAGCTAATGATTCAGTTCCGCCAGCGGCTGAAGTGGTTGAGGCAGAGAGAAATTGCGGGTCGATGTCGGTGAGGAATCTGCTAGGCGTTGTGTCGTTGGTCTTACCGTTCTTGAAACGTGAACGAGCATAAGTGATGATGCAGTTGCTCTTTGCACGTGTGATGGCGACATACATGAGTCTTCTTTCCTCCTCAATTGCTTTGTGGGAATCGCGACTCATGGATGAAGGGAACAGGTCTTCTTCGGCTCCCACGATGATCACATTGTCGAATTCCAGCCCTTTTGCAGCGTGGACCGTCATCAGTGTGACACATTCGCCCATGTTGCTGTCGTCATTATCGAGATCGGTGACGAGCGAGATGTCGGCGAGATAGTCGCTCATGGCAATGTAATCGTTGCCCTCTTCACGGCGTTCGGACACGAAGTCGCTGACACCGGCAAGTAACTCGTTAAGGTTCTCCTGACGACTGATGTTCTCGGGCGAATTGTCGGTGAGGAGAATTGCGAGCAATTTTGTGTCGTTGATGATTCGATGAGCCAGGAAATAGGCATCGTGGCCTTCGCGATTGAGATTGATAAAACCATCGATTAATGTGGCAAAGCTCTGTAGTTTACTAAGAGTGCCTTTGTTTACATTGAGCTGATAGTTATCAGCGTTCTTGATTACTTGCCAAAGACTTGCATTGTTTTGGATAGCACAGTGTTGTACCTTTTGCAAGGTGGATTCGCCAATGCCTCGGGTAGGGTAGTTGATGATGCGACGAAGCGCTTCATCGTCGTCGGGATTGACAGCAAGCCTAAAATAGGAGATGGCATCCTTGATTTCCTTGCGCTGGTAGAAAGAAAGTCCACCATAGATGCGGTATGGAATGGCACGGCGCACATTACCATGGTCGTTACGCCTGCCACCGCTGCTCAGCGCTTCCTCGATACGACGGCTTTGGGCATTGGTACGGTAGAGCACAGCAAAATCTTCGTAGGAGCAACCCTGGCGTGCTTTCATGCTAACAATCTGGTTGGCAACGACAAAGGCTTCTTCGAAATCGCTGTAGCACTCGATGACCTTGATGCGGCTACCCATGTCGTTCTCAGAAAAGATGTGTTTCCTGATTTGTTGCTGGTTCTTCTCGATGAGCGAGTTGGCCGCGTTGATTATGTTTTGCGTTGAGCGGTAGTTACGTTCCAATTTGAAAGTCTTTAGCCCTGGAAAACTTTTCTTAAGGTTGAGAATGTTGTCGATACTAGCACCACGGAATGAGTAAATGCTTTGTGCGTCGTCGCCCACTACACATAGCTTGTTGTTGGCTTGTGTGAGTTGAAGAACAATCATGTGCTGCGCAAAGTTGGTGTCCTGGTATTCGTCGACCAGAATGTAGCGGAAAAACTCCTGATACTTTTGCCTCACGTCGGGGCAGTCGCGCAACAGGATGTTCATGTTAAAGAGAAGGTCGTCGAAGTCCATTGCTTCGGCCACCCGGCATCGTTCCCAGTAGGTGCGATAGATGTTTTTCATGAGAGGCCGTTTGGCACGATTGTCGGCTTCTATAAGTTCACGGTTGTTCTCGTAATCGTCGGGAGAGATGAGTGCATTCTTTAGGTTGGAAATATAGGATTGAAGTGTGGCAGGCTTGTATAGCTTGTCATCAAGTCCTAAGTCTCGAACAATGAGTTTGATAAGAGATTTGGAGTCGCTTTGGTCATATATAGTGAAGTCGTGACGATATCCAATACGTTCGGCATTTATGCGCAATATTCTAGCGAAAATGGAATGGAATGTACCCATCCAAAGTTGGCTTGCGATATCATGGCCAACAAGTGCTTCGATGCGTTCACGCATTTCGCGTGCAGCCTTGTTGGTGAAAGTGAGCGCCATGAGCTGATAAGGCTTATAGCCCAGATTGAGCAGGTGCACTATCTTGTAGGTGAGTACACGAGTCTTGCCTGAGCCGGCTCCGGCAATCACCAGTGAAGGCCCGTCACAATACTCGACTGCTGCCCGCTGCTGTTCGTTGAGTTTGCTCAGATAATCTTCCAATTATATGATGTTTAGTTTGTTGTTGAAATGAACTACAAAGATACTCATTTTTATATAATAAAACAAATAGGTTGTAAGGGTGATTTGAATGTTAGTGAAAGATGAGTCACAGAATCGACGAAAGTAACAAAAAGAGCAAAAATGTAATAATTAAGATGAGTGGGGTAAGAGGAATTTTTATTTTGTTTAATTGTGATAAATGATTAACTTTGTGGTGCAAAAAAATAGGCATCAACAATCGGATAAACGAAAGATTTGAATGATAGACAGAGCGACAGTTGACCGGATTATAGACGCTGCCGACATTGTTGAGGTGGTGAGCGACTTTGTTACGCTAAAGAAGCGTGGCAAGGACTGGCTTGGTCTGTGCCCGTTTCACAATGACCGGAGACCGTCGTTCAATGTGTCACGCACAAAAGGTATCTACAAATGCTTTGCATGTGGAGCTGGAGGTGGCGTGGTGAACTTTGTGATGCAGCATGAGCAGATGACGTATGTTGAGGCTCTGCGATATCTTGCTAAAAAGTATCATATAGAAATTGAGGAACGTGAACTGACTGATGAAGAGCGCATGGCTCAGAACGAGCGCGAGAGTATGCTCGTGGTGAATGAATTTGCTATGCAGTTCTTTGAGGAGCAGTTGGCTAACACCACCGATGGCCAAGAAATAGGGATGGCCTATTTTAAGGAGCGTGGATTTACTCAAGAATCGATCAAGAAATTCCATCTTGGCTATTCGCCCGAGGGTCGTAGCGCTTTGTATGATGCCGCGATCAAGAAGGGTTATAATCGTCAGATTCTCATTGATGTGGGTCTGTGTATCGATGATGGCCATGGTGGCGGTTATGATCGTTTTCGTGGAAGGGTTATGTTCCCTGTTTTCAATATAGCTGGAAAGGTTGTGGCTTTTGGTGGCAGGACCCTACGCAATGACCGTGCAAAATATGTGAATTCTCCTGAATCGGCGGTATATAGCAAAAGCAATGAGATATACGGCCTTTTTCAGGCGAAACGAGCTATTACGAAGACAGACAAATGCTATATCGTAGAAGGTTATGCCGATGTGATATCGATGCACCAATCGGGTTTCGAGAATGTGATAGCCTCATCGGGCACTGCTCTGACAGAGGGACATATTCACAAGATACACCGCTTTACCCAAAATGTGACCGAATTGTTTGACGGAGATGAGGCAGGTGTTCATGCCGCCTTGCGTGGCGTGGACCTCTTGCTTAAGCAAGGGATGAACATCAAGATTTTGTTGCTTCCTGAAGGAGAAGACCCCGATAGTTTTGCTCGCAGCCATGGTGCAAGTGAGGTCAAGCAGTATATAGAAGAACATGAGACTGACTTCATTACATTCAAGTCGGAAGTATTGCTGAAAGATAGTCATAATGACCCCATTAAACGCTCTGGTGCCATCAGGGATATCATTCAATCAATAGCCTTGATACCAGAACGCATTACACGCTCGATATATGGTAAAGAATGCAGTAAGCGCTTTGATATAGATGAGAGCGTGATTATGGCTGAGGTTGGGAAGCAGTTTGAGAAGAACCGCGAGAAGGATTATCGTGAGAAGCAGCGTAGGGAAGATGATTCTCAACAACAAGGTAGAATGATTCCTCCACCTGATGTTCCAGACTCTGGAATATCGACTGGTGAGCACCATGGGAAACCATTAAATCGTGAGGGTGAATCAGGAACGAAGGTGCTGCTTGAACCTTTTGAGCGCGATCTGATAAGATATGTGGTTAAATATGGCATGTGCTACTTCTGCGACACCAATAATGGTGATGGTACAAATCGACCAACAACTCTTGTTGAATTTGTCAAAAATGAGTTGGCGTCGGACGGGATGGCATTTACCAATGCTGTGTATAAACGCATTTTTGAAGAGTCGGTTTCACTTATAGGTCCATTTTATGAAGCCTTAGCGGAGAAAGGTGCTCAGCTTGAACAGCAGATGGAGGACGAAATCAAAGCAGGAATCGTTGAGATTCAGCGCAAAGGGGTTACAGACCTTGAAGATGCCGAGAAGCAAGAAGAACAACTGAGGTCTCGTGTGGCCAGCAAATACCATAAAGAAGTTGAAGAATTCAGGCTTCAGTATCTTCAAAAACGTTTGTCATCAGATACCGATGACTTGCTCCGAGAAACGGTGCTTAACTTCGTGATTGATAAGTATCAGCTTAGTCGAATTCATACTCAACTTGGCGCTGTTGTGGTGACTGAAGCCGATCGTCTGACAACATTTGTTCCGAAAGCGATCAATGCATGGAAAAATGCCAGAGTGAATAAGCGCCGGCATGAGGTTCAACAACTTCTGGAGCACGCAACACCCGATGAACAGCGTGAGCTGTTTGTGGAATTACAAAAACTGGATGAATTGCGAGGAGAACTTGCCCGATTAACAGGTGATCCAGTGATAAATTCCCTATAAAATGTTAGAAAAGCGTTCAAATTAGAATTTTATTTGTATATTTGCCTTGTTATTAACAATGTGTTCTATTTTACACATTGTTGTTGAACATGAAAATGATTTATTAACAAGCTCTTGTACATGGGATTGTGCCAGGAGCAGAAACAAATAAACATCTATGAAATCAATTCGCATCCAAGTTCTGATGGCAATCATGACACTGTTGTGCCCATTGTTGGCCGAAGCCCAGCTGAATTTACCGATCAAGACTATTGGCGACGAATCGTTCTACTTTTATAAAACCGGTAATAATGAGTCGATACAGAGTATAGCTCAGAAGTTGGGCGTGACCGTTGACCAAATTGTTACCTACAATCCGTCGGCAAAGCTGGGTATAGCCAAAAAACAACTGCTGTTTTTCCCGGTGAGTGCTTTTGTGAAAGATGGTCAAGACCGAGCCAGCATGTCTCAGCCGGCTAATGAACCTGTAACGCATGTTGTGAAGAAAGGCGAGTCGCTATATGGTCTTGCCCGCAGTTATAACATGACGATTGATGAACTTGTTGAGGCTAATCCTAAAGCCAATAATGGCGTTCAGGAAGGTGATGTGCTGGTCATCCCTCAGAAGACCACTGTGGCGCCTATAGCATCGGCCCCTGTTGTAACAGAACACACACCACAGATAGAAGTGAAAACCATTTTCCACACCATCAAGAGTGGAGAGACCCTCTATAGCGTTTCGAAACACTATAACACTACGATAGAAAACCTGATTGCTCTGAATCCTGGCATATACCCCGACAAGTTTGTAGTGGGTGATGTCATTAAAGTACAGCCAAATGTGACCGGTACGATAACGATAGAGAAGGACATCACCAAATTCTACACTTATGAAGTGAAAGACGGTGACACCTATGAAAGTGTTGCTGCAGCTAAAGGAGTTACAGCCAATGCGCTGCGCCAAGCTAATCCTGATTTAAAGAAACTGAAGAAGGGCAAAACCATCTATATCCCGCAAACTGGTGTGGAAACTGCAGAAATCAGTTCAAGTAAAGCAACTGAAAAGGAACTGGAGCAGACGTATGCAAACAAGATGGATGATGTGTACAACACTGTTCACAAGATAGATACTGACGATGAACTGAATATAGGCATCATTTTGCCATTCCAGTTGCAGAAGTCAAATCCACCCCGTCAGGCAATGTTATACACAGACTTTTACAAGGGCTTTCTTGTGGCTGTTGACAGTATAGGCTCGAAAGTGAACAAGAAGGTGAATATCAATGTGTATGATACTCAGCATAACCTGAATGTGACAGACAGCTTGTTAGCTCTTGATGAGTTGAAGAAACTTGACATAGCCATTGCTCCGAGTGAACCCAAGCAACTTGAGCGTATCAACCGCTTTGGCCAGCAAAACGGTGTGACGGTGATCAATTGTTTCTCGACCCGAAATGAAGACTATGCCGAGAATCCACGCGTGATACAGATGAACACACCAACCGTTTATATGATAACGCTGGTTAATGAGTGGTTGGCGAAAAATTTTAAAGACTACACAATCGTGTATCTTGACGACAAAAATAGCGAGGATAAAGAAATCTTTGCAAACATCAAGGAGTTTGTACAAAAGAACCATTTTAGGACCAAAACCATATCGGTGAACGATAAGTTGGAGTTTAGCCGCTTGTCGCACGAGATGGATCCAGGCATGAACTATTTGTTTATTCCGTCGTCGGGCAACAAAGACCTTGTTAACAAGTATATAGGAGCACTGGTAACCGCCAAGTCGCAGCGTTTTGATTGTGAGATGGCTCTGCTTGGTTATCCTGAGTATGTGTCGTTCTTGAACGACTTCAAGAGTTCGTTCCAGACGGTAGATACTTATATATTTAGCCGCTTCTTTAAGAACGACTCCCGAAGTCAGCGTGTTGAACAAAAGTTCAACCAGATGTTTGGCGATAAGATGCTCAATACCACACCATCGATGGGTATTCTGGGTTTCGATATGGGAATGTATTTATTACAGTCGTTGAACGAATCGCCGGAAATCAAGGAGAGTACCCCTGCGTATAAAGGAGTTCAGATGACGTTTGACCTGATGCGTCAGAGTAATTGGAGCGGTTTGACTAATAAGGGCATCAAGATGCTTCATTTTGATGGGGCCTCGATGAAAGAAAACATGCTTCAATGAGATTGAAAATACCATTTATACTATTGCTGCTGTGCTTGTTGTCGAATTCTGTACTACAAGCACAAACGCACTATGAAGCCCAAATATCGGTTGGCGGCAAAGCAGGTGCCACATTATCAAAAGTCAATTTCAATCCATCGGTGCCTCAAATGATGTTGCCAGGCTTTATGGCAGGTGGCACTTTTAGATACATAGAAGAACGTCACTTTGGCTTGATAGGTGAGTTGAATATAGAACATCGTGAGTGGAAAGAAAAATTTGATGGTTATGATTACCAATATCAAAGAAGCTTGACTTACTTACAGTTGCCAGTTCTGACTCACATTTATTTTGGCAGTAGTCGTTTTCATTGTTACTTTAATGCTGGTCCCGAGATAGGGTTTATGATAGCCTCGAGCACGAAGTCGAATTTTGATTATAATCATTTTGAGGAAATAGAGGGGTTTCCGAGCGCTAACAGGAGCACGAGTCAGTTTGCCATGAAAATCAAGAATCGTTTTGACTATGGAATCTCGGCAGGTGCTGGAATAGAATGGTTTATGGACCGGCGTCACTCTTTTACACTT